>TARA_R110001606_G_scaffold95720_10_pt1 | contig 21552 bp, 21 predicted proteins | sample TARA_R110001606 | Tara Oceans TARA_R110001606 (sample SAMEA4398315) | marine metagenome | biome: Polar Biome; feature: [SRF] surface water layer (ENVO:00010504); material: water (ENVO:00002006), including particulate matter (ENVO:01000060) such as... | depth 5 m | reverse complement strand
TCGTTAAAGAACAGCTCCGACGTATCCTGCGCCTTGTATCCGGCTTTCTCAAGGTTACGCCCGCGGGAAAAGCCCTCCCGGTCGCCCTCGACCAGCATGAGGGAGACACCTTTGCCGCCCGCGCTCGGGTCCGTCTTGCAGGCCACAACGATGAGGTCGGCGAGCTGCCCGTTGCTGATAAAGACTTTCTGGCCGTTGATCACATAATCGTCGCCATCGGCAATGGCGGTGGTGCGGATATTCTGCAAATCCGATCCCGCGCCGGGCTCAGACATGGCGACGGCGGCGATGGCCTCGCCCTTCACCAGCTTGGGAAGCCAGTGTTTCTTCTGCTCTTCCGTGCCATAGGCGGTGATATAGGGGGCGACGATTTCGGAATGCAGATGGAAGGAGGGGCCGCTGGTCCCGGCGCGCGCGAGTTCTTCCAGAAAGATCGCGCCGAACAGGAAGTCACCGCCGACCCCGCCATATTCCTCCGGCACGGAGGTGCAGAGAAAGCCCCCTTCGCCCGCCTCGCGCCAGACCTCGCGGCTGACCTGTCCGTCCTTTTCCCACTGCGCATGGAAGGGGACGACCCGCTCCTCGACAAAGCGGCGGGCAGAGGCCCGGAAAAGCTCATGTTCTTCACTGAATAATTCGCGCTGCATTTGATTTCCTTTTTGTTCTTATCTATTTTTGAAATGAAGCGGCGTCATAATACGCTGACGGACGCCGGAAGTAAATTTCTTCTGCTGGGATGATGTGAAGGAGAAGAGCGGCCCGAGGCTGCGAATTTTATTTAAATTTAAATAAACAAACATATAATTCCGATTTCTGAATATCCGGAATAGCGTACTGGAAAAGTATACCAAATACTGACTGTCATAATTAAGTATCAAGTTTAATTTTGGCTATATTTTTCCTTTTATTTATTTGGATTTATTTCGCTATCACAAAACTATACAATGATACCGAAAGTATATAATATTTTTTTCTATTCCCATTGACGAGCTGGCTGAAGTTTCACTATGCTAAAGAATAAAGAAGATCAAAATGGTTGAAATTGCGGCATAATTTGATCTGGACAGGAAAAATATAGTCGTAAAATGAACAAAAAGATCGCTGGAAAAATGTGAAAATCAAGTGATCGATACAAGTTTTAGCAAGTAAACAAGATGCGACAAATCAACGGATAGGGAGTTACCCAAGATGACAGTCAAGAAAATGGATCATGAAATGCCGGGGCGCATTCATCCCAAGATCAAGGATGTTACCGAACAATTCAAGAGTGGCAAGATGGACCGCCGCGAGTTTCTCAGAACCTCGACGTTGCTGGGCCTCTCTGCCGCGGCGGCCTACTCGATCGCCGGAATTGCCGACCCGACACTGGAAGCAAAAGCGGCGACACCTAAAAAGGGCGGCATCCTGAAAGTCTCCATGGAAGTGCAGGAGATGAACGATCCGGCCGTCTATAGCTGGACGCCGCCATCGAACGTCGCCCGGCAGGTGTGCGAGTATCTTGTCATGACCGGCCCGGACAATGTGACCCGCCCGTATCTCGCGGAAAGCTGGTCCGCATCGGACGATCTGAAAACCTGGACCTTCAAGCTGCGCCAGGGCATCAAGTGGCATAACGGTGATGACTTCAACGCCGATGACGTGATGTTCAACTTCACCCGCTGGCTCGATCCGAACACCGGCTCCTCCAACGTCGGCCTGTTCGACTCCATGCTCACCACGGTCGGTGAGGGAGACGATGCCAAGAAGGTGATGACGGAAGGCGCGCTTGAAAAGGTTGATGACTACACAATCCGCCTGAACCTGAATTCGGCGGTTCTGTCGATCCCGGAAAACCTCTACAACTATCCGACGATGATCGTTCACCGCGGCTTCAAGGGCAACCTTGTCGAGGAGCCGAATGGCACGGGTCCGTTTACCCTCGTTGATTTTGCGGTTGGCGAGAAGGCGGTTCTCAAACGTGTCGACCAGCCTTACTGGGGTGAAAAATATCCGGATGAGCCCTTCTGGGGCGGGGAAGTCTATCTCGACGAAATCCATTATTTCGACCATGGCGCCGGTTCCGCAGCCCAGCTTGCCGCCGTTGCCTCCGGTCAGGTGGATATGAACTATGAGTTCGACATCGCCTCCCTCGGCATGGCGCAGTCCATTCCGGGCATGAAAATCCTGGAAGCGCGGACGGCCCAGACCGGCGTGATGCGCATGAATATTACGCAAAAGCCGTTCGACGACAAGCGCGTGCGTCAGGCCTTGATGTATTGCTGTGACGCGGAGAAGTATAACGAGCTGATCTATCAGGGTCGCGGCGATGTGGGTGAGCATCACCATGTCTCGCCGATCCACCCGGAATATTTCGCGCTCAACCGCATCGAGCGGGATATAGATAAAGCCAAGCTCCTGCTCGCCGAAGCCGGATATCCGGACGGGATCGAGCTGACCATCGACGTTGGTAATACTAACGGTCCGTGGCAGCAGCAGGTCTGCGAAATCCTGAAAGACCAGGCCGCCGAAGCCGGAATCACGCTCAACCTGAACTTGATGCCGGCCTCGAAATACTGGGAAATCTGGGCAACGACGCCGTTCGGCATCACCGCCTGGACCCATCGCCCGCTCGGCACCATGGTTCTGAGCCTGGCCTACCGGTCCGGTGTGCCATGGAACGAAACCGGGTACAGCAACCCCGAATTCGAAAAAGCACTCGATAAGGCAGAGTCGCTCGTTGATGCGGAGAAACGTAAAGCCGCCATGGAGGAGGTCCAGAAAATTATCCAGGATGATGCGATTATCATCCAGCCGATCTGGCAGCCGAAATTCTTCCTGGCCAGCGAGAAGGTCATGAATGTGGAAGCGCATCCGACCCAGTATCACCAGCTTTATAAAGTCTGGATCGACAGCTAAATCAAGACGTGAAGATAAGGGCGATATAACATCGCCCTTATCTGCTTCTAGTGCTTTTTTGCCCCGGGGGGAGCAAACACATGCTGATACTGGCGTTTCGTCGATTTCTCTCAATGGCCCTTATCATGGTCATTGTCTCCTTTACGCTTTTCGCGATTTTCGAATCCGACAAGCTGGCCGTCGCCGGCAAGGTCCTCGGGCCCTATTCAAGCACGGAGCAGCGCGAGCTGTGGCTTGAAAATAACGGCTATAACGAGCCTTTCCTGGAACGATATGTCACCTGGGTCGGCAATGCCTTGACCGGTGATTTCGGATATTCAATCCAGTATAAATCCCCGGTGTCAGACGTCCTCTGGCCCCGGCTTGGCAATACCGCCATCCTTGCGGGGCTTTACATGGCCTTCATGATCCCGCTCTCGCTTACCCTCGGGGTTATTGCGGGCATGAAGGAAGGATCGCTTCAGGACCGGGTGGTCTCGGTCGGGTCGGTTCTGACGACATCGGTGCCCGAGTTTGCCTCGGCCACCTTCTTTTCCGCCATATTTGTCTTCTGGCTGGGCTGGCTGCCCGGCACCTCGGCGATGACGAGCGGTTTCAGTTGGGCGGAGATATTCCTGCCCGTCTTCGTGCTCGTCGTCTATGGCTTCGGCTATACCGCCCGAATGACGCGGGCCTCCATGGCGGAGGTCATGACATCGCATTATATCCGGACGGCGGTGCTGAAAGGCATCCCCTATCGGCGGGTGATCATGAAACACGCACTTCGGAACGCGCTTATTGCGCCGTTCACGGTGATCATCCTGCAACTGAACTGGCTGCTCTCCGGCGTCATCGTGGTCGAGGTTTTCTTCGCCTATAAAGGATTTGGCAAGCTGCTTCTCGATGCGGCGCTGTTCGGCGACATCTATGTGATCGAGGCTTGTACCCTGGTCGCCGTGTTCGTCGCCGTGTTCTCGCAATTCATCTCGGATATCGGCTATACGCTGCTTAATCCGCGTATCCGGTTCACTTAAGGGAGGGCGTTGACATGGCTGCGGAAATTCAATCAAACGACACCTCTCCCTCGATGTTGAGCAAGATATTCAAGTCGCTCGGATTACTTCGGGAAAGTCCCATTGCGATCGTTGGCCTCTCGCTGATCCTCTTCTGGGTGATCCTGGCGATCCTGGCGCCGGTGCTGCCGCTTTATGATCCGAACGCTCCGCTGGAGCCGTTCAAGATGCCCCTCGCGGATGCGCGGGACGGTGGGCTTTACTGGCTCGGCACCGACCATAAGGGCCGGGATATTCTCTCGCGCGTTATCTTTGGCGCGCAGCAGGTTCTGGTCTGGGCGACGACCGCGACCGTGGTGGCCTATATCGTCGGCATGTTCATGGGCGTTGTCGCGGGGTATCTCGGCGGCTGGTATGACGAGGTGATCTCCTTCATCTCCAACGTGCTGCTCTCCTTCCCGGTGATCGTGCTCTATATCATCATCATCACCTATCTCGGCGCCACGGGCTTTAACATCGTACTCGCGGTGACTTTCGCCTCGGCGCCGGGGATCATGCGTATCGTCCGCGGGCTTGTGCTCGACCTTCGAACGCGGGACTATATCTTCGCCGCCCAGACACGGGGCGAAAGCTCGATGTATATCATGCTGGTGGAGCTGCTCCCGAATGCGCGCGGGCCGCTTATCGTCGATGCCTGCCTGCGGCTTGGCTATACCACCATCACCATTGCCATGCTCGGCTATCTCGGTCTCGGGCTGCCGCCACCAGATCCGGACTGGGGCAAGATGATCGCGGAAACCCAGCCGCTTGGCAGCTTCGCAGGGCATATGGCGGTTGTCCCTGCCGCGGCAATCTCGTCGCTGGTTCTCGGCTTCAACCTGCTGGCCGACGGCCTGCGTGAAATATCGATGAAGGATTAGGAGTAAAGCATGGAACAGACACCTATTCTGGAATGCCGCAACCTTTGCATCTCCTACGATACACGCGGCGGGGAGATCCCGGCGGTGATCGACTTCAACATGAAGGTGATGCCGGGGCAGGGCGTCGGCATCGTCGGGGAGTCCGGCTGCGGCAAGTCCACCGTCGCCCTTGCCGTCATGCAATATCTCGGCTCCAACGGCTATATCAAGAGCGGGGAAATCCTCTTCCATGGCCGCGATATGCGCACCATGTCGGAGGATGAACTGCGGGCGCTCCGTGGCTCCAAAATAGCCATGATCTATCAGGAGCCGATGGCCTCCCTTAACCCGTCCATGAAGATCGGGGAACAGCTGGCCGAGGTGCCGCTGTTCCACGAAGATGTCACCAAGGCCGAGGCAATGTCCCGCGCCCTTGCGTTGCTGGAGGCGGTGAAACTGCCCGATCCGAAGCGGATCATGAACAGCTATCCGCACCAGATTTCCGGCGGTCAGCAGCAGCGCGTCGTGATTGCGATGGCACTGCTCTCCAAGCCGGACCTGCTGCTGCTGGACGAGCCGACGACCGCCCTCGATGTGACGGTGGAACGCGGCATTGTCGAGCTGGTCAAGGAAATCTCGGCGGAATTCGGCACGGCGATGATCTATATCTCCCATAACCTCGGGCTGATCCTCGATACCTGTGACCGGGTGACGGTGATGTATTCCGGCGAGGCGGTGGAAGACGGGACCGTGCATGAAGTCTTCGACGATATGAAGCATCCCTATACGAGCGGCCTGTTCGCCTCGATCCCGCTCCCCGGCGCCGACAAGAACGAGCGGCCGCTGGTGCCCATTCCGGGACAGCTTCCGCTGCCGCATCAGCGCCCGCAGGGCTGCTTTTTCTCGCCGCGCTGCGCCTTCTGCAAGGAAGGGATCTGCACCACTGACAAGATCAATATGCGGCCCGTCCCGGAGGAGGAGGCGCATATGGTGCGCTGCGCCCGGTTCGAGGATATCGACTGGTCCGAAGGCGATCATGAGGCGGTGACGGTCAAGTCCGTGAAATCGGGCAAGGTCGTACTCAAAGTCCGGAATATGAAGAAATATTACGAGATCAAGTCAAGCTCGATCATCGCCATGATCCGCGGCGACGCGGTAAAAACCGTGAAGGCGAACGAGAATATCAATTTCGATGCGCGCGAGGCGGAAACCGTCGCCATCGTTGGCGAATCCGGCTGCGGCAAATCCACCTTCGCGAAGGTCCTGATGGGGCTGGAGGAGGCGACAGAGGGGGAGGTTATCCTGAACGGGGAGGATCTGGCCAATGTCACCGTGCAAAAACGCAAGGCACAGACGGTGGGCCATCTTCAGATGGTGTTCCAGAACCCGTTCGACACCCTCAATCCGTCCCATTCCGTCGGTAGCCAGATTGCCCGCGTGATCCGCAAATTCGGCGTCGAGAATGACCCGGACAAGGTCCGCGACAAGGTCAATGACCTGCTCGATCTGGTAAAACTACCGCGGGATTTCGCCCATCGGCGACCACGCCAGCTTTCCGGCGGCCAGAAACAGCGCATCGGTATCGCCCGCGCCTTTGCCGGCAATCCGGCGGTGGTGGTCGCGGATGAGCCGGTCTCGGCGCTCGATGTGTCGGTCCAGGCGGCGGTGACGGGGCTGCTCACCGAAATCCAGAACGAGCTCCGATCAACCTTGCTGTTCATCAGCCATGACTTGAGCGTCGTCCGCTATCTCTCTGATCGCGTTGTGGTAATGTATCTTGGCCATATCGTGGAGCAGGGGACAACGGACGAGGTGTTCTCGCCGCCCTATCATCCCTATACGGAGGCCTTGCTCTCTGCCGTGCCGATCGCCGATACCTCGGTCGAGCAGAAGCAGATTATTCTGGAGGGGGATATCCCCTCGGCGGTTAATCCACCGCCCGGCTGCCCGTTCCAGACCCGCTGCCCGCGCAAGATCGGCAGTATCTGCGAGACCGAGCTGCCGCCGCTGAAGGAGTTTCAGGACGGCCACCGCATTCTCTGCCATCTCGACGACGATGTCTTCGAGAGCATGGAGCCGGTCATCGTCATGCATGAAAAGGATGGCGCGGTCGTCGCGGTCACCTAAGCGAAAACGATAAAAAATCGTGCGAAATTAACGGTTTATTTATCCTGTTTTCATAATCTCGGGCGCAAACCATTATAGGCGAGCCCCGAGAGAGACGATGACACCGGCCCACCACAGCTATTCGCAATATGTCGTGCAGACGCTTTTCGACACGAAATGGCGCAGTTTCGACCGTTATGACGCGGAAAATCCCGCGCAGGAGATTGCGCGCAAGCTGGTGAAAGAATGGGGCGATGCGCGCGTCCGCATCCTCGGGGGATATTTCGATCCGGCGAAGGACCGCAATGTCTATCACCGTGTGGATATCGACGAGGCCCCGCGGCTCCGTGATTCCCGCCTGTTCAAGAACACAAAATTTGCTGTCGGCAGCCTGGCCCTTGGCGGGGCGATGCTGGCCGCTTTCCTGACTGTTTACAGCCTTGTCACACCCTATTCCTCGATGGCGGACGACGGGAAGGGACCGGAGCTGGCGTTAAACAAACGACCGACCCCGATCGCTCCCATTGTCAAGCCCGTCAATTTGCGTGCACGCTTTACTGAGGTCATCAACGTCCCGTATGGTAAGGTCCGGAACTTTGATACCGTGCCCCTCCGCCTTCGCGGACCCTGGAGCACGGCTTGCAATACAGACGGAGGGGCAATTGTCCTCGGCGCGCAGGATCTGTCGCACAACGTGGAGGGAGACGCCCGAACACCGCTGACTTCCGTCTGGCAGACCGGCCAACGCTACGGCCTGGTCCAGATTGACGGCTCTATCCGTATGATGGACCTGATTTCTGCCGATCGCCTGCAGATCATCGGTACCATGAGCCGCCTCGGCGATTTCTCCGCCGATCCTACCGGGGCCATCCTGGAACGCTGCCTCTGAAGGGGGACACTGGGGCCTGCCCATAATCGGCAGGCTGGCCTCTCCCCGCTTTTAAGGGGCCGATCAGACCCCGCACAACGCCATCCGGCTTACCGGACCGCAAATACCCCGCACAGACATCCTGCATAGACGCGCTGTATATCGCCGGGTATCCTTTTTTCGCATATATATGGAAATTGGCTGAAGGGGCGGCCGCCCCCGTAAAACGCAAGACAGGAAATCCCTTCCTGCAACGTGAAGGCGTAATTATAGCAAACTGTTGCGTGGAATGCAAGAGAAATTGGCACGATGAGGAAATGGCAAGCATTTCAGTAAAAATCTTGACCTTCAGGTTTAAAAAAGATAATTCTGCTATGATATCAATTAAAGGTAGAAATTATTTGCTGCTAGGGGGATTTGGTAATTGAGTTCGAAATTAATAAATTGCCCAACTTGTAACAATCCCATATCTATTAATGCTGCAGCATGTCCCTCTTGTGGCGAACCACTAGGAAAAGAACGATCCAATAAAGAAGAAATTATTAAAAAGCTCGAAGAGCAAAAGAAAAAAACCAAAGAATTATTTATCGGATTAATGGCCGTTTTCGTAATAATATTCGTAATTTCGCTCATTGTGAAATCATTTATATCGCCTGATTTGGAGGAACTAAAAGAGACGAATCCCGAAGAGTACAACCGCTTGATGGAAGAACAAGAAGCAAAAAATCAAGAAGAAGCCGATCGTATTGCTCAAGAAGAAGCTAAAAAAGCTGAAGAAAAAAGGAAGGGATTTCATTGTCTCAGTCCCTGGGATGGGTCTCATAGAATAGTTGAACGAGAAGTTGAAAATCAGATGCGTGATCCTGATAGTTTCGAACATATAGAAACACTGATTTCACCTGTAAATGAGAATGGAGTCCATTCTCTGACAATGAAATATCGTGCCAGAAATGGTTTCGGCGGAATGAGCATTGGAATGGCAAGAGCTATCATACAAAATGATGACTGCAGCGCAGTTATATTATCAGTTGAATAGAAATTACTTAAAAAAACAAAATATTCATCGAAGTAAGGTGATGCTAATATTTCTATCTAACCATGTTCAAACCGCAAACGACCGTAAAAACTCCCGTACCCCCTTCGCACTAAAACCCACAATGCGTGAGCCGTCAAGGCGCGGCGCCTTTTAGTGACTTCCCTTCGCCGCCTCTTTATAATATCCGATAACAGGTCAGGCGGGGAGGATGAATGCCGGGATATTTTGGGACTGAACAGCAGATGGCGTTGCAGATGGCCGCGGAAAAGGCCCGTGACTGGATGCTGAGCACGCCGGGCGCCTGTGATCCCGGGCGGTTTCTAGGCGCGGATAATCCGGACGTGCTGGGGTGGGACACGCTGTTCGATATCCTGAAGCGCGACGGGGTGTTCGGTTTTCGGCTGATCCCGTCCGAAGAGACGGAGGCAATCTCCCGCCGACTGCAGGCGCATAATTGCAAAATTGATTTCTGGGACGTCTTCGTGGCGACCCGCGAAGAGGCCGTCCCGGCGTCAACCGCCATTCTCGCCGCCGGGTTGCCCGATGGCTTTCGCTATTGTCCGGAATTGCAGGATTCCGAGAGCGCGGAGATGGCGGCGCTTCAAGCCTTCATGGCGGAGCAGGGGATTGCGCCCTTCTCCGGGACAAAACTGGCGGGGCTGGATGGTCCGGCGCTTACGGTGGCGATTGTTGACGCGGACAATACCCTCGCGGCCGCGGCGCATTGCTACTTCTCCTACAACCGGTTCAGCCCCTATAAAAAATGGGCATGGGGCGGGCTCGTCGCCGTCTCTCCGAAGCATCGGGGAATGGGACTGGGCAAATTCGTCAATGCGAAAATGGTGTCCGAGTGTTTTTCCCGGTTTGACGCGGACTGCATTCATGAACTGGTCGCCGCCACGAACATGCCGTCCCGAAAGATGGTGGAAGCCAGCGGCCTGCGGCTGGACCCGGCGTTGAAATGCGGTATCGCCATGGTCGGCGGAGAGGGGCGCTTCACCAAATGATGTCCGCCAAACCCCTTAGACCGCAAACATCCGCATAAATTCCCGCTCCCCGCGCACGTTAAAGCTGACAATGCGGGAGTTCTCAAGGCGGCGGGCCCAGCCGAGGTCATTGAAGCGGGTGAGGAGGGCGGAGCCGAGGGAGCCGGCGAGGTGGCTGCGGCGGTTGCTCCAATCGAGGCAGGATTTGCACAAGGGGCGGCGGAGCTTTTCGAGCGGTTCAAAATCAATGGCGAACTCTTCAAAGAAGCTCTTTCCGCTCTCGGTGAGGCCGAGGCCCTCATTCTCCGGTGTGAGGAGATTTTTCGCGAGCAGGCTGTCCATCATCTGCACGCCGAGATCGCCCGCGAGATGGTTGTAGCAGACTCGCGCATGGCGGAGCGCCGGGTCCTTCGGGCCGGTCCGGGTGCGGAGATGTCCCTTCTTCGCGGCGAGGCCCATCATCGCCTCCAGCAGGCTGCCGACATCGTCATCGGCAAGCGCGAAATAGCGGTGCCGCCCCTGCTTGCGCTGAATGAGAAGGCCGCCGGATTGCATTTTCGCAAGATGAGAGCTGGCGGTCTGGGCGGAAATACCCGCTTCGCCCGCGAGCTCGCTCGCCGTCAGTGCTTTGCCCGAGAGCAGCGCGGTCAGCATGTTGGCCCGCGCCGGTTCCCCGATCAGCGAGCCCAGCAGGGCGATATCCGGTCCTTCTTTCATAGTTCGATAGTAAGCGAAGCATTAACGACGGGCAAGGACTATTCTCCGGCGACACAGAGAAGGAGAGAAAGATGATTACCTGTTTTATCCGCTACCATATCGACCCGACGAAGAAAGACCAGTTCATGCAATATGCGCGGAACTGGGGGGAGGCGATCCCGCGCTGCGGCGCCGATCTCGTCGGTTATTTCGCGCCGCATGAGGGTTCCTCGACGCTCGCCTATGGCGTCTATAACATCGAAAGCCTGGCGGCCTATGAGGCCTACCGCGCGCGACTCAAAGAGGATCCGCTCGGGCGGGAGACTTACGAATTTGCGCAAAAGGAAAAGTTTTTGCTGCGCGAGGACCGGACGTTTCTCACGCTCGCCTCCGGCCCGCATGGACCTCTCGTGAAATTCTAGGCGTCGACCGCCTCCGGGAACAGGGACGGGGGCAGGCCATCTTTCGCGAGGGTGGGACGGCGCAGAAGGAAAAGGCGTTCCGCTTCCTCCCGCTTGCCGAGCTTGAGCAGGGCATGCAGCAGGGTGAATTCCAGCAGGTCGCGCTGCGCCCGGCTGCCGCCGAGGCGCTCATGATTGCCCATGACGGGAATGATCCGATCCATCACCGCCTGCCATTTCTGTGCGGCAAAGGCGCGATAGACTTCGGGGAGAGCATTGACCATGTCGCTCGCCGTGCCGGAGGACGTCTCGCGAAGCTCGTTGAGCAGTTCCTCCTCTCCGGCCATGGCATGGGCGATGGTGGAATGGGCATCGACGAAGCTGATGCCGGGTGCGGCGAAATGGATGCGGGCGTAATCGCTGACCTCCTGCCAGAGATCCTTTCGCCGTTTCTCGCCGGCAATCTCCGCCCGGAGCAGGAAGGACACCGTATCGGTCAGAACATTGATCGGCGGACCCCAGGCATTGCCGGGCCGTACGGCTTCATCGAAGATTTCCCAAGCCGTTTCACGCTTGCCAAGTTCCAGCGACCACAAGGCATCATGCCAGCTGATATGGCAATGCATGAGGCAGCTGCGGTGATAACTTTCCAGCCAGTCATGAATAAAGGCGCGGCCTTCCTCATGCGCCCCGCTCTCATAGAGGAAATGCCCCATGTAATGGGCGGCGTTGGCGTTAGAAGGGTTATTCTTGAACGAGCGCTCGATGATCGGTCTGGCTTCCTCCAGCCGGCCAATTTCCGAGAGCGCGAAGGCCATCACACTATCGAACCACCAGTCGTTATGGAAATGATGCTTGAGATTGTCAAAGAAGGCGAAGGTTTCCGCATCGCGCCCGACGCGCCCGCTGAAGGCGATCAGGCTGAATACCCCGGCGCAGGGCTGCAGCATCATCACATCGCGGGGATGATCAGAGGTGTGGCGCTTGATGTCCCTGTAGGCGGCGGCGCTGTTGCCATCAAGCAGTTGCCCGACAATCGCCACATGAGATCGCTCGCGCGCCGTAAATCCGGCGCCCAGCTCCCGCGCCGAGATCATCGATTTCAGCGCTTCGGTCGGCTGGGCGGTCACCTGGTAGTATCTGGAGAGGGCGGCATGGGCGAGGGCGAAGGACGGATCATGGTCCACGGCGCGTTTTAACGCGTCCTCGGCTGCGACCTGGGCGGCCAGAAAATGGTCGACCCCCTCGATATAGGCGTCAAGCGCCGCCCGTGATCCTGTGCTGACCTCATTGCCGTAACGGTCCTGCATCCTGCTTTATTCCTCGTTCTTGTCCTGAATTGTCAGTAAAGACTAGCAATTCGGCCAGTTTATGTCACGAACGGGTTTGGGATGCGCGAAAAGAAGGGAAGATCGACGGCTCAGGGTCTGGCGATCGGCAGACCGGCGGCTTTCCAGCCGTCAAATCCAGCTTCGAGATGATGGACGTTGGTAATATTGCTCGCGCGGAGGAGGGGGAGGGAGCGATCGCTGCGCCCGCCGGACTTGCAATGCAGGACATAGGTTTTTTCGGGATCGAGACCGGCAATCCGGTCTGCGAAATCGGCGGCGAAGTAATCGATATTGACGGCGCCCGCGATATGGCCAGCGTTGAATTCCTCCGGCGTGCGGATATCCAGGACAACGGCATCGGGCTGCTGTTTCAACAGGGCGTCGGCTTCCAGCGGGGTTATCATATGGTATCCATATTCCTTGTAGCTGTCGTCCGCCTGAACGAGGGTCATGGCAATCAGGGCAGACGAGACGACCGCCAGCACGACCCCGGCCAGAATCAGGCCTGATTTTCTTGAAGTCCTAGACGTGGAAGGAGGAGCCACAGCCGCAGCGGCCTTTTTCGTTGGGATTTTCAAAGGTGAAGCGCGATTGCAGCCCTTCTTCAAGCCAGTCCATCTCGGTGCCCGCGACATATTGCACGGCGTCATGGTCGATCAGCAGGGTGATATCGCCTGAATCCACGATCGCATCGTCGGGTTTCCGGTCCGTTGCGTAATCCATGGTATAGGTCAGGCCGTTGCAGCCGGTGTTGGTGATCCCGATGCGCAGGCCAAGCGGGGTCTCACTCGCCTTGCCGAGCAGGGATTTCACGCGCTTCGCGGCGCTGTCCGTCAATGTCATAATTTGCGTATCAGTCATATATCACCTATGGGCCTTATATAATAACAACTTAGAACATTCCAAGGTCTAGCTTCGCCGCGTCGGACATATTATCAGGATTCCAGGGTGGATCCCAGAGGATTTCCACCTCGACATCCTTCACGCCCTCGACAGGCATGACGGCATCGCGGACCCAGATCGGGATTTCCCCGGCGACAGGACAGCCCGGCGCAGTCAGGGTCATGCCGACGAAGACATCGCCGTTCTCACCGATATCGATCACATAGATGAGGCCGAGATCGAAGATATTGACCGGAATTTCCGGATCATACACCTCGCGCAGCGCCGCCACGATGGGCTCCTCCAGCGGGGAGCCGGTCGTGCCTTCCTCAAACGGGCCGGTGGCGACAGGGCGCTCTATTTTATCCATTGCCGTCATTGCTTACTCCGTTGTCACTTCCGGCTTTTCATCCATGGCCGAGGTCATGGCGTGCCAGGGCAGGGTCGCGCATTTGACGCGCATGGGAAATTCCTTGACCCCGGCCAGCATCATCAGCCGGTCCGTATCCTCCCCGGCGTCGAAATTATTTTCCTCGCCGGTCACCAGCTTCTTGAAGCCACTGAAAATTTCCCGCGCCTCGGCTTCTGTCTTGCCCTTGATGATATCCGTCATCATCGAGGCGGAGGCGAGCGAAATCGCGCAGCCCTTACCCTCGAACGCGGCATCCTCGATCAGGCCGTTATGGCCGAGCCGGAGATAGACATTCACCGTATCGCCGCAGAGCGGGTTATAGCCATGCGCCTCATGGTTCGCATCTTCGGGATGGCGGAAGTTGCGGGGGTTCTTGCTGTGATCAAGGATCACTTCCTGATAAAGCTCTCTTAGTTCATCCATCATAGCGATCTGTCCTAGCCAAAAATTTCCTGTACCGATTTCACCGATTCCACCAGGGCATCGATATCGGCGCGGTTGTTGTAAAGTGCCATTGAGGCGCGGGCCGTTGCCGCCACATCGAAATGATCCATCAACGGCTGGGCGCAGTGATGGCCGACGCGGATGGCGACGCCGCCGCGATCGACGATCGTCCCGATGTCATGCGGATGCACCCCGTCGAGCGTGAAGGAGATGATCGGCGCCTTGTGCCGCGCTTGCCCGATAATCCGCAGGCTGTTGATCTGGCCGAGCTGTTCGGTGGCGTAGGCGAGCAGGGCCTGCTCATGCGCGCCGATCTTTTCGAGCCCAATGTTATTTATATAGTCAATCGCGGCGCCAAGGCCGATGGCCTGCACAATCGGCGGTGTCCCGGCCTCGAATTTCGAATGGCCCTTGGCATAGGTTGTCTTTTCGAAGGTGACCCGCCCGACCATATCGCCGCCGCCCAGAAACGGCGGCATGGCCTCCAGCAGTGCCTCACGGCCATAGAGCACGCCGATCCCCGTGGGGCCGAAGACCTTGTGGCCGGTGAAGACATAGAAATCCGCGCCAAGGCTCTGCATATCAAGCTTCATATGGGGCGCGGCCTGTGATCCGTCGATCAGGATTACCGCGCCCGCGTCATGGGCGGCCTCGATAATCTTCTTGACCGGCGTGATCGTGCCGATGGCGTTGGAGATATGGGTGACGGCGACGATCTTCGTCTTCGGGCCCAGCATATCATGATAGGCCTCCATCATGAACTCGCCATGCGCGTCGATGGGCACGGCCTTCACGACGGCGCCGGTTTTTTCGGCGATCAGTTGCCAGGGCACGATGTTCGAATGATGCTCCAGCGTCGAGAGCAGGATTTCGTCTCCCGGCTTCAGATTTGTCCAGCCGTAGGAATAGGCGACCAGATTGATGCTCTCGGTTGCGTTCTTGGTGAAGATGATTTCCTCGACGCTGGCGGCATTGAGATGCGCCCGTACGGTTTCCCGCGCGCATTCATAGAGATCCGTCGAGACCTGACTGAGATAATGAACGCCGCGATGCACATTGGCATAGGTTTCCGAATAAGCCTTCTCGATCGCCTCCAGCACCACGGTCGGCTTCTGCGCCGACGCGCCGCTGTCGAGGAAGGCGAGGGGCTTGCCATGGACTTCGCGACCAAAAATCGGGAAGTCCTTGCGGATTTTCTCTACATCGAATGTTGTCATGTCATTCATGGCCTATACCTCGTCCATCCAGCGGGCGGTGATATCGGCAAAATAGCTGCGCACCGCCTCGTTCGAGACTTCCTCCAGCACGTCGGCGAGGAAGGCATCGATCAGTATTTTCCGCGCCGTCTTCTCATCGATCCCGCGTGATTGCAGGTAAAAATAGGCATCCGCATCCAGCTCGCCGGAGGAGGCCCCGTGGCTGCATTTCACGTCATCGGCGTAAATCTCAAGCTCCGGCTTGACCGCGACGGAGGCCCGCTCGGAAAGCAGCAGCGCCCGGCTCAGCTGATCGCCCGCGACCTTCTGCGCATCCGGGGCGATATGGATCTTGCCCTGGAAGACGCCTTGCGCGTCATCATCGAGAATGCCTTTATAGACTTGACGGCTGTCATTCTCCGGCACCAGATGGCGGGTGATGGTGGTGGTGTCGCAATGCTGCTTGCCCCGCATCAGATAGGCGCCGTTCAGAATGCTGGTCGCACCGGACCCTGTAATGCGGGTCGCCAGTTCGTTGCGGCTGAGCCGCGCGCCGGTGGACAGGCTGAAATTCTCGTAAGTCGCGCCTTTCGGGACGTTGCAATCGACATTGGCAAGGTGAAAGGCTGTGTCGCTCTCGGCCTGCAGCTTGTAGTGATGGAGCCACGATCCCTCTTCAAGGGCGATATCGGTCACCGGATTGGCGAAATAGGCATGGCCGTTAATCCCGGCATGTTCCTCCAGCAATGTCACCTCGGCGTTTGCGCCTAGGCGGATAATATTGCGCATATGCCGCGCATTCTCGGATGTGCCCGTCTGGCTCAGAAAACGGATCAGGATCGGCTCATCGATTTTCACGTCTGGCTCTGCCGTCAGGACAAAACCATCCTCCATAAAGGCGGTGTTGAGTGCAACGACGGCGCGGGATTCCTCGGCGGCGCTATCGGGCAGGGCGTTGTTGTCCGCTTCCAGCTCCGCCGCGAGGGAGGCAAGTTTGATGCCGTCCGGCAGGTCGCCCAGACGGCTGTCATCGCCAGAGAAACGGCCATTGATAAAGGTCATCACATGCGGCGTCTCAAACTCCGGCGCCGGGACTTCATCCGATGCCGGGGCGCCTTCCGTCTCGAACCCCTTGGTCAGCGGCGAGAGGTTGGTAAAGCGCCAGTCCTCAACTTTGCGGCCCGGAAAATCGAGCGCGGCAAAGCGGGCAAGCCCGGCTTCCCGGGCGCTTGCCACCAGCGGATTGCCATGGCCGGGCAGGGTCGTCCGCAGCGCATCGAAGCGATCAACGTAATTCTGAGCTAAAGGCGTTAAGCTTTTCATTTTACTCATCAATATTCCGATCAGGCCGCACTCAGTGCCGCGTAGCCTTTTTCTTCCAGTTCATGGGCGAGGCTCTTGTCGCCCGACTTGACGATCTTCCCGTCCGCCAGCACATGGACGAAATCCGGCACGATATAGTCGAGCAGCCGCTGGTAATGGGTAATGATCAGCCCGGCGCGCTTGGGGCTGCGCAGACGGTTCACGCCGTCCGCCGCGATCTTGAGCGCGTCGATATCAAGACCGCTGTCGGTCTCGTCGAGCAGCATCAGGTCCGGCTCAAGCAGCGACATCTGCAACACCTCGTTGCGCTTCTTCTCGCCGCCGGAGAAGCCGACATTGACGGCGCGTTTCAGCATGTCGTCCTTGATCTCGAGCTCCTTCGTTTTCTCGCGGATGAGCTTGAGGAACTCCATCGCGTCCACTTCCGGCTCGCCGCGAAACTTGCGCTGTGCATTATAGGCGGTCTTCAGGAAGGTGGCCGAGGCCACGCCCGGGATTTCCACCGGATACTGAAAGGCGAGAAAGATGCCGTGGCAGGCGCGCTCATCCGGAGAGAGGGCCAGCAGGTCTTCGCCCTTGTAGAGGACTTCGCCCTCGGTCACTTCATAGCCGTCGCGACCCGCGAGGACATAGGACAGCGTGCTCTTGCCGGCGCCGTTCGGGCCCATAACCGCATGAATCTCGCCCGCATTGATGGTGAGATTGATGCCCTTCAGGATTTCCTTGCCGCCGACGGTGGCGTGTAAGTTCTTGATTTCCAACATAGTATTATATTCTCTCAATTTCCTTTAGCCGACACTGCCTTCAAGGCTGATGCCGACGAGTTTCTGGGCTTCCACCGCGAATTCCATGGGGAGCTTCTGCAATACTTCCTTGCAGAAACCATTGACGATCAGCGCCATGCTCTCCTCTTCCGTGAGGCCGCGCTGCTGGCAATAGAAAAGCTGCTCCTCGCTCACTTTCGAGGTGGTCGCCTCATGTTCGATCTTGGCGGTACGGCTCTGGTTCTCGATATAGGGCACCGTATGGGCGCCGCATTTATCGCCGATGAGAAGGCTGTCGCAGACCGTGTGGTTGCGGGCATTCTCCGCCTTTTTTCCCATGCGGACGAGGCCGCGATAGGTATTCTGCGCGCGTCCGGCCGAAATACCCTTGGAGATGATCGTGCTCGACGTGTTCTTGCCAAGATGGATCATCTTGGTGCCGGTATCCGCCTGCTGCATGTTGTTGGCGATGGCGATGGAGTAGAACTCCCCGACCGAGTTGTCGCCCTGCAGGATGCAGGAGGGGTATTTCCAGGTAATCGCCGAGCCGGTCTCGACCTGCGTCCAGGAGACTTTCGCATTCTCCCCGCGGCAGGCGGCGCGTTTTGTCACGAAGTTGTAGATACCACCAACGCCATTCTCATCGCCCGGATACCAGTTCTGCACGGTTGAGTATTTGATCTCGGCATCTTTCATGATGACAAGTTCGACCACCGCCGCATGAAGCTGGTTCTCGTCGCGCATCGGCGCCGTACAGCCTTCGAGGTAACTCACATAGCTCTCATCCTCGGCGATGATCAATGTCCGCTCGAACTGGCCGGTCTGGGCCGCATTAATGCGGAAATAGGTCGATAGCTCCATCGGGCAGCGCACGCCCTTCGGGATGTAGCAGAAGGAGCCGTCAGTGAAGACAGCCGAATTGAGCGCCGCATAGTAGTTATCTGTATAAGGAACAACAGAGCCCATATATTTCTGCACCAACTCGGGATGATCGCGCACGGCCTCCGAAATCGGGCAGAAGATCACGCCTTCCTTTTCCAGCCGTGCCTTGAAGGTCGTGGCGACGGACACACTGTCAAATACCGCATCGACGGCGACGTTATGCGCGCCTTCGACACCGGCAAGGACTTCCTGTTCCTTCAACGGGATACCGAGTTTCTTGTAGACTTCCAGCAGCTCCGGATCGACCTCGTCGAGACTTTTCGGCTGATACTTTTCCTTTGGCGCGGAATAATAGTAGATATTCTGAAAATCGATCTTCGGATAATGCACATTCGCCCATTCCGGCTCGATCATGGTCAGCCAGTGGCGATAGGCCTTCAGCCGCCATTCCAGCAGCCATTCCGGCTCTTCCTTTTTCGCGGAAATAAAGCGGACGATATCCTCATTCAGGCCAATCGGCGCGGTATCGGATTCGATGTCGCTGAAAAAGCCGTATTTATATTTGTCGGAAACAGCGGCGACCTGGTCGACGGTTTCTCGGGCAATAGCCATAATATTACTCCGCTTGAAGTTGGGAGGCGGGCGAAACGGTCTCTCGCCCCCTCCGTTCGGTGATTACATTTTTCGTGTCATCGCACATATCGGCCAATGTCACGTCTTCGAGCGCGGTATTGAGCGCCCGGTTGATCTTTTCCCAGCCACCGCGCATGGGGCAGCAGGACTGGACCGAGCAATCCTCGATGCTGTCATCGACGCAGGAGGTAACCGCAACCGGTCCTTCCATGGCGCGGACAATCTCGGCAATCGAGATATCTTCCGGCGCGTGAGTCAGGTGATAGCCGCCATGGGCGCCGCGCTGCGAGGTGAGGAACGGGCTTTTCGCCAGAATCCTGAGGATCTTCGCCGCCGTCGGCACCGGCAGGCCCGTATGCAGCGACACGTCCGGCGCCGTCATCGTCCGGCCCGGCAGACGCGCCATCTCGGACATGATCACCACGCCATAATCGGTCATTTTGCTCAGCTTGATCATGATGTTATCTATATCGTACCAATTTAGTCTGTTTTCAAGGGGTTTATAACAGACGAATTTGGTCTTGTATAGAGCCGTTCTAAAGAAGGAAAGGAAATTTTCCCCGCTCTCAGATCATTTTTACGCAAGTGCCTTGACAAACGGCCCCAACCTGTCGTTTAAATACGCGCATGGCATACTGCATGAACATTCTTGTGGCGAAGATTATCACCATTCCCCGAATGGCGGAAATCTGTATGCCCTAACGGCAACGATCCAACCGCCCTCTGAGGCGGTTTTTTATTGCTCCGTCTCCGAAGGCCCTTAAAATCAGGAGACGATACAATGTTACAAGAGAGACCCCAGGAAAATACCCCGCCCGGCCGCGAACCGGACAGAGGGCATAACGCGCCCGTCCTCTACCTTCTGTCCGGCAAGATTGGCGCAGGCAAATCGACACTGGCGGCCCGCCTCGCGCGGCAGCCGGGCACCTTTCTGCTGTCCGAAGACACCCTGCTGGCCGAGCTCTATAACGGCGAGATCAACGACATCAGCGATTATATTCGTTCCTCCATCCGGCTGAAATATGCGCTGAAGGACCATATCGTCGCGCTGCTGAGGGCCGGATCCTCGGTCGTGCTCGACTTTCCCGCCAATACGCCGGAGAGCCGCCGCTGGGGCCGCGAGCTGTTCGAGGCGGCGGAGGTCACGCATGAGCTGCATTATCTCGATATCCCGAACACGGTCTGCAAATCCCGCCTGAGGGCACGGAACAAGACCGGCGATCATCCGTTCAAGGCGAGCGATGCGGAGTTCGACATGTTCAGCCGCTTCTTCATCCCGCCGATGCCCGAAGAAGGCTTCAACGTCGTCCGCCATGTGAAATAATGTGCAAAGCCGTCACGGGAATTGCGGTAGAGGGTGCTTCAATGCTAGAAGCCTCTCCAACGGACAATTCCAACTTAACGGCACGTAATTTCCATGGCGGCTCCTATTCTGGCCCTGCAAGACGCCCGCATCACCTTTGGTGGCGGCGATCTGTTCTCTGATATCTCGCTCGGGATCGAGCCGGGGATGCGCATTGCGCTCATGGGGCGGAACGGCTCGGGCAAGTCGACGCTCTTAAAGGCGCTCGCCGGCGATATCGATCTCGACGGCGGGGAACGCTTCCAGCAGAGCGGCGTGAAGGTCAGCTATCTCCGTCAGCAGCCTTTGGTTATCCCTGGCCGCAGCGTCTATGAACAGGTGCAAAGCGGCCTCAATGGCGGCGATCAGGATGGCGATATGGGATATCTCGTCGATCAGGTGCTGGACGGCGTCGGTATCAAGGGCGACCGCCTGCTGGAAACGCTTTCCGGGGGAGAGGCGCGGCGCGTGTCCCTTGCCGAGGCGCTGGTCTCGGAGCCGGATGTGTTGCTGCTTGACGAACCGACCAACCATCTCGATATCACCACCATCCTCTGGCTGGAGGAGGAGCTGAAGAGCTTCAAGGGCGCGCTGATGATCATCAGCCATGACCGGCAGTTCCTGAAAAACCTCACCAACCGGCTGTTCTGGCTCGACCGGGGCGTGCTCCGCACCCATGGCAAGGGGTTTTCCGCCTTCGAGGAATGGTCCGAGGAAATCCTCCGCCGTGAGGAAGTCGAGGCGAAAAAGCTGGACAAGAAAATCGCCGAGGAAACCGACTGGTCGCGTAAAGGAATCACCGCCCGCCGTGCCCGTAATGAAGGCCGTATCCGCGCGCTGCATCGCCTCCGGGCGGAGCGGGCGGAGCGGCAGGCGCCTGTCGGCAGCGCCAAGCTGACGGTCAGCAGCGGATCTAAAAGCGGTAAAACGGTGGTCGAGGCCGAAAAAATCTCGATGACCTATGTCGATGATAACGGCCAAAAACATGACGTTATAGAGAATTTCTCCACCAAAATACAAAGAGGGGACCGGGTCGGTATTATCGGGGCCAATGGCGCAGGCAAGACGACGCTCCTCAATATCCTCATGGGCAAGCTCACGCCGACATCCGGCACGGTCAAACTCGGCACCAACCTGACACCGGCAATATTCGACCAGAACCGCGAAAGCCTCGATCCGGAGATGAGCCTCTGGGACACGCTCGCCGATCCCGGCAGCGGGCAGCTTCTGGTGCGCGGCGAGGTGCGCCATGTGGTGGCGTACTTGCGCGATTTCCTGTTTGAGGACCGGCAGGCGAAAAGCCCGGTGAAGGCGCTTTCCGGCGGCGAGAAGAACCGTCTCCTGCTCGCGAAACTGCTGGCACGGGAGAGTAATCTCCTCGTCCTCGATGAGCCGACCAACGATCTCGATATGGAAACCCTCGACCTGTTGCAGGAAATGCTTTCGGGCTATGACGGAACGCTG
>TARA_R110001606_G_scaffold93375_1_pt1 | contig 21665 bp, 17 predicted proteins | sample TARA_R110001606 | Tara Oceans TARA_R110001606 (sample SAMEA4398315) | marine metagenome | biome: Polar Biome; feature: [SRF] surface water layer (ENVO:00010504); material: water (ENVO:00002006), including particulate matter (ENVO:01000060) such as... | depth 5 m | reverse complement strand
GTTGCCCATTTACGTTCACGTTTAGGTCTTGATGATTTAGTATCTGAAGAGCAACTTGCAGAACTTCCTTATTTAACACTTGAAGAAGGTTCGGCTGAGCACAAGTACTTACATGCTCGCCGAGATGCACTTAAAGGTTATACGCCAAAACGTATTCCTAACTTTACTGAAAAGTTAGTACTGCCAGAAGTAGAAGCATTCAAGCCACTACTTGAAGAGCAAAAGCGTGATATCTCTACCACCATGGGCTTTGTTCGTGCACTTAATATCTTATTGAAAGATAAAGGTATTGGTAAAAACATCGTACCAATTATTGCCGATGAAGCGCGTACGTTTGGTATGGAAGGTTTATTCCGTCAAATCGGTATTTATAACCCGCATGGCCAAAACTATACGCCGCAAGACCGTGATATCGTTTCTTACTACAAAGAAGCAACATCGGGTCAAGTATTGCAAGAAGGTATCAACGAGTTAGGTGCAATGTCATCGTGGGTTGCTGCGGCAACATCATACAGCACTAACGATTTACCAATGATCCCATTCTATATCTACTATTCAATGTTCGGTTTCCAACGTGTTGGCGACATGGCATGGATGGCGGGTGACCAACAAGCACGTGGTTTCTTATTAGGTGCTACTGCTGGTCGTACAACATTAAACGGTGAAGGTCTACAGCACGAAGATGGTCACAGCCATATTCTTGCTAACACAGTACCTAACTGTATCTCTTACGATCCAACATACGCTTACGAAGTAGCGGTTATTGTTCAAGATGGTATTCGTCGTATGTACGGTGAAGATCAAGAAAATATTTACTACTACCTAACGCTTATGAACGAAAACTATGCACAACCTGCTATGCCAGAAGGTGCTGAAGAAGGTATTCGTAAAGGTATCTACAAGCTAGAAAGCTACGCAGGCAAAAAAGCCAACGTACAGCTATTAAGCTCAGGTACTATCATGACTGAAGTGCGTAAAGCAGCCGCGATTTTAAGTGATGATTACGGTATTGCATCTGATGTGTATTCAGTAACGTCGTTCAACGAATTAACTCGTGAAGGGCAAGATGTTGAGCGTTTCAATATGCTTAACCCTGAAAGCGAACAGAAGACTGCCTACATCACCAGTGTACTGAATGACTCAGTGACTGTTGCCGCAACGGATTACATGAAAAACTACGCAGAACAAGCGCGTTCATTCATTCCAAGCAGCAACTACAAAGTATTAGGTACCGATGGTTACGGTCGTTCTGATAGCCGTGAAAACCTTCGTCGTCACTTTGAAGTTAACGCCAGCTACGTAGTAGTTGCGACGTTATCTGAACTTGCTAAACGTGGTGAAGTTGAGAAGTCAGTTGTGGTTGAAGCACTTAAAAAGTTCAACATCGACACTAACAAACTTAATCCACTGTACGCATAAGAGGTTTGCAATGAGTATTGAAATTAAAGTACCAGATATCGGTGGCGATGAAGTCGAAGTAACCGAAATTCTAGTGAGCGTTGGTGACAAAGTTGACGTTGACCAATCATTACTAACTGTCGAGGGTGATAAAGCCTCAATGGAAGTACCTGCGGCACAAGCCGGTACTGTAAAAGAAATCAAAGTAAACGTGGGCGACACGGTTACTACGGGTTCTTTAGTATTCTTGTTTGAAGGTGAAGAGCAAGCATCTAGCGAAGCGCCTGCAGAACCAGCAAAATCTGAAGCTGCAGCACCTGCTGCGTCTTCAGGTTCAACAACTAAAGAAGTCACCGTACCAGATATCGGCGATGATGAAGTTGAAGTAACGGAAATCATGGTTGCTGTTGGCGACACCGTTGAAGAAGAACAATCTATCTTAAACGTTGAAGGCGACAAAGCGGCAATGGAAGTACCAGCGCCGTTTGCAGGTACAGTTAAAGAAATTAAAGTTGCCGCTGGCGATAAAGTAAAAACAGGCTCTTTAGTGTTTGTTTTTGAAGTGGCTGGTAGTGAGCCTGCAGCTGCGAAAGCAGAAACAGCGCCAGCTCAAGAGTCTGCGCCGGCACAAAGTTCAGCGCCAAGCAGTAAAGAAGTAAACGTGCCTGATATCGGCGGTGATGAGGTTGAAGTCACTGAAGTGATGGTTGCAGTAGGCGATAAGGTTACTGAAGATCAGTCAATCTTAAACGTTGAAGGCGACAAAGCGGCAATGGAAGTACCAGCACCGTTTGCCGGTACTGTTAAAGAGATTAAAGTTGCTGCGGGCGATAAAGTATCGACCGGTTCACTTATCTTTGTATTTGAAGTGCAAGGCAGTGCACCTGCAGCTACCGCTGAAAAAGCGGCTTCTGAATCTGCACCAGCAGCGAAAGCAGAATCAGCTCCAGCTGCACAAGCAGCGCCTGCAAAAGCGAGCAATGAAAGTTTTGAAAACAATAGTGCGTATGCTCATGCATCGCCAGTTGTTCGCCGCTTAGCCCGTGAGTTTGGTATTAACCTTGCGAACGTAAAAGGCTCAGGTCGTAAAAATCGCGTTGTGAAAGAAGACGTGCAAGACTATGTGAAGAACTTAGTTAAGCAAGTTGAATCAGGCCAATTAGCGACAGCTTCTGGCAATACTGGTGGTAGTGAACTTGGTTTGATTCCATGGCCAAAAGTTGATTTTGCTAAATTTGGTGAAATCGAAGAGAAAAAACTATCTCGTATTCAAAAGCTATCGGGTAAAAACTTACACCGTAACTGGGTGCAAATCCCGCATGTTACGCAGTTTGATGAAGCTGATATCACAACTCTTGAAGAGTTCCGTAAAGAGCAAAATGCCCTTAGCGAGAAGAAAAAGCTAGGTGTTAAAATCACCCCGCTGGTATTTGTAATGAAAGCAGCAGCGAAAGCACTTGCTGAGTTCCCTACATTTAACTCATCACTATCTAACGACGGTGAAAGCTTAATTCTTAAGAAGTACATCAATATAGGTGTTGCTGTTGATACGCCAAACGGTTTGGTTGTGCCAGTATTTAAAGATGTTGATAAGAAAGGCATCATTGAATTATCGCGTGAATTAATGGAAGTATCTGTTAAAGCGCGTGACGGCAAACTTACCTCTTCTGATATGCAAGGTGGTTGTTTTACAATTTCAAGCCTTGGTGGTATTGGCGGTACAGCCTTTACGCCAATCGTAAATGCCCCAGAAGTTGCTATTTTAGGTGTCTCTAAGTCTGAAATTAAACCTAAGTGGAATGGCAAAGAGTTTGAACCAAAACTAATGGTTCCACTTTCTATGTCTTACGACCATAGGGTGATTGACGGTGCACTAGCTGCACGCTTTACTGTAACTTTAGCAAGTTACATGAGCGATATTCGCCAATTAGTAATGTAAGCAATTGCTGCATGTAGCGAAATAAATAGAATCAAATCCCAGCCAGTTGTTTTTTGCTGGGATTTTTACCATTTGCAATGATACAATCTTTATATATCTTGCATAAATTTTTGATCTGCTCTCCCTTTCTGCCTTGCAGAAACATGGCAGTTAAACTTTAGGGCAGTGTCCCGTTCAAACAATTAAGGTAAAAGCATGAGCAACGAATTAAAAACTCAAGTTGTTGTACTAGGCGGTGGTCCTGGTGGTTATTCTGCGGCTTTCCGTGCTGCTGACTTGGGCTTAGAAGTAACAGTAGTAGAATCTCGCGACACATTAGGCGGTGTATGTCTTAATGTTGGTTGTATTCCTTCGAAAGCACTTTTACACGTAGCTAAAGTAATTGATGATGCAGCAGAAATGTCATCTCATGGTGTTACTTTTGGCGCACCACAAATTGATTTAGATAAAATTCGTTCGTGGAAAGAGTCAGTTGTTAGCCAACTTACTGGTGGCCTAGACGGCATGGCTAAAATGCGTAAAGTTAAAGTGGTTTACGGTTACGGTAAATTCACAGGTAGCAACACGCTTGATGTTGAAGGCGCTGACGGTAAAACAACAATTACTTTTGATAACGCTATCATTGCTGCTGGTTCTAAACCTGTAAACTTACCTTTCATTCCTGAAGATGACCGCGTAATTGATTCAACCGGTGCACTAGAGCTTAAAGACATCCCTGAAAAGCTATTAGTATTAGGTGGTGGTATTATCGGTCTTGAAATGGGTACTGTGTATCGCGCACTAGGTTCTGCAATCGACGTGGTTGAATTTGCTGACCAACTAGTACCAGCTGCTGATAAAGACATCATCAAGATTTACCAAAAATACGTAAGTGATAAATTTAACGTTATGCTATCAACTAAAGTTGTTGGCGTAGAAGCGAAAGATGACGGCTTATACGTTACATTTGAAGGTAAAAACGCACCAGCTGAACCAGTACGTTATGACAAAGTATTAGTTGCTGTTGGTCGTACACCAAACGGTAACTTATTAGATGCTGACAAAGCGGGTGTTAATGTTGATGAGCGTGGCTTCATTAATGTTGATAAGCAACTTAAAACTAACGTTGACCACATCTTCGCGATTGGTGACTTAGTTGGCCAACCTATGCTTGCGCACAAAGCGGTTCATGAAGGTCACGTTGCTGCTGAAGTTATCTCAGGTCAAAAACATTACTTTGATCCGAAATGTATTCCTTCAATTGCCTATACTGACCCAGAAATCGCTTGGGTTGGCGTAACTGAGAAAGAAGCAAAAGAGCAAGGCTTAAGCATCGAAACAGCTGTATTCCCATGGGCTGCATCAGGTCGTGCAATTGCATCTTCTCGTACTGAAGGTTCTACTAAACTGATCTTTGATAAAGAAAGTGGCCGTATTATCGGTGGTGCTATGATTGGTATTAACGCAGGTGAAATGCTGGGCGAAATCGGTCTAGGTATCGAAATGGGCGCTGACGGTGAAGATTTAGCATTAACTATTCATGCTCACCCAACATTGAACGAATCAATCGGCCTTGCAGCTGAAATATTCGAAGGTTCAATCACTGATTTACCAAACAAAAAAGCAGTTAAAAAGAAGAAGTAAGTTCTTTTAGTTAATTGTTTAAAAACCCAAGCCACGGCTTGGGTTTTTTGTTTTTAATGGTCATAAGTTGATTAATATGACCCTTTAAAATTTACGGCTTATTGCTAAGTCCTGTTTACCTCGCTCCTACCCCTTTATGCTCAGCTTGCGCAAGTTGTATATATTTACGCTCTACTAGTTGTGATAGCGGCACGAGTTCAAAACCTTGTTGTTCAAGTTCGGGTAGCATGCGCTGTAAGAATTCAATGGTTTCAGGGTAAGGGTGGGCAATCGCGATGGCGAAGTTATAACGTTCGGCTTTATACTTTAGTTCGTTGAGGCGAAATTGTAACTGTTTCTCATTGGGAATATTATCTAAAAACACATGGCGGCCGACATTTTCAACGCCATATAAGTTGGCAACATTTTGCGCTTGGCTTAAGCCTGTAGTGCGGCTATCTAAAAAGTACAGGTTGCGCTTTTTCAGCACTTCCATAGTCCATTTCATGGGCAGGCTTTCTTGAGTAAGTGCTGAGCCCATATGATTATTTACACCTTTGACCTGCGGTAAGGTTGCAAGCGCATTGCCGAGGGTGATTTGTAATTGTTCTTTACTCATATTGCTGGTGAGTGCGCCGGGGCCAAGTGCTTTGCTGCTGTCGAGTGCTTGCATAGGAATATGCAGCAGTAATTCTTTATTCGACTTACTGGCTAGGCGCGCAAAAACTTGCGAATACGGGGTATGAGGCAAAATCGAGAACGATATTTTACCTGGTAAATTTAGGATTTCGAGGTCGCGTTGATGATTGCCAATATCATCAATCACAATCGCTATTTGCTTATTTGCGGCAAGCGTAGGCAAGCTAAAAAAAAGCCAGAACAACCAAGTTAATTTTTTCACGTTTATAATTTTTATTATCTTTTTTATAGTGAGCTAAAAGCTTTATTTCATAGTTAATAGCTGCTGTGCTTTTAATAACAGTGGATCAGCTGAGTCTTTGCGTGACCATGGCCGATCGTCATTTCCTTGTTCGTTTTTTATTATAACTACTTTATCAATTTGCGAAAGGGTTGATTGATTAATCGCCACATCGGGGGTGACTCCAATCCCCTCAATAGATTGACCCGATGGGGTAAAGTATTTTGCAGTGGTTAATTTTAGTGCTGTATTACCATTGCCTAATGGGATCAAAGATTGCACCGATCCTTTGCCAAATGATTGGCTGCCAATTAGTGTGGCACGGTGATTGTCTTTAAGTGCAGCGGCTAAAATCTCTGCTGCTGAGGCCGAGTTTTCATTAATAAGTACGACGATTGGCGCACCATTTAAAATATCACCTTTTTTGGCGCGAAAGTGCTGGTTTGCATCATAAAAGCGACCTTTGGTGGTGACTATGGTGCCACTTTGTAAAAATAGATCCGATACCGCTACAGCACTTTGTAATGTGCCGCCTGGATTGTCGCGTAAATCGAGCACTAAGCCTGTAAGTGGATTACCGTAATGGCTTTGCAGTGCTGTTATTTGCCGCGCAACATCATGCAAGGTGTGATTGGTAAAGCTATTTATTGCCAAATAACCAATACCAAACTCTGATAATGAACTGGTGACACTCTCTAAGTTAATTTCTGATCTAGTCAGGGTAAAATAAATGGCTTGTGGTGAATTACTTCGTTCAACCGTTAAAGTAACCGTTGCTGTGTCACTAGCTTTAATCATTTGCGCAACTTGATTGATGTCTTTATGTGCGACTGTTTGCTGATTAACGGCAAGTAGCACATCATTTATTTGTACTCCGGCAATGGCTGCGGGAGAGTCTTTAATTGTGTTTACAATAATAATTTTTTGTTGTTGCTGTTTTATTTCAATCCCAAGGCCTGTGTAGCGGCCATTAGTGCTGCTAAATAGCGCTTCTAACTCGTGTTCATTAAGGTACTTAGAGTAAGGGTCTAGCTGTGCGAGCAGGGCTTCAAATTGTTGACTGCTTTCAAAGCTTTGTTGCAAAGCTAAGTCTTCAACATAATAGGCATGGATATTAAAGAGGATTTCGTTTTTTTGTTGGCTTTTTAAATCGCCCACCGAGGTCACTGCAAAGCTATTAAAACTCAGGCACAAAAAAACGCTAACGAGTAATAAATAGCTTATTAGGATGCGATTAAAAGCAGAGTATTGTAACTGCTGTATTTGTAATTGTGTATTTAGCATCAGCTGCTCCCAGTGGGGTGCAGCTGTTTAATCAATTAAATGCGTCTGCACCATGTTACAGGATTTACTGCGCGTCCTTTGTGGCGTATTTCAAAGTATAGACCAGAATCTGCTTGTCCGCCGCTTTGACCAACTAAAGCGATAATATCGCCTTGGCGTACTATATCACCTACGTCTTTTAGTAAGGTTTGAGTATGGCCGTATAAACTCATAAAGCCTTCACCGTGGTCAATAACAATAACCCAGCCGTAGCCTTTTAACCAATCAGCAAACACGACTTGACCGTTGTGGACGCTATGCACATTATTGCCTTCATTAGCGCCAATTAATACGCCTTTCCAGTCAATACCACCGTGCTTATGTTGGCCGAAGCTGTGCTCAATTTTACCTTTTGTTGGCCAGTTTAATTTACCTTTACTGGCTGATAGGCCCAGTAACTCAACCTTTTTAGTTTTTTCTTTTTCAAGTTCTTGCAAGGTAGCTACTAGGGTTTTTTCATTATCTTTTAAGTAATCAATTGAGTTTTTGGTTGAGCTAAGCTTGGTTTTTAATTCACTGATGTTGGCTTTTCGTTGTTGTTGCGCTGCAATGAGAGCTTGATGACGATTGGCTTGCTCTTCATGGAGCACAACTAAGTGTTGTTTGGTTTTTTCAAGTTCGGTTTGTACATCCGCTATTTCAATCAGGAGTGCTTTTAGCTCATCAATTTGCTCAATGCGCGCTTTGTTGAGGTAATTATAATAACTTAATGTGCGTTCAACCTGTGCGGTATTTTCTTGATTCAATAGCATTTTAGAGTAGTCATGTCCGCCAGACATATAGGCACTTTTAATTTGTGCGGCGAGTGCATGTTGCTGCTCTAGGCGTTTTTCCTCAAGTGCTTCAGCTTGCTGCTGTTGCTGTTGTTGTTGTTTTTCAGTATCGCGAATTGATTGCTCGGCAATATTTAGTGCCTTAGCGTTTTTTGCGATCTCGAGTTCGTGCTGTTGCAGGTTCTTTTGCGATTTTTCGATGTCTTTACGCTGGGCGGCAAGTTCAGCTTGGCTTTGCTTTAACGCCGTTTGGATTTCGCTGAGATCTTTTTTAGTACGATCTTCATTAGCGACGGCAGGCGCCGTCACTAATAAAGTGAGTATTAACGCAGTAACAACGAGCGTACTAAAAATTAATGGGTTAATACTTTTATTCATGGTTTATTTCAATGTCATGATTGGTGTGCCAGTCATCTCGCTTGGTTGTTCCATGCCCATTAAGTGTAACATGGTTGGCGCAACATCACTGAGCGCTTTGCCTTCGCTTGGTGTTGCATCACGACCAACATAAATGAAATGAACAGGTTCACTGGTGTGTGCGGTATGCGCTTGGCCAGTTTTAAGGTTAGCCATTTGTTCAGCATTACCGTGATCAGCTGTAATTAATGCTTCACCACCAAATTCTTCAAGGGCAGCAACAACACGACCAATACAATGATCGACTGCTTCACAGGCTTTTACTGCGGCTTCAAATACACCTGAGTGACCGACCATATCGCCATTTGGATAGTTACAAATAATTGCATCGTATTTACCGCTTTTAATCGCTTCGACGAGTTTATCAGTGAGCATTTCTGAATTCATTTCAGGTTGTAAATCGTAGGTCGCAACTTGTGGTGATGGGATCAGCTCGCGGGTTTCACCTTCAAATTCATCTTCACGTCCGCCACTGAAGAAAAACGTCACATGTGCATATTTTTCAGTTTCAGAAATACGTAGCTGTGTTTTATGGTGTTTTTCAAACCATTCACCCAATACATTAGTCAAAGGGACTGTGGCAAAGGCTGCTGGTGCGTCGATGTCTGCTGCGTATTCGGTCAACATAACAAAGCCGCTTAGTGCGGGGGCTTTTTTCTTGGCGAAACCGTCAAAGTCTTTATCAACAAATGCGCGGGTCATTTCACGAGCACGGTCGGCTCTAAAGTTTAAGAAAATAACCGTATCACCGTCATTAATTTGTACTGCGTCTTGGCCTTGTGCTGCTATGGTAGTTGCAGCAACAAACTCATCGTTTTCATCACGTTCGTAAGCCGCAGCTAATGCATCAACACCATTTTCGTAGCTATGTTGTGCGATCCCACTGACCATTAGATCATAAGCTTGCTCTACTCGGTTCCAGCGATTATCGCGGTCCATTGCATAGTAGCGGCCAATGATTGATGCTAAGCGACCACAATGTAATTTGCTAAATAGCGCTTCAATACGTTCAATTGACGTTTTTGCGCTACGTGGTGGAGTGTCTCGGCCATCTAAAAATGCATGAAAGTACACTTCTTTAGCGCCGCGCGCTGCAGCTAATTCAATTGCAGCTACAATATGATCTTCATGACTATGCACACCACCTGGGCTTAATAAGCCCATTAAATGCACTGCTTTAGCAGCATTCACTGCTTTATCAATGTTTTCAACTAGTGTTGGGTTATGCGCAAACTCACCGTCATTTATTGCTTTAGTGATGCGGGTGAAATCTTGATAAACCACACGGCCAGCACCTAAGTTGACATGGCCTACTTCTGAGTTGCCCATTTGCCCATCAGGAAGACCAACATCTAAACCAGAGGCTGAAATTAGGGTGTGCGGGCGAGTTGCCCAAAGTTCGTCTAAAACAGGGGTGTTTGCCGCTAAAATTGCGTTGCTTTGGGTATCTTCACGGTATCCCCAACCATCTAAAATCATGAGTACGAGAGGTTTTTTATGTTGTGTCATTTTTGTTCCTGAAAATTAGCTCCTGCTTAGCCTTAGCATACCGTGTTTTGTGATTATGATCAGCAATCAAAAGGGCATATTAAAATATTTCACTCTCTGGTAATTTCTAATCAAGCACGTATACTTGCGTGGCTAGGGCATTACCCTTACGTTTAACCCCAGTGCTAAAGGCGCGGGACAATTTTCATAGTGGAAGACGCATGGATCAATATATTGAATTTGTCGGTAATCATCCGATATTAAGTTTAGCTTGGGTTGCTTTAGTAGCACTCATCGTGGGCGGCTGGTTTAAAAGTAAGTTTTCAGCAATTCGTCAAATAAATCCGCAACAATTAACATTATTAATTAACCGTGAAGACGGTGTCGTTGTAGATATACGCGCACAAAAAGAATTTAATAATGGCCGTATTGCAGGCGCTGAGCACCTTAGCTCTGAAAAAGCGAAACAATCTGACTTCTCAAGCCTTGAAAAGTCTAAGAGTAAACCCATTATATTGGTATGTACCACAGGCATGACAGCCTCAGGTATCGCAACTGCTATGCATAAAGCTGGTTTTGAATCAGTTTATGTTTTATCTGGTGGTATGGGTGCATGGCAAAGTGCTGGTCTACCAACGACAACAGGTCGCTAATTAAGTTAGTTAGGCCGATAGAGGAATTGTTATGAGTAATGTTGTTCTTTACACCAAAGCGTATTGCCCTTTTTGTCAGCGTGCTTTAGCGTTGCTAACAAATAAAGGTGTGCAATTTACAAATATCGACATTGGTGTACAGCCTGAATTACGTGATGAAATGATTGCCAAAGCAGGTGGCGCGAGCACAGTACCGCAAATTTTTATTAATGATGAGCATATCGGCGGTTGTGACGACATGATGGCGATTGAAGCCCAAGGCAAACTTGACGCTAAGTTAAACGCTTAAGCATTTATTATAAAAACGATTAAAAGTTAGGAATTATCATGAACGAAGAAAACCAGAACGTAGCAGCACAAGAAGAAACTGGCGCACAATTTACGATCCAACGTATTTACACAAAAGACGTGTCTTTTGAAACGCCTAATTCACCTGCTATTTTCCAAAAAGAATGGACACCAGAAGTTAAGCTTGACCTTGATACACGTTCTAATAAATTAGACGAAGGCGTGTTTGAAGTAGTATTAGCACTGACTGTTACTGCTTCTATCGGTGAAGAAACGGCTTTTTTATGTGAAATTCAACAAGCGGGTATTTTCACTATCGCTGAAGTTGAAGAAGTACAACTTGCACACATGCTTGGCGCATTCTGCCCGAACGTGTTGTTCCCGTACGCACGTGAAGCGGTATCTAACTTAGTTAACCGTGGTACATTCCCACAGCTTAACCTTGCACCTGTGAACTTTGATGCGTTATTCGCTCAATACATGCAGCAACGTGCAGCGCAAGCTGAACAGGCAACTGCAGACGCATAACTTATGAGTACAGCCAATTCAGCTGTTACTGTATTAGGGGCGGGGTCTTATGGCACCGCCCTTGCTATTTGTTTAGCCCGAAACGGTCACCAAGTGACACTTTGGGGTCGCAATAGCGATGACGTTGCCACGCTTGCAGCTGAGCGGAAAAATCAACGTTACCTGCCCGATGTCACTTTTCCTGACACCTTACACCTTGAAGCCGACTTACACACCGCAGTAACTGCAAGCCAAGTGATTTTGGTTGTTGTACCAAGTCATGCATTTGGCGATACGCTACAGCAAATTAAGCCTTCATTACTTGAAGGGGCACAAGTTGCATGGGCAACCAAAGGGCTTGAACCAGATACAGGCCGACTTTTGCAAGAAGTTGCCCAGCAAGAATTAGGTGATGATGTGCCACTGGCAGTCGTATCAGGCCCTACATTTGCTAAAGAAATGGCGATGGGTTTACCTACTGCTATTTCAGTGTCGTCAACATCAACAGCCTTTGCAAAACAGTTAGCTGAACTATTGCATTGTGGTCGCTCATTTAGGGTCTATAACAATAATGATTTTATTGGTATTCAGCTCGGTGGCGCGGTTAAAAATGTGATTGCGATTGGCGCTGGTATGTCTGACGGCTTTGGTTTTGGTGCTAATGCGCGGACAGCATTGATCACCCGTGGTTTAGCTGAGTTATGCCGGTTAGGCTGCGCGCTTGGTGCTAAGTCAGAAACCTTTATGGGCATGGCTGGGCTGGGAGATTTGATCCTAACGTGCACCGATAATCAGTCTCGTAACCGTCGTTTTGGTTTAGCACTGGGTAAAGGTGAAAAGGTAGAGCAGGCGATAGCATCAATTGGTCAAGTGGTCGAAGGTTATCGCAACACCAAAGAAGTCTATTTACTTGCACAACGTACTGGTATTGAAATGCCGATCACTGAGCAAATCTATCAGGTACTTTATGAAAATAAAGACGTGAAAGAAGCCGCGATGGCTTTATTAGGTCGCGAGCAAAAATCAGAGTAACAGTGCCTTGTAGCTGCCAGCGTTTATGGGATTGTATAAACGCTGGCAGTTAATCTAATAACTAACATGGTACTTAGTCATTCATCAAATTAGATTGTTTTCTCAGGTTGTTTTTTTCGAGATAAGCAGCTACTTTTTCAGCACAAAGCGGGCGACTATAATAATAGCCTTGCATCGTATTACAGCCCATAACATGCAACATATAAGCCTGCTCTTTAGTTTCAACCCCTTCGGCAACAACATCGATATGTAAGTATTTAGCGAGGCGAATAATTGTCGCGGTAATATTACGATCCTGCTCACTATCGACAATATCTTTTATGAAAGAGCGATCAATTTTTAAAGTATCAATTGGAAAACGTTTTAGATAGCCCAATGATGAATGACCAGTACCAAAGTCATCTAGCGCAATGGTAAATCCTAGTGCTTTTAAGCGATTCATTTGCTGTTGGGCAAATTCAGGGTTGTCCATCATGGCACTTTCAGTTATTTCTAACTCAACACAGCGCGCAGGTACGTCGTAGTTTGTTAAACACTCAGTGAGGGTTTCGACTAAACTACTTTGCTGAAAGTGCAGAGCTGAAACATTAATAGCTACTTTGCCAAAACTCACCCCTTCATTACGCCATAACTCTAGTTGCTTAAATAGCTGCTTCATTAGCAATAAAGTGAGAGGAATAATTGCGCCATTTTGTTCTGCAAGAGGGATAAATTCAACAGGACTAATTATACTGCCATCAACTTGTGGCCAACGGACTAAAGCTTCAAAACCATGTACTTGATCTTTATCTGCGTTATATTTTACTTGGTAGAATAATTGAAAATCCTGATGTTCGATAGCCCGAAAAAGTGCACTTTCTTTACTTAGCTCATTAGTATCAATCGTGTGTTTAGATTTATCAAAAAATTGATAATTATTGTGACCCATCTTTTTGGCGTGATTAAGCGCACTGTTGGCGCTGCGCATCAGCGCTTCGCTGTTATAACCATTTTCTGGGTACCCAGCGATGCCACAACAGGCAGAAATAAAGCTCTCTATACCATCAAGCATAAACGGTGTTTGGAATTGTTTAAGAATATTATCGGCCAGTTTTTTGGCGAAAAAGACGGTCTTACCTGAATATAAATAGGGCGGTACAAGTACAGCAAATTCATCTCCCCCTAAGCGGGCCAAGGTATAACCAGAATCAAGGTTTCGAGTGAGTCTGCCCGCAACTTCTTTTAATAGTTCATCACCGATTGCGTGACCAAGGGATTCGTTAATTTTATTAAAATTGTCTAAATCTATAAAAATAATCAGTAAATTAGGGAAGTTGTTATTACAGCTGGCAATTGCCTTATTTACAGATTCAATAAAAATAGTGCGATTGGATAGCCCAGTGACAGAATCTCGAGTGGTTAATTTAAGCATCGCACGTTCATTATTCTTACGTGCAGTTACATCTGAAAATAACCCAATATAATGCGCGCTACTAGTACGTAGGTTAGGGGTTTTTACTTTCGTTATCGATAAATCTAAGGCATAGGGTTGCCCGTCTTTACGCACATTCCAAATTTCACCAGACCAATAACCATCAACCTCTAGATCATTATAAATGAGGCTTTCTAATTTTTTATCGCGGCCGTTTACAGTAAAGGCTTTTGGTTTTTTACCCACTACATCAGCAAGAGTAAAGCCACAAATAGTTGTAAATGCTTGGTTTATGTTCGTTATTTGAAACTGTTCATTGGCGATCCAAATGGCATCTTTTGATTGCGTCATTAACGCGTTGACCAAATTATGTTTAGCACCACTTTTTAATCTATAAACAATTAACAGCAGTAAAATAGCGAAAATAGCCGCTAAAATGAGATAATTGATCCAGTGAGGGAAAGTAAAAGCAGTTTGTTTAATCATTAACACTAGCGGTTCGCTGTTTACTTGATTAAGGTTTTTAACTTCAAGATAAATATTCTTTTCACTACTTGCCAGTGACAGCATAGTTTGAGTCGGCGGCAGTGCTAGCCAATCGCCATTGGGATCAAGCCGGTAATTTAGCCGCATAGGTAAGAGGCTATTACTGCTAAACCAAACAGAAATCCCTTTTAGCGGTTGGCTGGTATTTACTGCGTTGGTTGCTAAGTGGTAATAGTCTTGGCTTTTATCTTTGTAGTGCAAAGTCAAATGACTGACTAAAAAAGAGCTGCTTTGAGGTGGTGCTTGTTTTGAATGTACTTCTAATAAAGTATTACCTGTTGGTGCAAACAACATTATTTTATCACGATAGCTAACGCTAAAGAGTGAACTCGGAAGTTGCTTATAACTTATAGAATCATCAATATAAGCGGCAATACTATGAGTGGCATTTTCAACCCATAGGTTAGTGCTGGGTTTGTAGAGTTTTATCGCTTGAGAATCAACTATCCACAAAGCATTTTGTGGTGCTTCGTAAATGGCTGTGGTGTTGAACGTACTTACTTTATCAAAATTTATCTCAAGTGTTATTTGCTGAGAATTTTCAGGTGGTTGCCATTGACTCAGCCATAAGCCGTTACTTGTTGCAAGCCAAAGCCTTGAAGAGTTGCGTTGATAATAAATAGCGTTGATCTGTCCGAGGGCTTCAGTTTCAAGCACAAGGGCGGTGAGCTGTTGTTTAGCAATATAAAATAATTGCTCACCATTACTTGCTAGATATTGCTCGTCATTAAGGGATGTTAAAGCATTAATGTTATTAATTGGTAGTGTTTGGTTTTGTTGCTGCGTCGCAAAATCATATTTTATTAATTGCTTTTTGGTTGCTACCCAAAGTGTTGTTGGGGCGGTTGAATACAGGGCAGTAACTTGATCCTTTATTAATAAATCAAAAGTGAGGTTGCGGGCACTGTATAAATATAAACCAGTGTCGGTTGCAACAGCCCATTTATCTTCGCGCAGATAAGCGATGGTAATAATTTTTTTATGTTGTGTAAAATTATCTAACTGTTCCAACATGTCAAAGTATTGCTGCATACGCGGAGCAGGATTATCGGTGATAGGGGTTGTGATAATTTGCATTGCAGGGAGCTTTAGCCAGCTTTTAGTGGCAGTTTGCAGCCACAGTTGTTGGTTGTTTTGTTTAATTGATAAAAAGCGTGCAGGAGCACTATAAAACAAAGGATTCGTGTTTTTGCTCGTTAAATCATGTTTATAAGCGCGATTTTTATGCAAATAATAAAGCTGATCATCAAAGTAATTTAGTTGTTGAACATGCGCATGCTGGAGTTTTATTTCTTGCATAGAGTGCGCGTTGTTAAACAGGTAATGTTGGTCGTTATTGGTATTGATAAGGATCGCTGCTGAGGTTTGACTTGGACTCAATTGCGCGATAGGCGCGGGGACGATAAGCTGAGCTGTAATTGCATTACTTGCTAAATCAAAGTGACTAACTAAATTACTACCTGAATGTAGCCATAGGCTGTTGTTAAATCCCAATGCGAGTTCGACGATCTGCTCTGAAAAGGCGAATGGAGAATAGATTTTTTCGTCTTTTATAGTGTGGATCTGACCTTGGTACAGAAAGTAAAAGCCGAGCTCAGTGGTTAATATCGGCTGTTTTAGCGGTGTTGCTGTTAGTTGAATTAACTGGTTGTTAATTAAGTTTATTAAACTCAGCCCTTGCTCAGTGTTAATTAATAACCAGGATTTATAGGTCGCTACTTGTAAAATGGCTTGATTCGCAAATGATGAAAAAGGTGGTGCTTGGCCACTAAAAAGATGCACCGAGTCGTAATTAAACAGCCCTTTATTGGTAGCGAGCCAAAACGCATTACTTGGGTCTTGAGTAAAGTCATTAATGGCGGGTAGCGAAAGTTCATTCGCATTTAATTCAGCTACACTCGCGTTTGCATTTACAATAGATAACATGCTAATAAAACAGCATATTTGAAGGAAAAAACGCATTACAATCCATTGAATCAGTTTAAAAAGAACTTATTTAGAATAGTGTAGGAATAGAAATAATGCGAATCCACTCGAAGCAAATTTATTGCTATATGTAGTGCTAAATTATAATGGTGATTATAAAACAAGGCGCCCAACGATATAGGCGCATTTTAATATAATTTACTGCGCGTTAGGAAAGCCTAACTGACGCCATGATTCATAAACAAAAACAGCCACTGCGTTAGATAAGTTCATGCTTCTACTGTTAGCTTGCATAGGAATACGCACACGTTGTTCATTAGGTAGTGATTGAATTAAATCATCTGGTAAGCCACGGGTTTCTGGGCCAAACACTAAACAATCACCTTCTTCATAACTCGCTTGATGGTGAAATTGACTGCCTTTAGTGGTACATGCATATACTTTTTTAGGTTGGCATTTTTCTAAGTAAGCTGCAAATGACGGATGGCGTTGCACATGGCTAAATTCATGGTAATCAAGGCCAGCTCTTTTCACGCGCTTATCGTCCCACTCAAAGCCCAAAGGCTCGATTAAATGCAAAGCATAGCCCGTATTTGCACACAGGCGAATAATATTCCCTGTGTTAGGTGGAATTTCAGGTTGGTATAAAACGATATCAAGCATAACGAGCCTTATTGGTGATCTACATTTTGACGTTCGAGAGTATACACGAAACAGATAAAAAAAATGATATACTCATTTTAAGTAAACACTTTAAGCATAGGCAAAAACGTGCATCAGCGCAGTTATGAGTTTTGGGTAAAAACAGCAAGTGTGGTCACTATGGTGATGGTGAGTTTAATGATTGCTGCTAAATGTTGGGCATGGCTTGCGTCTGGCTCTGCCTCTATGCTCGGATCACTCACCGATTCTTTGATGGATATTACCGCTTCAGCAATGAGTTTTATGGTGCTCTTTTATGCACTGCGCCCAGCTGATGACGATCATCGTTTTGGCCATGGTAAAGCCGAAGCCTTGGCGGGTTTAGGGCAAGCGGCATTTATTGCAGGCTCTGGTTGTTTATTGGCGTTTCATGGTATAGAGCGATTATTTAATCCTGTGGTACTAAGTCATTCAATGCTCGGGGTATGGGTTAGTCTATTTGCGATTGCTTGCACCTTAGTGGTGGTTTATGTACAAACTCAAGTCATTAAGCATACCGAGTCCATTGCAGTTAAAGCAGACTCTGTGCATTACAAAGGCGATATAATTTTAAATGCAGCAGTACTGCTGGCCATATTGCTTGCGCAAAATGACATGCTGTACGCGGATCCTATTTTTGCCATTGGTGTTGCAGGTTATTTGCTTTATAACAGTTGGGATATTGCTAGGCAAAGCGCTGACCATTTAATGGATAAAGAGCTACCTGAGGACGAAAAAGCCAGTATCATATCAATCGCTAACAGTCATAACGATGTATTTGGCGTACATGACGTACGCACGCGACAAGGTGGTAAAGTTAAGTTTATTCAAATGCATTTAGAGCTTGAAGATCAACTCCCCTTGATCCGTGCTCATTATGTAGCGGATGAAGTAGTGGCGATGATCCAACAAGAATTTAATTGTGAAATGGATATTTTGATTCATCAAGATCCAATGTCATTGAGTAATAGCCGCGCTCAAGTTAATGAATCACAAAACTGATAAAAACGGCTAAGCACAGCTTTGCGAATGGTGTCTTGTTCAAATAGTAACTCGTGCTTAGCATTCGCAAATGTTTGTAAAATAGCATTACTTTGACGGTGAACTAAGGCTAATTGGGCTTGGTTATCAACCACAGTATCATTCTCAGCACTGGCTACAAAAAGTGGAATCGATAGCTGTTGTTTTTCAAGAGTTGCCATAAAGCCAAAAGCTTCATTCAACCAGCCGTAAGTCACCCCGCCTAATTGTAGCGCGCTATCCGTTTGGTAGGTTTGTCTAAATAAATCATAGCGAGTTTCGCTACTGGTAAGGTCATTCTGTGCGAATTCATCAGGCAGGTAATCTGCTTGGCCAAACGCATAGTGTTTATTAAAACCAAACAAACAGGCAGCACGGGCGGCAAGTTTAGCCAGTGGTTTGGGAGTACCTTTAGTGAAAATATCAAACATGGGCGAAGACAAAAATACCCCACTGTAGTTATGTTCAAACCGGGTCAGGAAATCAAAGGCAATCGCGCCGCCCATTGAATGCCCTAGGATGACTTTTTTGCCTTGGTAGAGTTTACTGACAATTAGACGGTCAAACAGTGCTAAATCATCAGCATAATCACTAAATTTATTAACAAAACCTTTATGAGGATTGGCTAAAGCGCGATAAGAACGGCCTTGTCCTTGATGATCAATAATAAACACCGCATAGTTATTTTTATATAACTCCCAGATTAGCTCTTGGTATTTATCTAATCCTTCAATACGTCCAGAGCAAATAACAATAGCGGCTTTGGCATGCTCAGGTATCACATAGCCATAATATAAATCGCCATTATCGGTAGTCAGCTGCGCTTTGTGCAACTGCTGCTGAAAAAACTGCGTTATCTCAGGTTGTTGGGTAAGTAAGTTTTGCTCTGTGCTGTAAAACATAATGGCCATGATTATTTTTGTTTATCCAGAGGTAAGGCGATACGCACACATAACCCGCTTGGTTGTTTATTATGCAGCGTTAAACTGCCAGAATGGGCGACAATTGCATTTTTAGCAATCGCTAAGCCAAGTCCTGTGCCGCCGCTAGTTCTGTCTCGTGCATCAGATTGGCGGAAAAAAGGCTCACATAATTTGCCTAAATTTTGCGGTTCGACGCCCGGGCCATCATCACTGATCTCTATATAAATAGCATCACTTAAACTCAATGTTAGGGTGATTGTTTGCTCTGCATATTTTATTGCGTTGCGTAAAACATTCTCTAGCGCACTGGCAATGAGGCTCTCGTCACAATAAATATCAACATTGAGTTGGCCATTAATAATTAATTGCTTATTAGTCTGTTTAGCTTCAAATTGTGCATCATTCAAAACATGATCAATAATGATCTGTAAGGATTGTTGATGCAGCGATAGCGCCTGACTTTTCGCCTCTAAGCGCGATACTTGCAGCACATCAGCGATCATTTTATCGAGCTGATTTGCTTCTTTTTCAATGCGTAATAAATAGGTTTGGTTTTCTTCTGGGGTCTGCATTTGCGCAAGACCCGTAGCCATTTTAAGGCGAGTTAGGGGGGAACGCAACTCGTGAGATATATCAGCCAATAAGCGCTTTTGTGCAGAAATCAGTTGCTCTAACTGACTTGCCATACTATTAAAGTCGCGGCCAAGTACGCCCAGTTCATCTTGCCTGTTTGGATCAATTTCAGCGCGCGCGGTTAAATCGCCGTCAGAGAGCTTAATTGCAGCTTGCTTTAAGTGATTAATAGGTGCAATTAGGTTACGACTAAATATAAAACTTAAAGTTAATGAAGCCAGTAAAGCAATGATCACTTTTAGCCAAATCGGCATCAGCTTTAACCGTATAAAAAAAGGTGGTTGATGATTCTCATCAATTTCGTATAGGTAAAATTGCCCCTCAGGAAGGTTTATTTTTATCGGTCCGAATGCTTGATAATACTCGGTAAAAATAATTTGTGGCGGCATGTTTTTAGTGAAATTAAGTAAACTTAAATCAATCTCACTTGATGGTACTCTGCTACTGAGCGAGTGATCTGGCTGATCTGAATTTAAATATAGTAACTTTTGTTTTGCAAGCCGCGGATGAGTTAAAATTTCGGCAATCGATTTATTATGTTTGACTACCATACGTTCGATGCCTTTGGCCGTGTATTGCAAGTTTTTCTGCATGGGCCCATGTAAGTTCTCATAACTGACTTGATTGGTCGCAATGTTACTTAAAAACACCAATGCAGTTATGGTGCCTATTACTGTTAGCCAAAACCACACAAAAATTTTGAAAAATAAAAAGTGCTGAGGATGTTTTAGCCAAGAAAACCGAGTTTTATTACTCCCCTTGGATAAAGACATAACCAGTCCCTCGCATGGTTTTTATTCGTTCTGCATTGTTGAACTCGGCAATTTTTTTACGAATATTACTCACATGCATATCAATTGAGCGATCAAAAGAGGCTAGGCGTCTACCGAGCACCTCTTCACTTATTTGCTCTTTACTGACCACTTCACCTGCATGTTTAACCAGTAAGGCAAGTACTTCATATTCAGTACCGGTGAGGCTTAGCGGGTGTTCATCTACATACGCTTCGCGGGCAGCTAAATTTATAACAATATTATTAACGGTTAACTTATTACTGCTGGTATTTGCTAGGCTAGTAATATGTTCTATACGACGAGTAATCGCTTTAACCCGCGCGAGTAATTCACGATGATTAAATGGTTTAGGAATGTAATCATCAGCGCCTAGTTCAAGACCAAAAATACGGTCAAAGTCTTCACCTTTGGCGGTTAGCATGATCACCGGCGTTAATTTTGTTTGCCTAAGCTGTTTTAATACTTCAAAGCCATCTAGTTTCGGTAACATAACATCGAGTAAAATTAATGCGTATTCTTGCTCAAGCGCTTGTTTTAAGCCTTGTTCGCCATCATGGGCACATTCTATTTGAAAACCTTGCGCAGTTAAGTACTCTGAGAGTAACTCACATAAACCGGTATCATCATCAATCATTAATAGCTTCATTATTTGCTCACCTTAACCACGCTGGAATAACTTCATTTTACGCCTTAACGCACTTAAAAGTGAACCTTTACACAACCTTTACATTGCTTTGCGTTGCTTTGCACTTGGTTAGTTATAGTGAACATAACAACTGAACAGACACTAAGTTACAAGCAACTCAAAGGTAATGATTATGACTATTTCAAGTAAAGTTTCTAAACTAGTATTAATTTGTGGATTAGCGACAGCAACATTAGGCACTGGCGCCGTAATAGCAAAAGAGGGCATGGATCATAAACCAGGCCATTCTCAACAGCATAAACAAGCGCGCTTTTTACTCTCTGAGCGTGGCGTTAAAAAGCTTGATTTAACTGAGCAACAACAAACTCAGTTAAAAAGCATTTTTGATGCGCAAAAAGCACAATTTAAAGCGCTACGTGGCAACGATAAACAGGCCATGAAGCAAGAGCGTGCTGCCCATAAGGCACAAATGCAAGCATTGTTAGATATGCCAGCCTTTGATGAAGCCGCAGCAAAAGAGTTATTAGCGCAGCGCCAAACCAAAGGCGAGCAATTTGGCTTAATTAACCTAAAAACGCAGCATCAAGTATGGCAAGTATTAAATGCTGAACAACGTGAAAAGTACCAAGAAATTAAAAAACACATGCGTAAAAAAGGTGACAAAAAACGCAGCCGTGACGAACAAACGGCAGGCTAAGTAATTACCAAAATTACTAAAGCGAAAAAAGAAGCGCGGGAGAGATCCC
>TARA_R110001606_G_scaffold355358_2_pt1 | contig 21667 bp, 31 predicted proteins | sample TARA_R110001606 | Tara Oceans TARA_R110001606 (sample SAMEA4398315) | marine metagenome | biome: Polar Biome; feature: [SRF] surface water layer (ENVO:00010504); material: water (ENVO:00002006), including particulate matter (ENVO:01000060) such as... | depth 5 m | reverse complement strand
GGACATCTATTTAAAAAGATTTAAAAAGATTTAAAAAGATTTAAAATTCCCTTATAAAACCCTATATAATTTGTGTTAAGTTAATTCTTTTTAATTTTATTTAATTCTTTTAATTCTTTTTTATACTTTTAAAGGGACACTAAATTGGACACTATGGGTTTTTTATTGCATGGATCTCAAAATTATATTTTTTTTGTTTTTTATATAAATTTAAAAAAATGCAGATATTCTACCAAAATAAAAATAGATAGATCAGAATGGGATTTGTTAAACCAAAGGCCCAAAGTTAAAAGAGGGTCTATTGGATCTGCTAACAGAAAAATAAATGATGTTTTAAATGAATATCAAAGTGCTTTTAATATTCTTAAAGACAAGCATAAAAAGTCTCTAACTAAAGAAATAGTTAAATCTGTGTTTGATAAGCATTTTCATCTAGCTCAAACAGTAGAAGCTTTGACTTATTCAGACTATTTTACTATATATATAAATCAACTAAAGGAAAGCCAGTCTGTAAAAAAAGACTCCTGGCAAAAATATACTAGAATACATACAGCTATTCTAGAGATGCAAAAACAAAATAGAACCACTTACAATCTTCAAAGTTTTGATCTTGATTTTTTTAATTCGTTTATAATATACTTAAGAAAAGACAAACAAATTTCTGATAACACACTAAAAAGAAAACTTGGATTTTTTAAAACCTTTTTGAATTGGTGTGTTAAAAATAGCTACGCTGTCAATATGTCCTTTAAGTCTGTAAGCATAAAAGGAAGAGAAACCTCACACATTTCTCTAACTGACCAGGACTTAAAAACTTTGGAAGCCATAGAGCTTTCTGAAACTTTAAGTTATTTTAGAGACCTTTTTTTAATTGGATGTTATTCTGGCCAAAGATATTCAGATTATTCTCGTTTTGATAAAAAATATATAAACGGAGACAGTATTGTAATTAGAGCAAAAAAGACAGGCCAATTTTCTTATATACCATTAAATCCAAAACTCAAAAGGCTTTTAGAGAAATACGACTGGAAGCTTCTTTTAATATCTAGTCAAAAGTTTAATCAGAAAATACAAATGATATGTAAGTCAGCAGGTTTTACAGATGTGATTCAAGCAGATAAGTTTTTTGGTAATCGTAAAGAAAGCAAGGATCTTCCTAGATGGAAACTTATAGGATCACATACAGCTAGAAGAAGCTTTATAACACTATCTGCTCAACGAAATGTACCTAGATCAATTATAATGCAAGCAACTGGAATTAAGTCTCTTAAAACGCTTGATAATTATATTAGATTTGATAATGATAAAATGAATGAAGAAATTTTTAAAGCGTGGTCTTAGAGTTTTTTGAGTGTTTCCCTATTTTATTAGAAAAATTTGAATATATATCATTTCCAATTTGTATCATGTTTTTAATGTCCTCTTTTACACTATTAATCTCATCTAAAAAATATTGTCTCCGATTTGTGTCAAATTTTTTAATGAGATCAATCCTGTTTTTGTTTTCTTGATAAAGAACTTCTTCTAGTTCTTTCCATCTTTGAGCAGACATTTGATTTAATTTTTCAATTTTAGTAGATAATAAAAGAGTATGCTCATTTTGAGTAGCAATTCCCTTTTGTAATCTTAAGACGACCTCATTTAAGGCAAAATCATGATTTATAAGACTTGTGTTTATTTTACTATACTGAGAATTTTGTGAAGCACTATGAGCAGAGTTTGATATCTGATTGTTTTGAAATTGTGGCAATATCATTTCACCGATACCTAGCTCCATCCAGTCTTTATTTAATTGAGGATATCTGCTTATGATTTTATATAAAACTTTTTGAGTAGGACTTTTGCCTTTATTTATAATATCTGGAATAGTATTTGTAGATCCAATTTCGCATTGTTTTCTAAAACCATCTAAACTTAATTCTAAATAATCAATAAATTCTTTTAGTCTAATTCCTTGTTTGCTAGTAGTTTGTGTTTTCAAAATAATTAAATTTGTGTTTTATTTGTTTTATTTCTTGTTTATTTGTGTTTTATTTATTAATATTGAATTAAATTGTAAGACACAAGTAAGATTTATCTTTTGTTTGCTTAAATATAATAAACTTATGACAAAACTAGATTTCCAAGAAGCTTTAAATTTGTTAAAAAATATTAACAGTTTTAAGGTTGATAAACACAACTATGAATTAGTAAAAAATACGGTACGTATTAATTATGAAAATCAAATTATAAAGCTTAAAAATTACACGCTTGTTTTTTCAGGAACTTTAGAACAAGTCCACAACAAAACATATTCACAGGACAAACTTTTTTTAGCTGTCGCTTTATTAGATAGCTCTGATAATGACCTAACCTTTAAGCCTAAACAGCTTAACACTTTTAAAAATGTATTACAAACCAAAATTTTAGAAAATGTTTAAAGAATTAGAACACGACAAAACTACTACAATAATTAAAAGACTAGACACCCTAGAAAATAAAATTTCTTTGTTAAGTAATAGAATTATAAAACAAATAGATAATGAAGATTTTTATGATGACAAATCTTATTTAACTAAAAAAGATTTTTCTAAAAGAACTAAAGTTTCTGTACACATTATTGATCTAGAAATCCAAAACGGAAATATAAAAACAACTAAAAGAGGAGAGCGGTTTTATATTTCTGCAGATCAAGTAGAAAATTATCAATAAAAAAAAGAGAAAAAAAATGCAAACACAAATACAAAGACTCAATCAAATGTATCAACAGTATAATCTTTTGCCTGAAGATATGTTTAAAGAACAGTCGCAAGGCTGGACAATTTTTAAAAGACAAGGTATTGACAAAATACAAGCTGCTGCAAAAATTATCATCACTTACAATGCTATTGTAGTCGAAAAGGATTTTGTTGTAATGAAAGCAATTGCTAAAATGAACGGACAACATATTGAAACATTTGGAGAAGCAGACAGAAATAGTAATTGCAGGCAAAAATATCCTGTAGCAATGGCTGAAAAAAGAGCTATGAGTAGAGCAGTTTTAAAGTTAACTGGATTTTATGCTCTGGGACATTTTGGAGAAGATGAAGGAGATTTTAAAAAAGCAAATTAATAATATTATGAATGTAATGACAGCACTAGATAACTCAATTAAAAAACTAAAAAAACACATGAAGGCAAGCAAAAACCCTTTTCCAATGTCTGAAATGCGTGAAATTGGATCACACGAAACAACTTCTTCAGATCAACTCATGTTACAGAAAAGCAAATCTGTATCTGATTTTTTTAAAGACGTTGTGTTTCAAGTCAAGCAAGGTAATATCAAAGCAGACTTTGCGACACTACAATTAAAGAAAATTAGCAAAATAGTAATAAATGCAACAAAAAGCATTGAAATAGATGCTATTGAAGCTTTAAGCTTAGAAGATAAAAGAGGCTTTATATATGGAAATCATGTTTTAAAGTTTAAGGAAGGATCTAGGACTGTAGATTATACTGAAGTCCCAGAGATACAACAATTAGAGCAGAAATTAAAAAACACTAAAGAAAAATACAAAATTGCTTTATTAGGTGTGGAGCATAATTCAACTCTGTTAAACGAAGATAAAACTGGAGCTATCTATTTTGTGGCTGAAGGTGGCGAAACATTAAAGCTTCCAAAATGGAAATATAACAAATCAAGTTTGGTTCTGACAAAAAAGTAATAGAAAAAGGGAGCTATGGCTAAGTGGAATTAACTGCTCCCTAATTCGACCAAAAAATAAATATATGAATTTTCAAGAATCTGAGAAAAATTTAAGGGCCAGAAAAGTTTTTAAAATTTATTCAGATATTATTTTAGAACATACTGGAATTAATATAATAGAACCAGGGAGACAAAAAGAAAAAACTGAAATGGTTAAAATTTTCAGTAATTATTCTAGACTTAGTTTAAAACAACCGTATGATTTTATAGGATATTATTTAAAGAGAACGCATGCTTCTATTATAAACGCATGCCAAACTTACAATGATATATATGAAACGGAAAAAGAGTTTAGAGAAAAATCAGAATTTTTTATTAAAAAATTTAATGCTGCTTATAAAGGAAGAATTGTTTATCCGAATAAAATTGAACTGTTAAGCATTATAAAAGAATCCTCAGAGACTAGATGTAAATTTTGGTTAACCTCAATTAAGCAAGCTTTATTAATTGAGTCGGCTATTTCAAATATTATAAATAATGACTAAAGACCCTGCTTTTTTAATGTACTCATCCGACTTTATAACAGGAACTTCAGACCTAACAGATCAAGAAGTTGGCCAATATATAAAACTGCTTTGTATGCAGCACCAAAAAAAATCTTTGTCTTTAAAGCTTATAGGTCTAGTTTGTAAGGGAGAGCCTTCTCTAGATGTATTAGCAAAATTTAAAAAAGACTCTGATGGTAATTATTATAATGAAAGGTTAAGAGATGTAATTCTAAAAAGATCTTCAGCTTCTAAAAGACAAAGAGAAAATGCTTTAAAAAGATGGAATAAAGATGCCAACTCTATGCCAACTAAATACCAAACAGATGCCAAAAGCATGCCTTTAGAAACTGAAACTGAAAATGAAACTGAAACTATAACTGAAATAGAAATTTATCCTACTTGTGAAGACTTTTGGAATTTATACGATAAAAAAGTGGGTAGTAAAAAAGAAATAGCTAGAAAATTTAAAAAACTTAATCAAAAAACAAAACAGCAAATTATGGAGTATTTGCCTGAATATATTAAATCAACTCCAAATAAAACTTTTAGAAAAAACCCTCGAACATTTTTAGACGTTGAGGCTTGGCATGATGAAATAATTTTAAGAAATGACACAATTAAAAAAGATTCCAAATACACAGATAGCTTTAAGAAAAGAATTGCTGCAAAAATACTCTCCTAGAAAAATGTTTCTACAGACTAAAAACATGACAGTACTTCAAGCATCTAAAGCAGACTCCTTGACTCTTAACAAAATGATGAGAGAAAATGGAGCTGATTTTACTGAAGGAGTACTTCAAGGATGGATTCTTTATTTAAACGAAATGCTCAATTTAAAAAGACCAATGACCGAAGAGCAGATTGAACTCTCGACTGATTTAATATTTGAAGAGTACGGATCATTGAAATTCACAGATTTATCTCTGCTATTTAAAAAGATAATATCTGGAAAGTTTGGAGGCTTTTACGAAAGTCTTTCTATTGATAAGCTACTAACTTTTTTTCAAGATTACTATGATCAGAAGTTAGAGGCTAATGCTGAAAACAGTAAACTAATACATGAAACACAAAAACAAAATGAAAAATTATTATGATAGACACTATTAAAAACAGAAATAAAACATACCATTTAATAACTGAAGGCCTGCCTTCAAAAAGACAGCAAATTTATAATATAATCTTAGAAGAGTTTCCATGCTCTCCGCAAGAGGTTATTGAAAAGTATGCTAATATTAAATATATAACTAGAAATGTAGCCATGAGATTTACAGAGCTTAGAGAATCTGGCTACATAGTTGCTCACGGAACTTACAAAAATGATACAGGGCATTGCTGTACTACTTACCGACCAACAAGTAAAGACGAAAGGATTAATTTTATAAATAAAAAATATCAAAGTCTGGTAGATAAAAAGTCTGCTTTAGAGAGCGACTGGGTTTTTGGTAGTCTACAACTTTCTGGAGTTACTAAAGACATGATTATAAAAGAAATAAATAAAATAGACATATTAATTAAAAATTTAAAATCATGAGTACAAATCTACAGGGTACTGTAACTGGTATTTTAAACAGAATAGATCTGCCAAAGTCAAAAGGCAAATGGACATCTAAAACTTTTACTATAGAAGTTCCAGGAGATTATCCGCAATATATACAGCTTGAACTAAAAGAAAAAGACATGAATAAAATAGATCCTTTTAAGGTCGGTGATTCAGTTTCAGCAGATTATTTTTTAAATGGTAATAACTGGACATCTCCAGATGGAAGAATAATAACATTTAATACTCTTAAATGCTTTAATATTAAAGGCGAAGAAAATAAGACAGAAGAAAAAGCTGAAGCACATTTCTCAGATAGTGACCTACCTTTTTAATATTTAAATTATGGATTTAAGCCTGATCCACTTTACGGATTTACATTTGATTTTTTTTATTAATAAAACCCTTCTATCTCACTAGGAGGGTTTTATGTTAATACAGGTTAATAACTTGTCCTTTTATATTTAAAAAATACTTTCTAATTTTATAATTCCACTTAGCTCATTTTAAAATATGAGCAACTTTAATACATACCAGGAGAAATCTATAAGTCAGTTAAGAGCTACTGCAGTTCGACACTTTCATAAATACATTCGATTAAGAGATCAAGATCAGGCTTGTATAAGTTGCGGTAAATATAAAACCTTACAAGCAGGACACTTCTATTCAGGAGGTCACTATCCAGAACTACGCTTTGATGAAGATAACGTGCATGGGCAATGTAGTCGCTGCAATCTTTACCTATCAGCAAACTTAATTCCATACGCAGACAGCCTCAGAGATAAAATTGGAATAAAAAGATATGAAAGGCTAAAGCTTATAGTTTCACTAAGTAAACGAAACCCTTTTAAATGGAATCGATTTTTTCTTATAGATGTCATTGAGAAATACAAAAAATTAAATAAAACGCTATGACTAGAAAAGAAGCTCTTGAATTTATAGTAAGCAAATACAAAACATTTAAAAAAATAGTATTTGAAATAGAAAAAAAGAATTTTACAGTAAGAGGTACATGGCATGAAGACATTACACAAGATCTCTTTATTAAAATTCAAGAGGAATTAGAAAAAGTAGAAGATAAACCTGAAGACATTTTAAAATTTCTTGAACGCTATTACAACGGAAATACGTTTAACATATATACAATTGTCAAAAATCATTATATAGATTTTCTAAGAAAAGAAAAAAAATATATTGCTTTTGATTATTACAAGTTAAATAAAAACGAAAGGAATAAATTAATTCAGCAAGCTAAACAATACGAACTTAAAACAAATACAATTCAAGAAAAAATTAATGCCTATGTCGAGACCTTTTACTGGTTTGATAAAAAGCTTTTTAATTTATACCGTTACGAATTCAAGCAGCATAGAATGCAAATGAGCAAAGAAACTAAAATCTCTCAATCAACTATTTACAGAACAGTCAGAAGATGTAAAGTAAAAATAAAAAGTAGACTTAAAAAACAATACTATGAAAAGTAAAGGTCTTGGAGATACAGTCGCAAAATTTACAAAAGCAACTGGCATAAAAAAATTAGTTGATACTGTAGCAAAAGCAACCGACTCGGACTGTGGATGTGATAAAAGACAAACTGTTTTGAATGAATGGTTTCCATACAAAGGATCATTAACACAGAAAGAATTTGATTTTCTACAAAACTTCTTTGATTCTTATACTGGAACTATAAGCTCAAATGCAAAAAGAGATAGACTCCTGGAGATCTCAAATAGAATTTTTAACAAAAAAGAAAAACCTACAAGCTGCAACCGATGTCTAGGAGACATGATTAGAAACCTTAAAAAAGAATATTTGAAATATGAAGAGACTTGAAAAAATATCTAATCTAAGAAAGCATCCTAAAAATCCTAGAGTAATTAGAGGAGTTAGATTTAAAAAGCTCTTAGAGTCTCTTAAAACGTTTCCTGAGATGCTTGAGGCCAGGCCTTTAATAATTAATAAAGACATGCAAGTAATTGGAGGGAATCAAAGATTAAGTGCTTTGAGACTATTGAGAGTCAAAGAAACATTTGTAGAAGAATTTGACTGGCCTTTAGATAGACAAAAAGAATTTATAATTAGAGACAATGTAAACTCTGGAGACTGGGACATAGACATTATTGCAAATGAATGGGACTTAGAACTGCTAGAGTCGTTTGATTTTGACCTTCCTAATCATGTTTATGAGAATAATATAGACTTTGATACCAATAGAACAAATTTAAAATGTGAAATCTGTGGAAAATAACTGGGAATTAACAATCGGCTTTTATACAGGAATTGTTTTAGGCTTTAGACATTATGAACAAACTAACTGCACAGACTATGTTTTGTATCTCCCTTTTATTGATCTATGCTTAACTATATATGATGATTAAAACTAAAAAAAAGAAAATTGTATCTAATGAAATGATGATAGACTATTACGTTGATCTTTTAAGATATGTAAAAAAAGAAACACATAGAAAATATATAAATACTATGATTGGATTTCATAGCGGACTTATGCCTTTTCCTGACGAAGGAATAGCTGACAGAATAAAATAACATGAAAAAAACGAGAACTAATGGCCAATGAAGAAAATTTAAAACCATTTGAAAAAGGAAACACCTTTGGAAAAGGAAGACCAAAAGGATCTAAGAACAGATCTACTATAGCTAAGAAATGGCTAAATGCTATGACTACAGGAATAAACCCAGAGACAGGAGAAGAAGAGTCTATGACTCTAGAGGATCGAATGACTCTTGCTCAGGTATCAAAAGCAATTTCAACAAAAGATACAGCAGCATATAAAGCTGTATTAGATTCTGCACATGGACAACCAAAAGAAACAGTAGACGTTAATGCGGATGTCCCTTCTATAAACTTTAGAGAGCTTTTTAACTTCAAAAAATGAAATTAGCCTTTAGTGATAAATATAAACTGTTTTGGAATGACTCCAGATATACAATTCTCACAGGAGGTCGAGGATCTGGTAAATCATTTTTTACAGGAATGTTTGTTCTGGGCCTAATACATGAAGAGCCAGGACATACAGTTCTATTCACTAGATACACATTAAGAGCAGCAAGCATATCAATCATCCCAGAGTTTAAAGAAAAGATTGAAATGCTAGGCCTTGAATCTTACTACAAGATAAATAGAGATGAAATAATAAATAAGGTCAACGGATCAAAGATTTTATTTAGAGGTATTAAAACAAGCTCAGGAGATCAAACAGCAAACCTTAAATCTCTTCAAGGTGTCACAACTTGGATCATGGAAGAAGCAGAGGAAATAGATGTAGAGTCATTTGAAAAAATAGATTTATCAGTAAGAGACAAAAATAAACAAAACAGAGTCGTCTTAATATTAAACCCATCTACTAAAGAACACTTTATCTATCAAAGGTTTTATCAAGACAAAGCAGTACAAGCAGGAAGTAACATAACCAAAGGAGACACAACGTATATACATACAACCTACAAAGACAATCTTGCGAATTTATCTCAAAGCTATATAAAACAAATTGAGCAAATGAAATTACGAAGGCCTCAAAGATATAAGGCTGTAATTGAAGGAGCATGGCTTGAGAAAGCAGAAGGTGTAATTTTTACAAATTGGAAGCTAGGAAAATTTAAAGAAGTGTCTCCTTCTGTTTTTGGTGCTGACTTTGGATTCCAAAGAGATGAAAATACTTTAGTTCAAACATCAATAGACAAAGACAAAAAAATCATATATATAAAATTATGCTTTTATATTCCAGGTCTTACTACATCACAATTGAAAGACCTATATAAAAAGCATGCAGGAGATTCTTTAATAGTGGCCGACCATTCCGAGCCTCGCCTTATACACGAAGTGAAACAAAGCTGTAATATAGTGCCATGTATAAAAGGCCCTGGATCTATAACCTATGGCATTGCATTACTGCAAGACTATGACTTAGTTATAGATGATGGAGAAGAAAGCATTCCGCTTGTTAAAGAACTGAATAACTATTCCTGGTTAGAAAAAAAGTCAAAAACACCATGCGACAAATTCAATCATGCCATTGATGCAATTCGATATTCTGTAAGCTATCAACTAAAGAATCCAAACGTTGGTCAATATTATATTTTATAAAAATGCTAGAACTATAAAGCAAATCAAATCCGTTATATATATAACAATAAGAAATGAAAAAAGTAGATTTAAAAGTTCCAAATAAATTATCAGAAATAACTTTAGGTCAATATCAAAAATTCAGTAAGATATTATTAAAAGAACCTGAAAATGATTTTTTACAAAAGAAGATGATTGAGATTTTTTGTGGAGTTCCTTTAAGCCAGGTTAATTTCTACAAATATTCATCTATAACTAATATAGTCAATGTCCTTTCTAAGATGTTTGAAAAAACACCTGAATTAAAGCAAGTCTTTAAAATGAATGGAAAAGAATTTGGAATGATACCAAAATTAGATGATATGAATTTTGGAGAGTTTGTTGACTTAGACACCTACGCAAATGACTGGGAAGATATGGATAAAGCTATGAATGTATTATTTAGGCCTATTATATCAAAATACAAAAAAGATTATTTAATTGAAGATTACACAGGTGAATTAAACTACAATATGTCAAAGATGCCTTTAGACGTTGCTTTAGGTGCTGTTTTTTTTTTACACAATTTAAAAAAAGAACTCATGAAACATACTCTGATTTATTCACAGAAAGAGTTGAAGAAAATGATTTCTCAGCAGGGACACAATTCTCAAAAAGATGGGGATGGTATTCAAGCTTGTATCAATTATCTGGATCAGATCCGACAAAATTTGAACGAATTGAAAATCTAAATATATCTACATGCTTAACCTGGTTAAGTTTTCAAAAAGAAAAAACGGAATTAGAAAATAAAATGATAAAAGATGCAAAGCAAAGAAGTTCTTATTGATTCTCTTTATGAAAAACAGCTACTTAATGACAATGAAGAAATCATTTTATCTGATGGATTTGAAACTGCCTTAATAGGTGTTTCAACGTCTGAGCCAAAGATTGCAATTTATGATTTTTGGAAAGCTTTAGATTGTGTAATAAAGGCCGAACCTAACTTGGATTTTAATGAGGCTCTAGAATGGCTTGAAGAGTTTTCTCAACTTAAAATTATTAACTCTGAATCCTTAACTCCCATTTTTGTTAAAACATTATGAACACATATTTTAAAGTTATTGATGACATTCAGGCCTCGCTAATAAACGAGCCATTTGTTAACACCGTTACACAAGGAGATATTTATAATGTCGATTTAAGTAAGCAAACTATTTTCCCCTTAGCTCACATTCATATAAACGGTATGGACATACAACCTCAATTTATTACTCTAAACATATCTATTTTATTTATGGACATAATAGACTTTTCAAAAACAGCTCCTTCTAGTGATATAAGAGGAAATAATAATGAAATGGATATACTTAACAACATGCTAAACGTAGCGACTAGACTTCAAGCTCTAATTGCTAAATCCCCAAACTACAAAGACACTTATGAATTAGCATCTAGTTTATCCTGCTCTCCTTTTGTTGAACGCTTTGAGAATAATCTGGGAGGAGTTTCCTGTGATTTTACAGTTAACGTTTTTAACACTATGACTTCCTGCTAATGAATAATAGAGCTATGTTATTTACGCAAACCTCTGACGCTATGCACGCTTTTGGAAAGTATGTAGTTCAGCAATCTAGATCTAGACTATCAAAAGCCAAAACAACTAAAGGAACGCTTTACAATTCTATTAACTACAGGTTTGAAATGATGCCTAACAGTTTAATAATAAAGTTTCCATTTATGAAAGACATTGATTATGCTAAATATCAAGATCTAGGAGTAAAAGGAACGAAATCAGTATATCCAAACACAAGAACATCTCCTTTTAAATTTGGAACTGGAACTGGTAAAAAAGGAGGCCTTACTAAGTCTATTGATAAATGGATTAAAAGTAAAAGGTTTCAATTTCAACAACCTAAAAAAATTAAGGTTAAAGGAAAAGAAGTAGACAATCCAAAAGCAGGAAAGTTTATGTCTTACAAAACAATGACCTTTTTAATAAGTCGTAGCATCTATCAAAAAGGAATCCCAGCAAAACACTTTTATTCAAAATCATTTGATCTAGGATATAACAAACTACCAAAAGAAATAATTGAGGCTTTTGCTTTAGATGTTAAAGAGGCCTTTAAAAAATATACAGTCGGATGAGTACAAAAGTTAATGCAAGATCTCCAATATATTTAAACTATGCTGAACCTACAGTATCACAACCTACATTAAATTGTGCAACAGCATTAGGTAAAGAGTATTGTATGGAAATATCAGAAAGAGGTATAGTAACTTTAGACACACCTGCTTACGGTTTTATAGAATCATATACTAGTTCTGATGCTGGTTTTTCTAATGGTAAATATGCAGATGTAACTTCACCAACAACTAGAACAGTAAGTTTAAAAATAGCTATACCTCAAGGTTTTACAAATAGTTCTGATAATTATAAAGTATGTGATGTTGATGCTGTCCAGCCAGCTTTTGTTTCAGGTACAACCTGTGTCTCTAGGATTGCAGCAAACGGTTCAATGACAAATGTATCAATAGCAAAAAACGGTGCATCTAGCACAACACAATCTACAGCTAGTAAATTTACATTAAACGGAGATACTATAACAGGTTTTACTTTTTCACAAGATAATGAAAGTTTGTTTTCAGTTTCTACTACTGTAGCTTCAGGAACTGATTTAAATATAATAATAACTTCAAATACAATTTGTGGAACTGGTTATTTAAGAGTAACACCAGTAGTAGCAAATTCTACTTCTTGCCAAACGTTTCAACAAATAACAGTAGATGTAACAGGGTGTGGAGCTTTTGCTTGTACTGATGCTCCTTTGAGTGGAGGTACTATTGATCCTGATGGAACAATATCCGAAAAACCTACTTCAGCTGCTTTTATAACAACTTCAAATAATATAAGTGATGAATCAGATGGAACACCAATAATAACTTCAGTTCCAGCTAATAATGATGGTTCTCCTAGAAATGTAGAATTATATTATAAATTAACTATACCCCCTAATTTTACAAGTGCAGGTGGGGATAAATGGTGTGCTCATACTATATCACAATTATCATCTGGAACTTTACCAGCATTTACTTATGCAACAGCACAACACGCTGGATTTGGAATAGATCAAGATGGAAATATAATAGTAGGAGATGTTGTATATGGAACTATAAAAAGTTATGTCCCTGTGGGCGTTAGTGGTATGCAATTTCCAGCAGTAGATGCAGATACTACAAGGCAAGTTGATATTGTAATTACTTCACCAAATGAATCAGCAACATATAGTAACCCAAACACAGATATAACAGAAAGAGTATCAATGGCACAACCTTCTAGATTTAGTATATGTTCAAGTTCAACTAATACTATTTATTTAAGCCAACCTTTTTCAACAAGTATATCAGCTGCAGGTGCTAGAATAATTTTAGGATTATGTGGACAAAATTATAGTATATCAACAGAAGCAAGAAGTTCAGTTACATATGATCAAATAGCGGCATTACAAGGAGCAGGAGCTAGAGTATGTACAGCAAGCTCAAACCCCTTTGATGGTAAATTTAAAGCATATCTAGTTGCAACAACTGGAGAGATAGGTAGAGTAGGACAATCTGGTCAAGGAACTTTTCCAGTTATTATAATAGATAGAGATGGAAGAATATCAGAAGTAACTACATATTACTGTCTAGGTAGTAATGCTTATGGTGGACTTATACAATAAAAAATTATGGCATTAAATAGAGCAGAATTAAATTTATATATCTGGAGCGGTACAAATTCAAACAAACCAACAGAAGCAAATTTTGTAATTAGTAAAACAAAAGTGGCAAGTCATGCAGATATCAATTTTGAAATAGGAGAACTTATAAATGATTATTTAAATCCAGTATTTAATAATGATTACGGTTCTACTACAAACGGAAATATAGATTGTGTATGGGTTAACGCTTACACAAGATTGTTTGATGAAGAAGATGTATCATATTCATATAGTAATCCAGTAGATAGAACTTTTTTAGCTGTTAATGGTTATGGAGATTTTGAAGATGGAGGGACTCCAGAGCTTTCTAGAAATGCTTTAATTACTTCTAGTAATATTTACTTGCCTGAAAACACAGCTGGAAAGATTCCAATATTTGCAGAAGGAGTAGGAAAGTTTGTAATAGGATCAAGCACAACACAAGTAACAGATAATGGAAATACAAACCAAAAGATTCAATATATAACAGTACCTGCTAATAGCACAAGCGTTGCAATATACGATACTAATGATTCTACTCTTTTAAAAACAATTACAGTTCACAATATATGTGAGCCTAAATTTACACCTTACAAAGTTACATTTATAGGAAAGCAAGGAGGTCTAATAGATTTGTATTTTTTTAAGAAGACATCTGAAAAATTTAGTGTCTCAGATGCAACCTATAAAACAAATATAATTGATAATACTACAGGATCTTATAATACTTATAAAGGCCAAAAGCAAAGATATAATGTCAATGCTGTATCGTCTCTTTCTATGAATACTGGATTTATACTAGAAGATATGAATTCAACTATAGAAGAAATGTTTTTAAGTGAAAATGTTTGGATTAGATACGAAGGCAAAACTCTTCCTATAATTCCAAAAAGTAAATCAATGCAAGTCAAAACAAATTTAAACGATAAACTTTTAAACTATTCTGTTGAATTTGAGTTTGCTTTTAACAAGATAAACAATGTACGTTGATGCAATCAATTCAGCTATATATAAAAGACGATGAAGGTACATTTAAAGAGATAGAGCTTTTTAAAGATGAAAGCGTAACTCTTAATCAAAGCATTCAAGATGTCAAAAACATAAGTGCGGTCTTTTCAGATTATACTCAAACATTTTCAGTTCCTGCAACTAAAATAAATAACAAAATTTTTAAACATTTCTATAATTATTTTATAGAAGGTTTTGATGCAAGGCAAAAAAAGGATGCAAAAATCTATTTAAACTTTGAGCCTTTTAAAGAAGGGAAAATTAAACTAGAAGGAGCTTCTTTAAAAGACAATAAACCAAATACTTACAAGCTAACCTTTTTCGGAAACATAGTAAACCTAAAGGACATTCTAGGAGACAAAACTTTAAAAACTCTTAACTATTTTAATAACGTATCTTTTGAATATAATGCAGCCAACGTTAAAGCAATGTTGTCCGATGCAACCGATTTAGTTTTAGATAATGTCAGATGGTCAGACAGTTTGTTGTTTCCTTTAATAACACACACCGATAGATTATATTATGACAGTAATAATGAAACTGTAAACGCTAATAACTTAGCTAATATATATTATTCAACTAGTGGAGTGCTTCAAGGTGTTTTGTATTCACAGTTAAAGCCTGCAATTAGAGCTATAACTATTTTTAAAGCAATAGAAAATCAATATCCATCAATTAAATTTAGTGATGATTTTATAGATCAAGATAATGTAGAATTTTACAATTTGTTTTTATGGTTAAACAATAAAAAGGGAGATATTGTTGAAACAGACGAAAATCTATTTGTACCATTTAGATCTTTTAATGAAATTAATTATACAAATAAATCTTTAAAGTCTGAAAATCTTAGACAGTTTGTTAATGTCAATAATTCTGGAAGTTTTGAAGTTAGTCAAATTGGTAGAAAAAAAGATTTATACGCAAGCTTTAATTGTTCCACTTCAAGTACTTTAATTTATAATATTGTCCTATATAAAGACGGAGAGCTATTTCAAGAATATAGTGGCCTCACAGGAGAAAATAACCTTTTAATAAACAATCTAGAAGTCACACCTGGAAACTACAGCTTCTCTGTTTCTGCTGATGCCGAAGGAACTTTTACAGGAGAGTTTGAAATTCTTAAAAGTGAAAAAGGATTGTTTAATCAAGAAGATTTAAAAGTTAGTTTTAAGGCTACGACACAAATCACAGCCTCTGAAACTTTTGTGATTAAAGAACACCTTCCAAAAATTAAAATAATTGATTGGATTACAGGTTTTTTTAAAATGTTCAACTTAACAGCTTTTGTAAATACAGAGGGCGTTATTGAAGTTAAGACTTTAGATAGTTTTTATGCAGGAACTACAGAAGATCCGATTAAATACTATGACATAACAAAAAACATAGACAAAACAAAAAGTCAAATAGATTCAGTATTACCATACAATCAAATAGACTTTGGGTTTAAAGGCCTTAAAAGTTTTTTAGCCGAAGATCACTTAGAAAGGTTTGGGGTGCAATGGGGTGCTTTAAAATACAGAAATACAGAGTTTGAAGGACAGACTTTTAAAGTAGAATTGCCTTTTGAACATTTTAAATTTGAAAGATTATATAATCAAACTGGAAACACATCTACTACTGTAATGTTTGGATGGGGTGCAGACAAAGGAGAAGAAGCGTATGTGACTGAGCCTCTTTTGTTTTATCCTGTAAAAGTTACTAATGTTTCTACAGGAGTAACAAATCCAACTGATATTGCTTTTTTAAATGGATCAAGTAAAGAAAAAATAGATGGAGACACAGGATATTTTGTGCCTTCAAATTCAGTAAAGCTAGATCTAAGTCAGAGCTTAAACTTTTCAGCAGAGATGAACGAGTATAATTTAAGACCATTTGCTACTAGTTTATTTCAAACATATTACAAAACATATATAACCGATTTATTTAAACCAGAAAGAAGAGTTACAAAATTAGCTGCTTACTTGCCAACTGGTGTTGTAGTAAAACTCAAACTAAGTGACAGACTTGTGATAGAAGACAGAGTTTATAAAATCAATTCTATAAAAACGAACTTCGAAACTAATTTATCAGATCTAGAGCTTATAAACGTATTTGATCAAAGAGAGCCTATAAGAAATATAGAAGCAGCAGCCTCAAACGTAACTGCTTCAACTATTACAATTGACAGCACTTTAATTACTATTGATGCAACTAGCAGCGTAAGCAAAAAAGTAATAACTGACATTAAAAAAGTACCTGATACAATTCCAGAAAACAGACCAAAACCAATTAATAATATTCCTTGTACAGTTACAGCATCAACTCTAGGAGTAGTTGAACAACAAACAAACACTTCTAGCACAGTATTCTTTAGTCACGCAATCACAGCACTAGGTAAAATATGTGAAGTAGCAACTATAGAGAGCTATGGATGGTTATTTAGTGATACTTCAACTACTTTAAAATCTACAGATGATATAGATACATTAAAAGCAGCTTCTGGAATTACTACAAGGGAATTTTTCCCTAAACAAAAAACAGATAAGTGTTCTCCAAAAATTATATCAAATTTAGATTTAATTAAAACACATACAACTCAAATAACAGGCCTAACAAATCCTGAAACAAAGTATTGGAGATTCTTTGCTAGAACAAATACAGGTACTGATTATGCTAAAGCAGATGTAATATCAACTTTATATGCAAGTTCAACTTTTGTTAGTGTTTCTTACACAGAAACTAGTAATATGAAAGTATATTATTATAGTGGAGGTGGTGATAATGAAATAAGAACTATTAGGATAATGGATAAAGATCAAAACCTAATAGATTATACAGGAGTAAGGGGTATTCCTATAGGTTCAGGTAGTGGTAATTATGGAAGTGCGTCTTTCATTTCAAAAATAGTACCTTTTGTTGTAACTGGTTTACCATTACCTGCAATACACGCAGCAACAGATACAGGATCAACAACTACGCCTTATTATATGACAGCAAATGATACAAGAAAAGTATTTTATCACGCTACAAATAGACAGATAGCTAATAATGCAGCTTATTCAGGATCAGTAGGTAATACAGGTGCTACTGAGGTTAGGGTTTTAACAGCTGCTACAGGTATTCAAACTGTTGATGGTGTTGGAGTAGAGGACAAAAATACTGGGTTTAATTATGAAGGTATAACATTATATAGAAATACGTATAAAGGTTTGGAATCAACACTAGGTGCTGTGGGTGCTTTACCTGATGGTTTTTATGCAACTAAATTATTTCCAGCTTCTTATGCGGAGGATTCTTTTACAAAAAATTATCGTGCTAATGTAAAATCTACTAGAGTAAAATCATTACAACAATTAAACGGAATAACAACAAATAGTCAAGTAGATTAATTATGATAAAAAATTTAATAGATCATTTAGAAATAGCAAAAAAAATAAATGCAAGAGGTAAGTTTATAGACATAGCACTAGGTAAATACAAACTTCCTACAAGCATACTAGAAGGATTAAAACAAATTAAGTATAAGTTATGAGTGAAATCGTAAAAATTGAGATTCAGGCAGATGTAGACACAGCAGCTTCAAACATTGCTAAAGTAAATGATGAGCTAAGAATTACAAATGAGGAGTCAGATAAGACTACGGAGTCTGTTTCTGATATGTCTGATCAAATAGATGACATGACTGGCGGTGCTATTTCAAAATTTAAATCTTTTAAAGAAAGTGTTTTAAAAGTAGCAAAAGGGTTTTTTACTTTAAAAGGTGCAATTATAGCTTCTGGAGTTGGTGCTTTAGCTTTAATTATTGGAAGCATAGCAGCAGCTTTTACACAATCAGAAGAGGGCCAGAATAAGTATGCGAAATTAATGGGTCAAATTGGAGTTGTGACTGGAAACTTCTTAGATATACTATCTGATCTAGGAGAAAAACTTCTAGAACCGCAAAAGCTTTTTAAAGACATAGCCGACACGCTTAAAAACTTTGTTATAAAACAATTTCAAGAACTATCAACAGGAGTAGGGCTTTTAGCATCTGCATTTTCTAAGTTTTTTGATGGTAATTTTAAAGAGGCTGCAGGAGATCTAGCTAAAGGTTTTACTACAATTAATGGAGCTGTGAATCCTATAGTCGTAGGAGCTAAACTTTTAACAAAAGGAATTCAAAACACAATAAAAGCGACAAAAGAATTAATAGCTGAAAACATAAAAGAAATAGAGCTTGCAGGAAGAATAGCAGATGCACGAGCTGCTGCTGATATTGCAGAAAGAGCTTTAATAGTAGATAGAGCGACTGCAGACAAAACAAGAGCTGAACTATTAGAAAAGGCTATTGACAGAGAAAAGTTTACAACTTCAGAAAGGATAGCGTTTTTAGAAGAAGCAGGAGAGCTTGAAGATAAAATAACGCAGCAGGAAATGGAAGCTGCAGAATTAAGACTCAACGCCATGAAGATGGAAAATTTACTAACAAAATCAACAAAAGAAGAAAAGGATGCTCAAGCAGTTTTAGAGGCCGAACTAATAAATTTAGAAACCGCAAAACTAAACAAACAAAGAGAGGTCACTTCGCAAGTTATAGCTCTTCGAGCAGAAGAAGCAGCAGCTTTTAAAGCAATTAGAGATCAACAGCTAGCAGAAGAAAAAACAATAATGGATGAAATTGATGCAATAGCAGCTGCAAATTTTGCTAAAGCAACTGGTTACATCACAAAAGAAGCAGCTTTGAAAAAAGTAGCAGAAGAAGCAGCAAGACAGCAGGCAAATCAAACTTTTGCAAATTTATCAATGCTCGCAGGTCAAGGATCTACTTTAGGCAAGGCTATGGCTGTAGCCGATGCAACTATGTCAGGAATTAGCGGTGTCCAAAATGCATATACAACCGCATTAAGCTCACCTATTACAGCAGTATTTCCTCCTTATCCGTTTATACAAGCTGGAATAGCAGCAGCATTTTCAGCAAAACAAATTCAATCAATTGTTTCAGTAAAAACTCCAATGCCATCATCATCTGCAGGAGCAGGACGGTCTTTAGCAGCAGCAATACCATCTGCTCCGCCTTCTTTTAATGTAGTAGGACAAGCTCCAGAAAATCAATTGGCTTCTGCTATTGCAGGAGATGAAAATAAACCGTTAAAAGCCTTCGTAGTTTCTTCAGAGGTTTCTAACCAGGTCGCACTCGACAGATCAATAGAAGAAACAGCAACTTTAGGATAAATAAATATGAAAATAGTAGAATTAATTTTAGACGAACAAAACGAAGATCAAGGCATAACTGCAATTTCAGTAGTGGAAAATCCTGCTATTGAAGAAGACTTTATAGCTCTTAAAAATGAACAATATAATTTTGCAGAACAAGACAAAGAAAAAAGACTTTTAGTCGGAGCTGCTCTAGTTCCAAACCGACCTATCTTTAGAAAGGCAGGAGATAGTGAAGAAGATCAATACTATATTTTCTTTTCAAAAGAAACAGTCAGAAAGGCCTCCGAGATGTTTTTTATAAAAGGCAATCAATCGAATTCAACTCTAGAGCATGGAGTAGATCTGGAAAAAATGACAGTAGTTGAGTCCTGGATAGTAGAATCGGAAACAGACAAGTCTAGACATTATGGACTTAATGTGCCTGTCGGTACTTGGATGGTGTCTATGAAGGTTAATAATGATGAAGTTTGGAATGAGTATGTAAAAGAGGGAAAAGTAAACGGATTTTCTGTGGAAGCTTTCTTTTCATCAAAGCTTGAGCAAAGGCCAAAAGATAAAACTTTAAAAGAAGAGGCTTCAGCAAATGAATTAGTAGAAACAATAACAAAAATTTTAAAAGATGCCTAAAAAGTATAAATCAATGAGCAGAATAACTCCAAAAGGAGGAAAAAGAGGTTGTCTATGTAAAGACAAAAAAACCTATAGCAGTAAGTGCTGTGATGGAACTATGCAAGCTCAAGGAATTGGAAAAATAAATTAATAATAAAAATATGACCTTTTTTATTTTTTCATCCGTTTATATAGTATAACATTTTATAAATGAAAGCAACAGAAATCGTAAACCAAATTAAAGAAGTACTCGGCATAGAATTGTCAGTAGAAAAAGTTGTTTTAGCAACTATGAAGCTAGACAACGGAACTCAGATTGAGGCTGAAAGCTTTGAGCCAGGAAACGAAGTATTTATCGTAAGTGAAGAAGAGGACAAAATCCCTCTTCCAATTGGAGATTATACTTTAGAGGATGGGCAAGCTTTAGTAGTAACTGAAGAAGGTTTAATTGATTCTATAGGCGAACCTCAAAATGAAGAAGTTATTGAGGAAGAAGCCAAATCTGAAGAAGTAGATGCTGAAAAAGTAGATGCTGAAGAAGAAAAAGAAGATATGGCCTATGCAACTAAAGAAGAGCTTGCAGAGGTTAAATCTATGATAGAAGAAATTAAGGCCATGATTGAAAAAGAAGATCTTAGTCAACAAACTACTGAAGAAGTAGAAACAACAGAAGAAGTGGAATTAACTGCTGAAACTGTTGAGCCTATAACTCACAATCCTGAAGCTCTTTCATCTCAAAAACAAAAACAGTCTACATCTCCAAAAAGGCATATAGACTTAATTAGACAAATGATAAACAACAAATAAAAATAAATAATGTCAGAATTAAAACATACAAGTAATGACGTTTTGAGAGCTAGAAGTTCTCAAAATACTATATCTGTCTCTGGATCTATTGATACAAATCAAGCAGGTCAAGAGTTTAATATTGCAACGGATGCTCTAACAATTACACTTCCAAAAATAGAATCTCATAATCTAGGAATGGAATTTACATTTAGAAACACGGGAGCAGATGCAAATAATATTATCACATTATCCCCAAATGCAGCGGATGCTTTTCATGGGACTGTAGCTGCTGTTCAAGCAGGTGGAGTAGATAACAAAGACTGGATCAATACAAAAGCAACTGCTAACAAAGGAGACTGGTGTTCAATTAAAGCAGTAGCACTTACTGACTGGTATTTGACTGGTGGTGATGGTGTATGGGCTTCAGAATCTTAATAAATAAAATATAAATATAAAATATAAAAAATGGCGACAAATTTAAATATTACAACTTCATACAGCGGAAAAGCGGCTGAGGGATATATGTCCGCGGCT
>TARA_R110001606_G_scaffold128221_1_pt1 | contig 21702 bp, 19 predicted proteins | sample TARA_R110001606 | Tara Oceans TARA_R110001606 (sample SAMEA4398315) | marine metagenome | biome: Polar Biome; feature: [SRF] surface water layer (ENVO:00010504); material: water (ENVO:00002006), including particulate matter (ENVO:01000060) such as... | depth 5 m | reverse complement strand
CCTCGGGCTGGACAAATCCTCCCAAGGTTCTCAGTAGCGTGCTTTTGCCACAACCTGAGCGGCCCAGAATGGTGGTAATACGTCCGGCTTCTATCTTCAGGTTCAGGCTTTGCAACGGGCTTGGAATGACCCCTTTACGCGCTGCGAAGTTCACCGTTAAATGATCCAGCTCAAAGACTTTCCGGGGCTGCGCCACCTCAATGGGCTGTGCCATTTGGTGACTTGCGCTGAGACTATTCATTACACCCTCCACCACAGGATACGCTTGCCAATAAACGCCAGAATACGGTCGACCAGAAAACCGGATACGCCGATTATCAACATGCCGAACATAATCAATTCGTTATTGAACAAATTGCGCCCCATCATAATGATTGCTCCCAGACCATCCCGCATGCCCACCATCTCGGCCACCAGGACCGCCATCCAGGCCGCAATGAAATTGGTTCTCAGCAGGGTAAACACTCCCGGGAGAATACTTGGCAGGATTACCCAGACCCATCTTTGCCATTTGCTGGCACCCAGATTGCCCGATACCGTGAGGTACTCCTCCGGAACCCTGCGTATTTCAGCCAAAGTGCCAATGGTCAAAATGAAATAAACGCCCATGAACACAATGAAAACAGCCGTTCCGTTGTTGATACCGAAGACCACAATAGCCAACGGTATCCAGGCAATCGGAGCGATGGGCGCCAACACAAAAAGAAGCGGTGATATGCACCAGGTCACGAAGCGGGAGAGGCCGATCAGCATGCCGGTAATCAGCGCAGCGATGAAGGCCAGCGCCATGCCGGCAAACACGCGCCCGAAGGTCGCAATCACTGCTTCATCCAACGAAGCCGCCTGCGAACCCAGGCCAACACGGAAACCACTCTCCACAACCATCGAGAGAAACTCGCTTGGTGGTGGCATAACCGTAGTGAACGGGAGGTCACTACGGCCAGCCGCTTCCCACAGCACAATGATCAGGCAGAAGAAAAGTGTACCAACAACCCAGGGACCTGCCCGCTCCCAATCGATGGCCTTCATGTTCATTGCTCCAGCGACTCAATCATGTCAGTGCGGAAAATGTCGACAGCTGCGATGTCACCACCGATGTAACCCATCTTGGTCATCTCATCCACTACGTACTGAATTGATTCAATATCCGGCGTAAAAGAAATTGGCTCAGGAGCACTGGTAAATGCCTGCTTAAGAACAGCATCCGGAACTCGGTAGTAGTTACCGCCCTGCAGCAATGTCAGAGCCTTGTCCACATCATTGTTGATGATGTCCGCCGCGCAGAGCATGCCTTTCAGTAGGGACTCCACCACTTCAGGCCTTTCATCGAGCGTGGATTGCAGTGCGCTGACCACCGTATTCGGAGCCTTGTCAGCCCAGGCTTTGGCGTTATTGGTCAGCATGGTTGCGCGACCCTGCTCTATCATTTCTGAAGTGTAGGGTTTGATATGACTGAGAATATCGACGCCGCTGCGGAAAGCTTGCACCATGGCCAACAGGTCATCGAAGTAGATAAACTCCACGTCGTCGGCTGACAGGCCTACACGCTTGAGTTCAGTGGTCATGATCAACTCCAACGTATCCCCCTGAAGCACGGCAATTTTCAGCTTTTTACCACCGGATTCTACGTGCGCCTTAAGGTCCTCCATGGAGTTCAGGTCAAGCTCACTCTGAGCAATTACTTCCATCACACCCCATCCCCCTGCAGCAGCTACAACACGAACAGGAACACCACTGCTGGCGGCAAAGAATGGGAGCGTGAAGGGGTTGATGTTGAAGTCCAGCGAACCGCCCGCAAGGGCCGCGTTATTGTCGCCGGGATTGGCGAAGAACCGCGTATCGACGGCCAGTCCCTGCTGTTCAAAACAGCCGCTCTCAACGCCGACAAACAGCGGAGCCATATCCAGGGCGACGAGATGTCCGACCGTTACGGGAGTCAGGTTCGAGTCAGCGTTGGCGGGTAGCGCGACGCTCAATGCAATGGCTGCACCTAGAGCGGAAACAGTGTTTCGAATAACCATGTTATTTCTCCGGTTTGCAAAATGTGTATCGGATTAAAGGTACTAATCAAGGCTAGCTTGTCGAAGTTGGTCGAAAAATAGTCGTGACTCCATGTTTACTTTTACGAACGACTAGGTATCGACAATAACGCAGGTTTACGCACCAACCTTGAACCCCATCAGTTCTGACCGTTCGATTTTGGTGCGCTCTGCCAATGCCCTGGCAGCGGATTTTTCTAGCAGGTTTTCTTTGCGGTAGGCCAAAAAGACCTCTGAATAGTGCACAAAGCGCTCCGGCATTAGTGCGACTAACCGGCCATCATCCAACCACGGACGAGCATAGTGTTGAGGAAGAAAACCGATAAAAGGCCCATGAAGGATCATCAACGCTGATTCTTCCACATTGCAGACAGTCGCTATGACACTGTCGTGCTCTTGCGTAATAAAAGGGAACTCACGTTTTTGCATAAAGTGGCGCACCACTTTCTTTTCATCCGCGATCGCATTCGCAAGCCCTTTGGGGTCAGACATTTGTGCGAGGCGATGGTCGGGCCGGCACACCAGAACATCTCGCTCGTCATAAAGCGGTTCGTAAGTCAGGTCACTATGATGGTGATCGAAGATACCGACACCGATATCCAGGCTTTTGTTAATTAGCCCTTTTTCGATAGCTTCAGGCGACAAGACTTTGATCGTCAGGCTTGTGGGTTCGTTGGACTGGTAAGCGCCATAAAACCAGGATAAAGCTCCGTGTAACGGGCAGGTATCATCAGTGGCCAAATTGTCGATGATGCCTAGATGAATAACATCCTGCTGGCTTTTTTGCAGCTGTTGGGTTTTCAATTGAAAGCTGTTTACGGCGGCGAAAAACTCCACCACCGTTTGATGGAAGCTCTCACCTTTTGGCGTCAACCGAAACCCACTCCGCCCGCGCTGACACAGACGGAACCCCACGCGAGTCTCAAGCTGGTTCATGTGACTGCTGATGGTTGATGTACTTATGTTCAGCTGCTCTTGCGCACTGTGAAAGCCTTTGGCCTCCACTACCGCCTGGAAAACGCGCAGCAGTCGAATATCAATGTCAGAAAGGTTCATTGCCATCTCCGGATAAGCTAGTTATCCAGAGCAGAAGCAATATTGCGGCCATAGATTGAGAAATGCCGACGGGCAGCGCCTCTAGGGCCAGGAGATAAAGAAGGTGTGTTGGGAAGATCCCACTACTGCCTGGAAAACGCGCAGCAGTCGAATATCAATATCAGAAAGGTTCGTTCACAGCCTCAGCGGAATCAAGGATACGGACCTTTACCGGAAGCCAGGTTACGGCAAAAAAATGGGCTGAAGCAGCTTCTTCCCGGACCGACCACCTCGTCAGGCCCTGTAGCGGCCTGACGAGGCGGGCAACCTCACGATCCTTGCCAATAACTCAATTCAGATGTTTGATCTGAACAGATCGAACACTCAGTGTCCTTTAGAGGCATATAGTTTCTGGAGAAGATCCCTAACCCGTTCGGCCAACTCGGGAACCGGCCCGTCAACCGGAACCCCGGGTGAAATGTCGTTGATCGGCAGCGGATTTACTGGTGGCGCGGGAACCCCCATTTCCTCAAGCCAGATTCCGTATTGCTCGGCTGAACTGGCGTAAGCTATTCTACCTAGACCGACCAATCCATGAGCGGCCGCACACATAGGACAATGCTCACCCGATGTATAGACAGTTGCAACTGAGCGCTCAGCCTCAGTCATGTTGCTGGCCGCCCACTTGACGGCGGCATACTCGGGGTGCAGAGTGTGATCACCAGTGCCAATATGGTTGTGGTCTTCAAAAAGAACTTCTCCCTGCCCCGAAACCAGAACCGAGCCGAAAGGTTCATTACCTTTCTCCAGTGCCTGTTCTGCCAGCTCCACGGCACGTTCAAGATGGGTCTTGTCTACGTCAGTGATCATAAGTCATCCTTTATTCGATTGATTAGTGTGCATGGAAGTTACCCGGCAAGGTTAGCGTCTCGACCTTGGTCGAAAAATAGTCGCGACTCCATGTTCACTTTCACCAGCGACGAGGTATCGACCAGCAGTGGATCTTCCACAGCCACTCAAAAAATCTGACATCACTGGCTTGTCTACCAGAAAGCTTGTCCACATAGCATTTCATGCACCAATTGTGACTTACCGCACCGCACTAGTGCCTTGCTGACCCCGAATATCGTCATCCCGGACTTCAAAACAAGATATCAAATTTATACTTTTCAATAAGTTATGATTAATGGCTCAAAACTTGCTTGGATTGACGTGCGTAGCGAGAGGCGGAACACAAGTACCACTTATCAACGCGAAACAATCTGACAAAGAGGTCAACTAGGGTTCCGATCTGCTGTTAACAGCACAGATGACTGGTCCGAGAGTTGACGGCCTTTTCCAAGGCTACACGGCGGGACAAAAGCCCGGGAGAATCGTTCAGTGACTGACGTCTCTCGTGTTTTTTTTACCACCAAGCCAGGAGAAAATGGCCATGCTAGAAACAGCAGCCCCTCTCTACGACGATCTGATTCCCGGCGGATCCCATTGGTCCTTTGTCATGCGCAAAGGCCATGTTCTGCGACTCATCGACGAAACCGGACACGCCAATGTCGGCATGCTGATGTACAACCCCGAGAACCCTCTCGAGCGGTACAACATGCCGGACACCCTGAAAAACCAGCACACCTTCAAGCTCACCAAAGGTCATGTATTGCTGTCCGACATGGGTCGGGTCTTCGCCTCCATCATCCGTGACGACCTGGGCTGGCACGACACCGTCAGCGGCACCTGCAACGCCAGCCTGGTAGAAGAGCGTTGGGGCCAGAAGATCTATCAGCAAGCCCATAACCACTACCACCGCAATGGCCTGACCAGTTTTCTCAATGAACTGGCCAAGTATGGTCTGGGCAAGAAAGACCTGACCGCCAACCTGAACTGGTTCAGTCGCGTGAAGACCGACGACAACGGCAACATGAACTACGTGAGTGATCACTCACACGCTGGCGCCACCGTCGACCTGCGTTTTGAGATGGACACCATTGTGGTGTTGCATACCTGCCCGCACCCACTGGACCCTGCGCCCGACTACCCCAGCCATCCTTTGCGATATCAGCTCTTCAAGGCGGCACCGGTGACCGATGCCGACCTCTGCAAGACCTCATCGCCGGAAGCCACGCGTGCTTTCGCCAATACCGCTCTGTACCACTTGATGCAGTAAAAGGATGCCGGACATGATCAAAGAAAGCTCCCTGAGCCCCGAAAACGCAGCCTTCCGTGAAACCGTACCGGCGGGCGAATACTTTCTGAAAGTCGTGAAAGCTGGCGAAACCTTGCGGATCCTCGATCTGGAAGGCAACCAGGCCGCCGACACGCTTTTCTACAACGCCAGCAACCCCACTGAACGATACAGCGCAGCAGACACCATGCGTGCGCAGGGCAACGTCTACCTCACTGCCGGCTCGAAACTGATGTCGTCGGAAAACAACGTGATGCTGGAAATTACCGCTGACACCTGTGGCCGCCACGACACCCTTGGCGGTGCCTGCTCAGCAGAGAGCAACACCACTCGCTATGCGCTGGAGAAGAAATGCATGCACGCCTGCCGCGACAGCTGGCTGGCTGCCGTTGCAGAGCATGACGAACTGGGCCTGAGCAAGCGGGACATCACCCACAACATCAACTTCTTCATGAACGTACCGGTAACCGCCGACGGCGGCCTGACCTTCGCTGACGGCATCTCAGACGCCGGAAAGTACGTTGAGCTGGAAGCGAAAATGGACGTACTGGTGATGATCTCCAACTGCCCTCAGCTCAACAACCCGTGCAATGCCTATAACCCGACCCCGGTTGAGGTATTGGTATGGAGCTGAAAAAGGTCCTGATCGCCAACCGCGGTGCTATCGCCTGCCGGGTGATACGTACCTTGCGGGCAATGAGCATTACTTCGGTCGCTGTCTACGCTGAGGCGGACTCCGATTCTCTGCATGTGCGTCAGGCCGACGAAGCCTACTCCCTGGGGGAGGGCTCGGCGTCGGCGACGTACCTTGATCAGGACAAACTGTTTGAGGTGGCCCGAAAAAGCGGTGCCGGGGCCATCCATCCTGGGTACGGTTTTCTGAGCGAGAACGCGGAATTTGCGCGTCGCTGCGACGCCGAAAGTGTGGTGTTTCTTGGCCCTACGCCAGAGCAGATGGAGGAGTTCGGCCTCAAACACACCGCCCGAGCATTAGCCGAAAACGCCGGCGTCCCCCTGCTGCCCGGCACCGGCCTTCTGACGGATCTGGACGACGCGCTGAAAGCCGCCGACGCCATCGGTTATCCGGTGATGCTGAAGAGCACCGCCGGTGGCGGCGGCATTGGCATGTCCCGCTGTTACAACGCCGAGGACCTGGAGAAAAGCTTCGGCTCGGTCCAGCGCCTGAGCCAGAACAACTTCAGCAATAGCGGCGTGTTTCTGGAAAAATTCGTGGAATACGCCCGTCACATCGAAGTGCAGTTGTTCGGTGACGGGCAAGGCAAGGTGCTTGCCCTTGGCGAACGCGACTGCTCCGCCCAGCGCCGCAATCAGAAAGTGATTGAAGAAGCGCCCGCACCCGGCCTGAGCGAAGACGTGCGCTCCCGCATGCACACCACCGCCCGCCAGCTTGGTGAAAGCATCAACTACCGCAGCGCAGGCACTGTGGAGTTTATCTACGATCCGGACACCAGCGAATTCTACTTCCTGGAAGTGAATACCCGCTTACAGGTAGAACACGGCGTCACCGAACAGGTTTACGGCGTGGACCTGGTGCGATGGATGGTGGAACTGGGTGCCGGCTCGCTGCCAGACCTTGCAGAGCTGGGCGCTGATCTCAAAGCATCCGGCCATGCCATTCAGGCACGAATCTATGCCGAAGACCCCAATAAAGATTTCCAGCCCGGCGCAGGTTTGCTGACGAACGTCACCTGGCCTGAAGAGGACGGGCTGCGAATCGACACCTGGGTCCAGCCGGGTACCGAGGTGTCGCCGTTGTTTGATCCCATGCTGGCCAAGGTCATCGTGCACGAAGAAGATCGTGAATTAGCCCGCAAACGGTTGATACAGGCCCTTGATCATAGCCAGTTGTATGGCATTGAAACCAACCTCAAGTATGTTGGGCAAGTGCTGGGCGACCCACGATTTGCAGAAGGTCGTCTGTTCACCCGCACCCTGAACGAATTCGATTATCGGCCAGCCACTGTGGATGTGCACAGCGGCGGTACCCTGACCACCATCCAGGATTACCCGGGCCGCATGGGCTACTGGGAAATCGGCGTCCCGCCGTCCGGTCCGTTCGACTGCTATTCTTTCCGCCTGGGGAACCGTCTGCTGAACAATTCCGAGGGGGCACCGGGCCTGGAGATTACCCTTAAAGGGCCGGTACTCAGCTTCAATCGGGCCACTCAGATTGTCCTGACCGGTGCCACCCTCGATGCCACGCTCAACGACCATCCGGTCGAGTTCTGGCGAATTATTGATGTACCCGCTGGTGCCACTCTAAAACTCGGCGCCACCACCGCTGATGGCGCCCGTGCCTATGTGTTGTTCCGGGGCGGCCTGGACTGCCCCAAATACCTCACCTCATGCAGTACCTTCACTCTGGGGCAATTCGGAGGCCATTGTGGCCGCGCGCTGCGGGCCGGCGATGTACTTGTCTTGGCCGACGCGACGCCATTAGAGGCAGCTACCCTGCCAGCGGACCTGAAGCCTGCGATCGGCAAGACCTGGAAACTCCATGTCACCTATGGGCCCCACGGCGCACCGGATTACTTTACCGGCCAAGACATCGACACCTTTTTCGCCAGCGAATGGGAGATTCACTACAACTCCAGTCGCACCGGCGTGAGACTGATCGGACCGAAACCTGAGTGGGCACGCAGCGACGGCGGCGAAGCTGGCATGCACCCATCCAACATCCATGATAACGCCTATGCGGTAGGTACCGTGGACTTCACCGGTGACATGCCGGTTATTCTGGGCCCCGACGGCCCCAGCCTGGGTGGCTTCGTATGCCCGGTTACGGTGGTCAGCGCTGATCTCTGGAAGCTAGGGCAACTCAAGGCCGGAGACAAGGTGCAGTTCGTGCCGGTCAGCCAGGATCAGGCCGTTGCCCTGCGGGAGGCGCTGGACGAATCAGTGGCCACGCTGACTGCAGCCACGACTCATATCACCCCCGTCAAACCGGTAACCCCGGTTCTGGATTCGCTCAGCACCAACGACCATGAAACCGGTGTGGTTTACCGGGCCGCAGGCGACAACTATGTGCTGGTGGAATACGGCCCCATGGAGCTGGATATCGGCCTGCGATTTCGGGCCCACGCCCTTATGGTATGGCTGCGCGAGCAGAACCACCCGGCCATTCTGGAGTTAACTCCCGGCATCCGCTCACTGCAGGTGCACTACGACAGCCAGGAACTGAAGCAACGCACGCTACTAGATCTGCTCATCAGCGCCGAAAAGGATCTGGAAAAGCAGCCGGAATGGGACGTGCCGGCGCGCATCGTTCATTTGCCCCTGTCCTGGGATGACGAGGCTTGCCAGACCGCCATCGCCAAATACATACAGTCGGTTCGCAAAGACGCGCCCTGGTGCCCGAGCAACCTCGAATTTATTCGCCGCATCAACGGTCTTGCCAGCATCGACGAGGTCAAGAAAACCGTCTTCGACGCCAGCTATCTGGTGATGGGCCTGGGGGATGTGTACCTGGGTGCACCGGTGGCGACGCCCCTTGATCCACGCCACCGGTTGGTAACCACAAAGTACAACCCGGCCCGGACCTGGACGGCGGAGAACTCCGTGGGTATTGGCGGGGCTTATCTGTGCATCTACGGCATGGAAGGTCCCGGCGGTTACCAGTTTGTGGGCCGAACCCTGCAGATGTGGAACCGTTACCGCACTACCGACTATTTCGAGACCGGCAAGCCCTGGCTACTGAGATTCTTCGATCAGGTGCGCTTTTACGAAGTTAGTGCCGAAGAGCTGCAGCAGATCCGACGGGATTTCCCCAACGGTGACTACCCGATCCGCATTGAGGAAACCCGTTTCAACCTGAAGGACTACGAACAGTTTCTTGACGATAATAACGACGAGATTCAGACCTTCACTGACAAGCGTAAGCAGGCCTTCGACGAGGAATTGCAACGCTGGATCGAATCGGGGCAGATCAACTTCAGTTCCGAGGCTCCGATCGAGGACACCGGTGAGGATGACATCAGTAACCTGCCAGCAGGCCAGCACGCGGTGGAAAGCCACGTAGCAGGCAACCTCTGGGAGTGCCTGGTCAGTCCCGGCGACATCATTGAGGCCCAGCGCCCGGTGGCCGTCATCGAGTCGATGAAGATGGAAATTGAATTGCTAAGCCCGGTATCCGGCCGCGTCATCGATGTGCGTCGCGAAGCAGGCCAGGCAGTCTCACCGGGAACGCCGGTGGTGATCGTGGAAGAAATGACCCAATAAACACGGGCCAAGCCCGAGGAGAGACACCATGAAAACACGCGACTTCAGCAAACAGCTTGCGGCCGGTTTGTTCACGGCCTCGCTTTCGATGGGCGCACTGGCCCAGGAGAAGGACTCCTTCAGCATTGCCTGGACCATCTACGCCGGCTGGGTTCCCTGGCAGTATGCCGAGGACTACGGAATCATGAAAAAGTGGGCGGACAAGTACGAGATTGACGTGGATATTGTGCAGGTCAACGACTACATCGAATCCATCAACCAATATACCGCTGGCCAGTTTGATGGTGTGGTCGCTACCAGTATGGATGGCCTCTCGATTCCAGCAGCCTCTGGACTAGACACCACGGCGCTGATCGTCGGTGACTACTCAAACGGCAACGATGGCCTGGTGTCCAAGGATGCAAAATCCATTGAAGAGCTGAAAGGTGAAACCGTCCATCTCGTTGAGCTATCCGTCTCCCACTATCTTCTGGTTCGTGCCCTGAATACTGCTGGTCTCGAGGAGCGGGACATCAGTGTGGTCAACATTTCCGACGCCGATCTGGTCTCCGCGTTCCAGACCGACGACGTACGCCACGTCGCAACCTGGAATCCTTTACTGACTGAAGTGGCCAGCTTTCCGGGAGCCACACCACTGTTTGATTCCAGCCAGATTCCGGGGCACATCAAGGACCTGACGCTGGTCAACACCCAAACACTGACAGACAACCCGAAACTGGGTAAAGCGCTTGTAGGTGCATGGTATGAAACCATGAACATTCTGGCGTCCGATTCCGAACAGGGTGAAGAAGCACGGGCATTTCTCGGAGAAATTTCCGGTACCGACCAGCTAGGTTATGAAGCCCAGCTCGACGGCATGAAGATGTTCTGGAAGCCGGAAAATTCATTGGAGTTCATCCGCAGTAACGAAGCCCGGGAAGCAATGGATAGTGTTCGCCAGTTCTCCTTTGACAAGGGCCTGCTCGGCCAGGGCGCAATGAGCCCTGACTTCGTAGGCATCGAATTCCCGGATGGTTCTGTCATGGGTGACAAATCCAATGTGAAGCTCCGGTTCGACGATAGCTACATGGAAATGGCTGCAGACGGAGAGATCTAACCCACCTTATTCATTTTCGTTGTAACCAACGGGCACGAACAATCGTGCCCGTTTTTGTTTAAACTTCACTGATAGATTGGTGTGGGGAAAAACTGTTTATGCGTCGTACCAAGGGAGATGCCGAGAAGACTCGCCAAACGGTTCTGGAAGCAGCCTTAAAGTTGTTTAGCCGGGACGGTTACTCTCTGACAACGCTGAGTCGAATCGCAAAAGAGGCCGGGTGCAGCCGTGGACCGATTTACTGGCATTTCGAGAACAAGGATGACCTGTACGAAGCTGTGCTCAGCTATTCTCAGGAACCCTTAGAAGCTTTGGTTGCCGAATGCGTCGAAATGCTGGACACCCCGGTCGAAGCAATGGACCGGTTTATTGAACAGTGGCTTTGGTTGCTGGCAACTAACCGACAGTACCGTCAATCGTTCGAGATTCTGCTGAACAAGACCGAGTTAACCGATGCCATGACCCGAACCCTGAAGCGGGAACGGGCACTCACCAAATCCATTATCGGCCTGTTCCAGACTCTGGTGGAGCGGGCCATAGAAGAGCGGTTGATCACCACGCAAGAAGACCCGAAAGATCTGGGGCTACTGAGCTACACTTATCTGATGGGTATTACCCAGACTTGGCTGTTTTCACCAAAACTTTTCTCGCTGAAAAACGAAATGCCGTTTTTTCAACGGCAATTCTGGGCTTTACTCGGCAAGAAATAAGGGGACCTCCCCCCCTCCAATCAGAACATCTTCAGGTAGCGCTTAACTTCCCACTCCGAAACGTGGTTCTGATAGCTATTCCACTCATCACGCTTGGTATCAATAAAGCTCTTGAACATGGCTGAGCCAAAGACCTCCCTGGCCAGCGGGTCGGCTTCAAATGCCTCTACGGCCTCTCCCAGATTCCTTGGCAGATACTCAATGCCCTGAGCTGCAATTTCTGCGTCGCTGTAGTTGTACATGTTTTCATGGTGCGGTGCGCCGGCATCCAGACCTTCACGAATGCCTTCAAGGCCGGCCGCGAGAATCAGGGCACTCCCCAGATAAGGGTTACATGCTATGTCTGCGGCCCGGCATTCGATGCGGCCACCCATGCTGGGAATTCGGATCATATTGGTACGGTTATTGGAGCCGTAGCACATGAACACCGGTGCCCAGGTCGAGCCAGACATGCTGCCCTGTCGCACCAGACGCTTGTAGCTGTTCACCGTGGGTGCAATAACGGCACTGATCGCGGCGCCATGCTTCAGTACCCCGGCGATGAAGTGGTAGGCGATCTTGCTGATACCACAGTTGTGCAGGTCGTCACTCTTCGGCTCGAACAGATTCTCGCCGGTTTTGATGTCTGCCAGGGACATATTGTAATGGGCGCCACTACCCGTGCGGTCGGCGAAGGGTTTGGGCATGAAGCTGGCGAAGGCGCCGTGCTTGCGGGCGATTTCATTAGCCATCATCCGGAAGAACACCAGCCGGTCGGCCATGGTCAGCCCATCGGCGTACTTGAAGTCGGTTTCGAACTGGCCGTTGGCATCTTCATGATCAAAGGAATATACATCCCAGCCCAGTTCGTTCATGGAGTCCACCAGCTCATCCATGATGGGCAGGTTATCCATCAGGGTGCGCGGGTCGTAGCAAGGCTTGCCGAGGGTGTCGCGATCGCTTAACGGAGCAAAGCCGCCATTCTCTGTATCACGGAACAAAAAGAACTCGGTTTCGATACCCAGGTTGAAGTGGTAACCCATATCGGCAGCAGCACTCAGCTGGCGCCGGAAGATGTTGCGGGAGCAGGCTTCAAATGGCTCACCGTTAAGGTACAGATTGCCAGGAAACCACGCCAGCTGGCGGTTCCATGGGCAGATCGCCATCGCCTGAGCGTCTGGCATGGAAGCGACTTCGTCGTCCGAGATATCCTGGGGCACACCATCAAGGGCCGCGCCGGTATAGAGCTCAGAACCTTCCATCATCTGGCCAAGGTGGGCAACGGGAACGAACTTGCCCTTGGTAATACCGTGGATATCCACATAACTTGCAATGGCGTATTTCACGCCGGCATCGGCGAGTTGCTGCTTCAAAGCCTGGGTACTGGTCAGTTCGGTCATCTTTTATCCTCTTTCGCCCGACAACGGGCAATCGTTGAGTGTTCTGGCATGTTTCTTCCTTGGTGCCTAACATTCAACTTACATGCCAGCATGTATATATAAATCAAAACAACCTGATACGACAGGCTAAATCCAGCTTTGAAACCTAGGAAGTAAATGAATAAAAAACAGTGGCTTATAAAGGATTTTGAGGCAGGAGATCTGGCGCTGAGCAGCGGAAAAACCCTGCGCTCAGCGCGCTTGCACTACCATCAGATCGGGGAGTTGAATGCACCAAAAGATAACCTGATACTGCTGCCAACGTATTATGGTGGTGCAGCTGCGGGCAATTACCCCTGGGCAGGGCAGGACAGCCCGCTAGATCCAGACATGTACTGCATAGTCATTCCTTCCATGCTGGGTGCAGGCGAGTCATCCTCACCGTCAAACACCCTGGGTCAGCAGTCTGCCGCGCACTACCCCTCGGTCAGCCTGTACGACAATGTGATGCTGCAGAAGCGACTGATTGATGAGGTATTCGGGGGCGCCAGCATTGCCCTGGTAGCGGGTTGGTCCATGGGGGGCATGCAGGCGCTTCAATGGGGTTGCCTGTTTCCGAAGCAGGTGCGCTCCCTGCTGGCCACCTGCTGTACCGCACGGTGTTATCCCCATAACCGCGTATTTCTGGAGGGCGCAAAAGCCGCCCTGACCTGTGACCAGGGCTTTCAGAGCGGCCATTATCAGAACCCGCCTGAGCAAGGGCTTAAAGCCTTTGGCCGGGTGTACGCTGGCTGGGCCTATTCCCAGGCCTTCTTCCGCCATGAACTCTGGCGACACCTTGGATTTAATTCTATTGAGGCTCTGCTGCAGTTTTGGGAACACGACCACTTGACCCAGGACGCCAATAACCTGCTAACGGTGCTGAACACCTGGCAAGGAGGCGATATCAGTGACAACCCGGTGTTCAAGGGCGACTATAACGCAGCCCTGGCTGCGATCACCATGCCCACCCGGATGATGCCAAGTACTACAGACCTCTATTTCACCGCGGAGGATGCCGCCGGGGATGCAGTTCAAATGCCGGGAGCCAAGTTTGAAACACTCGCTTCTGACTGGGGCCATATTGCCGGAGGTGCCGGGCGGGAACAACAGAGTCACCAGCAGATTCTGGCTGCCGCCCAGTCATTGCTATGCGCAGCAGAGTCATAACAGTGCATATGAACGATCAGCGCACAAGAACAGTGCGCGCTTTGCCCGTCATCACACCACCCCGTGCGGGATACACTGCATTCACGAAGCTGGCACGCCACCTGCACTGAACCCGACAGATGGTTTTGATAAACCATACCCGTTTGCAACATCGTTCACAGCGCCCTTCCCACAGGGGCGTATACGCGGCGGAAAGACGGATAAAATGGGTGACTAGGGTTCCGATTCGGGCAGCGCTGCAACAGCAGTCCGGATGGCTGGTCCGAGAGTTACCGACCTCTGGGAGGTTACACGGCGGGACAAAAGCCCGGGAGACTGAATCGTAAGGAATGCTGTTCCCCGCGATGACCGTGCCGTGTTGTGTGACCAGAGGAGATAACGTATGCGACTGATCAACCGCCACCCGGGGCGGGTCTCGGCCACCCTGTTAGGCCTGCTCCCCTTCTTGTTGATCATGCTGATCTACAGCCTGGCTTCCCAGGAGCGCTTGGCAGAAAACCCCAATGACAAACTGCTACCCGGCCTCGAACAGATGACGGCCGCCATTGATCGCATGGCGTTCCAGGAAGACCGCCGCAGCGGTGATTACCTGATGTGGCAAGACACCACCGCAAGCCTCCAGCGCCTGAGTATGGGCGTTGGTATTGCCGCGTCGCTAGCTTTAGTAGTGGGTTTGCTCAACGGAGTTATGCCACTCATCAGGGCCAACCTGGCGCCTCTGGTATCGACGCTTTCGATGGTACCGCCGCTAGCGCTATTGCCCATTCTGTTTATCGTGTTTGGTCTTGGCGAGTTATCCAAAGTCATGCTGATTGTCATTGGTACCGCACCGATAATGATGCGGGATGTGGCTCAACGGGTCCGGGAGATCCCCGGTGAGCAACTGATCAAGATCCAGACCTTGGGCGCCAACTCCTGGCAGCTTATTATCCGCATGGTTTTGCCCCAGATTCTGCCCCGACTGATCGATACAGTTCGACTCAGCCTCGGCCCCGCCTGGCTGTTCCTGATTGCAGCCGAAGCCATAGCGTCCACCGAAGGTCTGGGCTACCGCATCTTCCTCGTCCGACGCTACCTGGCAATGGATGTCATCCTGCCCTATGTCATCTGGATCACCATTCTAGCCATCGTTATCGACCAGTGTCTGCGCTTAGCCAACCGCAGACTGTTCCCTTGGTACAATGCGGGAGGCCATTGATGAGCTTTATTACCGTCAAAAATCTTTGGAAAGAGTACGGCGATCAGGTCGTGCTGGAAAACCTGAACCTGAGTGTCAATCAGGGCGAGTTCTGCACCCTGGTAGGTGCATCCGGTTGCGGCAAGTCGACCTTCCTGAAGATGCTTCTGGGCCAGGAAACGTTGAGCCGGGGTGAACTGTTGCTCGAAGGAAATGCCTTTCCCGGAGAACCGGACCGCAACCGCGGCATCGTGTTTCAACGCTATTCGGTATTTCCGCACCTGACGGTGCGCCAGAACGTGTTGCTGGGGCTGGAGCTGGAGCAAAGCCCTCTGATGGGCAAACTGTTCAGTTCAGCCCGCAGCGAAGCCCTGAAGGACGTAGACGCCATACTGAAATCTGTAGGACTGGCCCATGCCGCCAACAAGTGGCCCCATGAACTGTCCGGAGGCATGCAGCAACGCTTGGCCATTGCCCAGTCCTTCGTCATGAAACCCCGGATTCTGCTATTGGACGAGCCCTTCGGTGCGTTGGACCCGGGCATACGCGGCGACATGCATGAGTTAATCCTCAAGCTTTGGCGCGATACCGGCACCACTATCTTCATGGTAACCCACGACCTTTACGAAGGCTTTCATCTGGGCACTCGCTTGCTGGTGTTCGACAAGGTCCGCAACGACCCGCAACAACCGGAAGCGTACGGCGCCACCATCACCTATGACCTACCGATCGGCCAGACCGACCCGCAGACCTATGAATCTATTGAAACCTCCGTGTCGAAAACGGCCCGGAGCCTTTCAACTTGAGGCACCTATGGAGACTACCATCGACCTCGACATGCCTTCATTGCTGCAAGCGCCTACCGCAGCGGCAACCTGACGCCTGCCAGTGGAAATCTGGCGGATACCTGTGGATCATGTCGCAGGTATCCCTGCGCCATTAGGGATCAGCAAAGTAGAACTGGCAGATGGCCGCTGGGTTCCGGGCTTTATCTGCGAAGCCATTGGGCTGGAAGGCGCCGAGGAAAACGCTAGCGCAGCGCAGAGGAATATGGCGCGCAGGCCGAAAAATTTTCAATCTTGGGCATTTTTCACTCCAGTCGAATGAGCTCGACATGAACGATTGTTTTTGTTGAGACTCCATATTGCCCCGGCCACCCAGTTTAAACTTTGCCCGACGGCGCCTTAGTTTTATCATTTGACGCCATCCATTCGAGTGCAATATATAGAAGGTTAGGCTCCAAACAAATATCAAAAATTAAAAGGATTACCTGTGAATACCGCAGTGAAAACAGCATTAATTAGAATGAGTTCGCTCACTGCGTATCCAGATCTAGTGCGGGAACTCGGAGCCGATCCCGAAAAATTCCTGCATCGTATTCACGCCAGTGAAACGATGATCAGTGACCCGAAACAGATGCTGCCGTACGTCTCACTGATCGACTTGATTGAGAGTACCGCTGGAGAACTGGAGTGCCCTGACTTTGGCCTTCGCCTCGCCAGTAAACAATCAGTCAATATTCTGGGCCCGCTGGCCGTCATTGCCCGCAATGAAAAAGACATCTATTCCGCACTGGCCAAAATCGGCCAGTACATGCGGTACTACAGCCCGGCCATCCGGCTATCAATTGACGACCCACCCTGACTTCCGGCCCGAAAGGGTCACATTTTCTCACGCAAGGGGTTTACCCAAACGGCAATACCGGGACTATTTCGGCTGCCCGGTCGAATTCAGCTCCGGCTCGGACTCCCTGATCATCTCAGCCGGCGATATGCGCCACCCGATTGATGGCGCAGACAGCTCCATTAAAACCATGATGGAAGACTTCGTCACCGAGACTATTAAAGCCACCTCCCTGTCCTTCTCCCACGCGGTCAGAGATCTGATCATCAAACTTCTGCCGATACAGCGATGCACCATCACCGTGGTTGCGAAATACCTGGCCGTCAGTGAACGAACACTTCAGCGACGACTCAAGGATGAAGGCATGGTGTTTGAAACTATTGTCGATGATGTTCGCAAGGATCTGGCTTGGGACTACCTGACCGGTCAGAAGATGCGTATCTCACAGTTGACGGCGCTTCTGGGTTATACCGAGCAAAGCTCTTTCAATCGCGCCTGCCAGCGCTGGTTCAGCCGCCCGCCACTCAAAGTCAGATCAGAGGCTGCGAACACCAACAGCCACCAAATGACCGGCTAACGACACTGTTCAATGTGCGCCAGCAGCGGTTTGATCAGCCACATCCAGCTGGGCGTATTCGATCCTGAAGCTCTGTCCCGCCCACTTTGACGTCTGTTCGTCTCTGAATGGTGAGATATCGGTTGCATAAACCTTGGCGCCCGCAGGGAGAGTTCTAATGCTCCACTGTTACTTCAGGCGATTTCACCCTGTTCACGAAGCCAGACTTCAGATCGACGTATGCCCTCGTCAAAACTCACCTTGGGCTCGAAACCCAGCCGGTCACTGGCTTTCTTACCGGAGAATCCACCTTTACGCGCAAACATCAGCATGGTGTCCGGGGCGATCTCGCCTTTACGTTTAAGCTTCCGATTCAGCAGAGAAATGCCATGGGTTAGCTTCAGTGCTGCAAAAAGCGGGATGCTCGGAGGCGCACCTTTCTTACCTGCCCAGCGCCAGTGATGGCCGAAGAACGTTCGACAAGGCACGGGCTCGCCGCCCCAGAGAATAAAAATCTGGCCACTTCCTTCCTTCAGGCCAGCCGCCAGCATGGTGCCGTCAAGAAGATCGTCGATGTAGACCGGAGTAAAGATGCCCTTGCCCTTATTGGGCAGCAGCAACTGTCCGGCCCTGGCCATCTTCAGAGGCTCGATCAACCAGGCGCGGGAACCGGGGCCGTAAACGTCACCCGGGCGGATAATCGTGCAGTTGATTTCGCCGCTTGCGTGGGCTGCAAGAACCACGTGTTCAGAGGCTCCTTTTACAACTCCGTAGAGGTAGGTGTCTCCGATGGTTACCGGCGCGGTTTCATCGGCACCATCCTCGTAATCAGGCCCCATCGCCGCAATGGATGAGAAATGAATGAATCGCTTGGCGCCACCTGCGATAGCTGCATCCAGAGCGTGACGTACACCCTGCACGGAAATCGCCCGGTAGGTTTCCCACTCCGCCGCCAGAGACACTACGGCGGCAGTATTGATAAACAGGTCGCAACCCTTGGCGTGCTGCTTCCACGTATCCGGTTTGGTAAGGTCGCCCGCCACAACGTCCATTGACGGATCCGCCTGCAAGTCCATACCCCGTACCTCACAACCCTGCTGTTGATATCTATTCAGCAACGAGCGGCCGATAAAACCGTTGGCACCTGTGATAAACACCTTTTTCGGGCGAACAGGCGCCTGCCCACCCTTGCCGACAGGCATGTCTTTGGTTTCCATAATTTAAGCCCCAAAAAATGAAAGTGCTTGCGTTGCAAGCCCCAGAGTCTGATATCAGAAATTCACGTTTTTGGAGTAATTCGGAAAGTTGGCTTTGATGTAGATCGAGGGTTCAAGCCCCCGCTCCCGGATGGCCTCCTCAATCATGCCAATAATGGAGTTGGCGTCCATGGTGCCCATGTAGTTGCCATCCGCGTCGAAATTAATGTTGGCACCTTGAACCATCATGATGGTGTCGGTCAGCTCGGCGTTATCCTCCGGTGTCTCAAAGCTGTGAACACTGCCGCCCGGCTCATACAGGTAGCAACCTGCGGTCTGCGGCTGATCTTTATGCTCGGAGTAATACCATTTGCCGGAAAGCGTCCACAGATGCACTGTGCCTGTGTGGTAGTGGGTCGGCAGTTTAACGCCCGGGTGGAACCATACTCTCAGCACCCAGGTGCCGTTGTTGGGATCCAGAAATTGTGGCTGTACGTCGACGCCAGGCACAAGGATGTCCTTGTAGACGGGGGCGTCCGCACCCAAGGTAATCAGTTTGTCATGATCTTTTACTGTTTCAGGTAACATTTTAAATCTCCCATTCTGTTTGTTTTAGGAACAGGAACCATACTGAATCAGAGTACCAACCAGTTCTTTCTCTTTTCACGTCAAAGTTTTTGCATTGTGCACCAGCTTGATTTCCCCCTTATGCCCGGAGGGTGAAAGGTTCGAATCCTGTCGGGCGCACCAAATTTTTCAAGGCTTTACGCGAGAGCGTAGGGCCTTTTTAATTTCCTGTGCCTAAACTGTGACCTTAACCAAGACAACTAGGTCTGTTCCGCGGCCTTACCCGGCAGGGACACATTTTCCATCCCATATGCATCGGTAGCCTGCATTTCGTTGATCAACCATTCTTTGAACGCCTTCATGCCCAAGGTCAATGGACGGTGCTTCTGATAAACCAGATAAAAGGCTTTCCGGGTATCAAGCGGAATATCGAACGGCACTACCAGATTTCCGGAACTGATTTCCCTGGAAGTCAGCGTGGGGTCGGCAAGCGCAACTCCAAGGTTTTCCTGCGCAGCCGCCGTAGTTAGTTGACTACTGGACAACTGAAGGCTGTCCTTGGGCGCAATGAACTCCGCGCCGGCAAGTTGTAACCAGTTCTCCCATTCCCACTTGCGTGTACCGACATAGATCAAGGTGTGATGGCGCAGGTCATCCGGAACCCGCAAAGGGTAACTTCCCTCCAAAAGCTTCGGGCTACAAACAGGCACAAGCCTTACTTTCTGCAGAAAATAAACCTCAATGTCATCCCATTCGCCATTTCCATAGTAGACCGCCATATCCGTGTTCGATTGATTGAAATCGAGCAAACCTAAAGAGGCGCTTATCTGCAGCTCAATGTCCGGATATATCTCTCTGAAACGAGACATGCGCGGCATCAGCCACCGAGTCAGAAAGTTAGGCGCTACGCTGATTCGAACCACATTCGAATCCTGGTTGTCTGCCAACCTGTGAGTCGCCATTTCGATTTCGTCCAGCGCGTGCTTGACCGACATCAGGTACTGCTCTCCGGACGGGGTCAGCTCAACCTTTCGTTTGCTACGGCTAAACAGCTTTACCCCTAAATATTCCTCAAGTGTCTTAATTTGGTGACTCACAGCAGATGCCGTCACGGACAACTCGTCGCCAGCCGCTGCAAAACTGCCTTTTCTGGCAGATACTTCAAACACTCTTAGTGCATTTAAAGGGGGAAGACGGCGCATAAGGGTTACCACTAATCATGAGTTTTTCTAATCATTGAGCTTAGAAAGGATCGCTTTTCCATCTCTAACGATCTCAGTAGCATGGGTCACATAGTAATTCAAGGTCAACCGAGGAGAATCACCCCATGGCTACAGAACTCTCAACCATACCTAGCATTGACGAAATTAACTATTTTGTGGAACGTGCCAGAAGAGAACGTAACCAGTATATCGCGGAGAGCGTGGGCTCACTGGTTGCAAAGCTCAAATCTGCATCTCGCTCTTTTTTTGAGACTGTGGCTTCCAAGCTGGCTCCGAGTCACTAATTAGTTGCCACCCGGGAATTTGTGCCAGACCGGATGCCCGTGCCTGAGCCCAGAAGTTAGGCCCCACTTTTAGCGTTACAATGGGGCGTATCACTGACTCAAATTCTGGCGGGCTCGCCCTGTTTTTTTGGCCTTACGTGCAAGCGTAGGGCCTTTTTTTGGGGCCGTATTATACGGGTTTTACCCCGTTTCCACGGACGGTTTTAAAACAGCTGATAACTTCAGATCCTGATTAGCGTTACCAGCTTCAGCAAGAAAGGACCCACAACGTGATTTGAGCCTTCATTGTGAAGCCGGTCACGTGCTGAAGTGTGAAACCTGGCCTGCAAGATTCTGCGCCAGCTCTGACAGATTATGGCTGGCCTGGGCAATCTGATTGGATGAGGCCGACGTTTGATCGGCCACATCCGAGATCTGCTCAACATTCCTGCTCATTTCTTCTGAAACCGCTGATTGCTCTTCTGTAGCACTAGCGATTTGAGCCCCCATATCAGAGATGCGATCTACACTGTCCATGATTGCCTTAAGTGAAGACTCCGTCTTATAAGACAAGCTGACGGATTCCTCGCTTTCCTTCTGGCTTTTATTCATGCTCTGTACCGCTGTTTTTGCACCTTCCTGTAACCGGTGGATGGTGTCGCGGATCTGCTCCGTCGAGGATTGGGTACGCCCTGCAAGCGACCTCACTTCATCGGCGACCACCGCAAAGCCTCGCCCGCTATCACCCGCCCGAGCAGCCTCGATGGCTGCGTTAAGTGCAAGCAGGTTGGTTTGTTCCGCAATATCACTAATCACCTGCAAAACGGATCCAATTTCATTGCTCTGCCCGTTCAGCGCTACCACAACCTGAGTTGACTGACTCAACGCGTTCGCCAGCCCGGAAATCTGTTTCGTCATCTGATTGAGTACAGCACTTCCCTCGTTAGCCTCATCATTGGCAGCTGCCGCGGCATCGGCGGCAGCTCCGGCATTCGCAGCCACCTCGCGCACCGTAGCCGAAAGCTCGGTCATGGCAGAGGCAATCTGATCCGTCTCATGCTTTTGCCTGCGAACTCCTTGGGCACTTTCTTCCGTTACAGCGGATAGTTCTTCCGATGCCTGAGCCAGTTGCGCGGCAGATCCCGTCACCTGCCTGACGATATTTCGGAACTGCTCCGCCATTGCGTTGAGCGACTCAGAGACTTCCGTTAGCTCGTCCTTCCCTATACATTTCG
>TARA_R110001606_G_scaffold62831_1_pt1 | contig 21721 bp, 48 predicted proteins | sample TARA_R110001606 | Tara Oceans TARA_R110001606 (sample SAMEA4398315) | marine metagenome | biome: Polar Biome; feature: [SRF] surface water layer (ENVO:00010504); material: water (ENVO:00002006), including particulate matter (ENVO:01000060) such as... | depth 5 m | reverse complement strand
TTCTCATGGTATTGCGATGGCAAAACCGATGTTCCAATGGATAACGATTCTTGGGAAAAATCACGTAAACATGCTCGTGACATGTATGTGCATGGTGCTTATCGTGGTGTTACAGAAGGTGCAACTCATTACCATGCTCACTACATGAGGGCTTATTGGGCATCGTCTCTGAACCGTGTAGCACGTATGGGTCAACATATATTTTATAGGGAGAAATAGAATGACAAAAGATAATGAACTTTACGTAGTGACTACCGTAGTTTCTACACACCGTATGAGATATGCAATTCCAATTAGCGCTATGAGTGAAGAAGGTGACATGCCGTTGCCTACTGATCAGGCTATTGATTGGATTCAAGACAGTGTAACTATGGAAGAAGTTGAAGAGTTCTCTCAACATTGGATGGGTGAGAGTATCGTTGATACCTTTGTTCTCGACAAAGAGCGTGTTCTTAATCTGTATAAACGTGACAATCCACATGTGGTAGAGGACATGCCGGATCAAAAAATACTTGATCGTATTGCCGATTGGAAAATCAAGAAATGAATATCCTAATTTGTGGATATGGTTTTGTGGGGATGGCGCATGCGTTGTCCCTACAGCCGTATTATAATACGCACATATATGATCCTATGAAAGGATATGAAACGTGGGTTGATTGTGATGCGGCAATTATAGCTGTATCTACACCTGAGAATGAAGATGGTTCGTGTAATATGAGTAATGTGTATCAAGTTATTGAGCGCATTAAAGATGACGTTCCAATCTTAATAAAGTCAACAATCAGCCTTGAAGGTTGGGAACTTATCAAACGTGCCTACCCAAAAAGACAGATTACATTCTCACCAGAATACTTACGTGCCAACCACGCAATGGAAGACTTTAAAAATCAAAAGTCAGTTTCTATCGGTGGTGGCGATACCACTTGTTGGTTGCGTATCTTATCTACATTGAGTATTCCTGTAGAAATAAAGAATCCTGAGATTTTAATTTTGACTAAGTATTTCCGCAACTCATACTTAGCAATGAAGGTTGCGTTCTTTAACCAGATGTATGATATGGCTTCCGAAGTTGGTTTGGAGCCTAACGAACTATTGCAGAGTGTTTCAGATGATCCACGCATCGGTAAAAGTCACACATATGTTAATGCAGATGATCGTGGTTATGGTGGTCATTGCTTCCCCAAGGATGTGTCTGCACTACTAAATACAGCACATACAAAAGGTGTGGATTTAACTATTCTATCAGAAGCTATGCAATATAATGAGAGGTTGAGGGATGAAAGTTAAAATTAGCGGTTATCCAGAATATCACTACTGGTTAGATAGATTGTTTGGATGGAACCCTAAACAAAGGATAAGTGTTCGTGTTGATAAACATGATACGTGGAGCATGGATCATACCCTTGCTCCGATCATTTACCCTATGTTAGTTCAATTAAAAGAAACACAGCACGGACATCCTAATGGATTGACAGAACAGGAATGGGATGCTTTACTAGATGAAATGATTTGGGCGTTTGGACAAAAGGCACGTCTTGATGATTGGATGGATGACTACGACTACATTTGGGATAGTGAAGGCGCTAAAGCACATCAATTGCGAATGACAAATGGCTTTATGTTGTTTGGTAAATACTACGAAAATTTGTGGGATTGAAAATGAAAGTAGGAATAACGTTTAGCACATTTGATTTGCTACATGCAGGTCATATACAGATGCTTCGTGAAGCTAAGGATCATTGTGACTATCTCATCTGTGGTTTGCAGATGGACCCTACCCAAGATCGTCCTGATAAGAACAGTCCAGTACAGACCATTGTTGAGCGTTACAGCCAACTTAAGGGTGTCAAGTACGTTGATGAGATTATCCCATATGGATCAGAGGCAGACGTCGAAGATATCTTGACAATGTATCAACTTCATGTTAGAATACTAGGAGAAGAATACAGAGATAAAGAGTTTACTGGCAAAGATATTTGCCGTAGACGTGATATTGATTTATATTTTAATAGGCGTGATCATAGATTTAGTTCTAGTGATCTACGCAAAAGAGTATGTGAAAGGAATTAAAGATGACTGAAGGACCTTTTAGAAGTGCTTTTGATGGTGATACAGATGGTGTTGTGCGCAGAGAAATCATCACCTATCGTATGAGAAATGGCATCATGATTAAAGAAGAAGCATTTCGTGATTATTATAAAAGTGGAGATTATCACGATAGCCAATCAACAGCCCCATTGGTGGTAAGATGAGTTTGTGGGAGCGCGATAATACTGCGCCCTCAATGAGAGGTATTCATGATACCACAGAAGTTCGTGAAACTGACGGTGAAATGGAAATTTTCTTGCATGATTTAGCTCGTAAAGAAAATAGCGACTTTATTAGAAAGATTGCAGATAGATTTGCTATGTTGACTGCAAAGGCGCATAATCGTAAACATTGGACAGGAACAGAATAGGAAAAATTATGTTTAAACTTTTTACAAAAACTCAAGAAGAAGAACCAATGGAATATGAGGCTGATGTGTTTACTGATAATCCGTCAACAGTTTATAGCCCAGTCCCAGAGCAAATCACAGAACTTTCGCCATTATGGGAAGAACTGTTTGAACGTATGGATGCAATCGAAGCTAAAATCGATTTGTTACTAGATAACCAGACGTTCTAATGATCGTCGGTGTAAGTGAAGGGTTTCATGACGCTAGTGTGAGTATAATTGATGGGGGCAATATCCTGTCTGCTACTCACGCTGAGCGTTATAGCCGTAATAAGAATGATCGTTGGACGCACCCAAGACAATTCCAGTCTGTTGGTGATAACGCCAAGGTCGCCTTTTACGAGAAGCCTTGGCTTAAGAAAACACGACAGCTATACTCTGGACAGGGATGGAAACCATGTCGTACTGATTATGACGTTTCCTTTTACCACCATCAATCACATGCGGCGGCAGGTTTCTACACGTCTAAGTTCGACACATGTAACATCTTAGTGATCGATGCTATTGGAGAATGGGATACTGTTTCTGTTTGGAATGCTTGGATGGTCAATGACACCCCCAAGATGAAAAAGATCAAAAGCTTTAAATACCCACACTCTATTGGATTGTTCTATTCTGCTATTACTAAGCACATAGGGTTGAAGCCACAGGAAGATGAATACATTACAATGGGAATGGCGGCATACGGCGAACCAACTCATGTAGATGACTTAAAAAATTACTTACACTACTATAATTGCCATAAAGGGCTACCTAAACTTCCTCATTATTGGATGGATGTGGATATTGCGGCATCAGCACAAAAGCTTGTTGAAGATACAATAGTTGATTTGGTGAACAAATACTGCCCACATGAAAACCTAATCATGATGGGTGGTGTTGCAATGAATTGTGTTGCCAATACCAAAGTGGCAGAACTTGGAAAGAACATTTGGATTATGCCAAGCCCAGGTGATGCAGGTTCATCTTTAGGAGCGGCGGCTTTGGCGTATGGTAAGAAATTGAATTGGGTAGACCCCTACCTTGGAACGGAGATTAAACGTGAAATTAAGATTAAAGATGTTATTAAAACTATTCGCAGTAATGGTTATTGTGGTATTGCAAATGGTCGTGCTGAGTTTGGCGCTCGTTCCCTTGGCAATCGTAGCCTTATTGCTGACCCTAGACTCGACATTAAAGACACTATCAATGAAGTTAAACGTAGACAAAAATTTCGACCCTTTGCACCTTCTATCTTGGAAGAATTTGCTGATGAATATTTCGAAGGACAGATGAATGAGTACATGCAGTTTGTCGCTAAGGCAAAGCATGATCATAAGTCAGTAACCCATGTAGATGGGACTGCACGAGTACAGATCGTAAGAAAAGACTGTAAATCTGTTTTGAGAACAATACTTGAAGAATGGCATAGTAAGACTGGTTGTCCAATGCTTTTGAACACAAGCCTAAATATAAAAGGTCAGCCAATGGTTGATACGTGGGAACATGCTCTTGAGTTTCAAAGGAAATATAATGTCAAAGTCTTCTAAGTATATTTTAGCTGCTGGGTGTAGTTTTACTGATCCTAATTTTAAGTCTGTGCCTCACCCATATATGGATGTGTCTTATCCAAAATGGCCTGTGGTATTGGGAGAGTTTCTGGATTTAGATGTGGTAAATATTGCACGTTCTGGCTGTGGGAACGATTACATTTCTCGTAAGGTAATAACACACATACTAAAGAACCACGAAAAAATAGAGTTAGTTGTGATAGGATGGACAGAATTACAGAGATTTCACATTCACAATGAATTAACATTTAATCCACAGAACTATTTTTTGGACCCTAAGCGGAAACTGCCTTTTCAATCGGAACCCGCTAAACCACTTTTTGCTTATCTGTATAAAAAATACTTGATAGATCACTACTACAACCCAGGGCATGAAAATATGTTTATTTGGCAGGTAAAGGATTGGTTCGACCAAATGTTTCAAGTACAGGAAATATGCAAAAAGTTTAACATCAAGTTTATAATGTCAAGCCTATGTGGTTCTATAGAAATGGACAGATATATGAACGCATTAAATGCAGTTGAAGGTACTTTTACTTTTTCTCCTATCCAATGGGCATTAATGTTTGGTAACACTGAAGGATTATACGATTTAGACCACGATCATTATTGGGGCTATCCATTCATAAAAGCAATGGGTGGCAAAGGTATGGATCAAAATATACCAAAGTCACATAGAATATCAGATTCAGACGTACACCCCAACGAATTAGGACACGAATTAATAGCGAGAAATTACTATGAACAATATACAAAAGTTTATTCTTAAGTTAAAATTCAAACTGATGATTCTTAAGATGCGAATAAAACCGCAAAAAACAGAAGCCGATAACAGTAAGGGGTACATTTATGAAGAAGACGAAGATTAAATATGTGTTTGACGTAGACGGTACATTGACTCCTAGTAGGGGGAGAATGAACAAACACTTTGCAGTGTGGTTTAGTAAATTTTGCGAACATAATGATGTATACTTAGTTACTGGTAGTGATAAACCCAAGACTGTAGAACAAGTTGGTGCATACATCTATCATGCATGTAAGCGAGTGTATAATTGTTCTGGTAATGACGTATATGAGCGTGACCAAAACTTGAGAAGAAACGAATGGAAGTTACCAGAACTAGCAAGAACATTCCTTATTAGCTGTGAATACGAAAGTGGTTTTGGTTTGCGTACAGGAAAACATATTGAAGAACGTCCTGGATGTGTAAACTTTAGTGTAGTTGGCAGAAATGCTACTAAGAAGAATCGTGCTGAGTATGTCTTGTGGGACAAGAAAATTGATGAACGTTCCAATATAGCAAACGCATTTAACATGATGTTCCCAGACCTACAAGCTAACGTTGGTGGAGAGACTGGAATAGATATAGCTCCAAAAGGTGCAGACAAATCACAAATTCTAACTGACTTCAAAGGTGATGAAGTCTATTTCTTTGGAGATGCAATGGATGAGGGTGGTAACGATTATGCTTTGAAAATTGCGAATAAATACGGTAAGAACTTCACAGTCAAAGACTGGAAGAACACATGGGATAAACTTAAAGAATTAGGAGAGTAATATGTTTACGATTGAAATGGATTGGGACGAAACTGCATTGACCATACTAGATTCGACAGGAAGCCACGAAGATGTTCAATTCCTGATTTATGATGATGTTGCTTATATTCGTCAGTGGGATCAAGATGGTGGCGGCTATTCTCTTATCGAAATGTCACCAGAACAATTTAATGAAATGAATGCGGCAATGCACTTACCAGAAGGTGCTTATTTAATGGGGTCAAACGATGATTGATATTTACGGAACACCAACATGTTCATTCTGTGTTAGGGCTAAGAAACTATGTGAGCGTATGGGACTTAAGTACGAATACAAAGATATTACCTACACCAAGTATAAAGATGAACTTGACAATTTGCTCACTGAAGGGTATAATACTGTACCACAAGTATTCCGTTATGGAAAACTTATTGGTGGGTATAGCGAATTAGCCAAAGAACTTGAAGACACTTCTGGTGGATTTGGTGATGGGAAACTATAAGGAGATATATTATGAGTGAAGATTATGAAGATTTGGTTAAGAACTATTTGGAAAACGGTGGAAAAGTTACACAAGGTAAGCCAATGAAGCGAACTAAAAGAATTAGTCTTAAAGGTAAAGTGGGTTTTGAGCGATTTCTACTGGAAGATACCTACGAGACTGATGATCGTAAAAAAGGAAATGTAGTATTATGAAAACAACTATGGTTGATCCACCAAGTGGATGGAAGTATGGCTTCCCAAAAGCGTTACCAAATCCTCTGCCCCAACCTTGGAGCCTAACCCTTTGGTTGATTTCTGAGGGTTACCCAGAGATTGAACTGGCGAAGCATGGCGATTTCTTTCAATATGTGAGACAATGGGAGATTGATGTGGAAGATGACAACATGGACAATGTGGCTAGGAGAGGTTATGATTGATCTTGATGATGTAACACGTGTCGAGGTAATCGATAACAACGGAAGAACATACACAAAAAATAACGTTGAGCGTGTATGGCTTTCGTTGCAAGATGATAATCGAACTTTAAAGGTCATGGTAACCTTTGAGGATGAAGAGGAAATCTACATTGACTGAGGTATGGACACTCGTTCTTATTAATATAATGATTAGCTCATCATCTGGGCTTCATGAACCTTTAGTAGAAGGATATTGGACTTTCGACACGATGATGGAGTGTTTCGAAGCACGATCTATCCTTGGGTTGCAGATCAGTGGAGAGCATGGAACATTTCCTAAAGGTAGCCAAGCAGTCTGTATTCCAAGGGTTGTCGAACCAACATAAATAACTTCATAACATCATGGAGTTTATATTATGTGGCACTACAAAGGCAAAGAGTTTACGTCTGAGATGATCGGTGATTACATTGGGTTTGTTTATCTTATTACAGACAAATCTAATGATAAGAAATACGTTGGAAAGAAACTACTTAGGTCTGTTCGCAAGCTCCCCCCTCTAAAGGGATATAAGCGTAAGCGTACTGTTATAAAAGAGTCGGATTGGAAAACCTATTACGGTTCTTCTGAGGCTGTACAGCTTATGCTTGAAGAAAAAGGTGCTGATAATTTCCATAGAGAGATACTAACTCTATGCATGAAAAAAGGCGAACTTGGCTACCTTGAAGCCAAATACCAGTTTGAGCATGACGTACTACTACGTGATGACTACTATAACGGTATTATCAACTGCAAAATTCATCGTAGTCACGTAAAAGACTTGACATTTCTAATAGAGTAGTGTATTCTGTTAGAAATTGTAGGAGTCGTGGTAACATGAAAATTCAAAGAAAAAGTGCGTACAGTGGAAAAGTTCGTTCTAAAGATATACCAGTAGACCCACAAGACTGGGCTTTGTATGAAACAGGAATGGTTTGTATTACCGAAGCCATACCATATCTATCAGATAAAGATCGTGAGTTTATCTTATCTGGCATAGTAGAGGGTGAATGGGAAGAAGCATTTAAAGCAGAAAGTGATATTGCATGATTATATTATTCAATGGACCGCCAGCATCAGGCAAAGATTGCGCGGCTGATTATTTTAAAGATAAAGGATACAAACACCTTTCCTTCAAGTATCAATTGTTCAAAGAAACTTTTAAGTATTTTGATGTAAGCGAAAAATGGTTCATGACTGATTACGATGATCGTACTGTTAAGGAACGCCCATCTCTTCATCTTGGTGGGTTCTCTCGACGTGAAGCTATGATCCATGTATCAGAAAATGTTATCAAACCAAAACGTGGGCTAGACTACTTTGGTAAAATGGTGGCAGAAGAGATAGAACCCAATAAGGACTATGTAATATCCGATGGTGGGTTCTCACATGAGTTATTTCCTATCATAAATAAAATTGGCGCTAGGAATTTCGTACTTGTACAGCTTGTACGTGATAAATGTGATTACTCCACTGACAGTCGTAGATACTTTAACGGTAATATTGTAGGAGAGCATGTAAATTCTCACAAGACTGACATTGACAATAAATACATGCAAGATTACAAGTTTGATGTAAGAACACATAGAGTACACAATAACGGAACAGTCGAAGACTTAAATAATGCACTTAGAAAAATATATGAAGAGGAAGCAAATGTCAGAGTCAAAGAAGGGGCGTAATGCCAAGCCTAGTGTGAAGGCAAATGCTCTCAAGTCGATATTCTATGAGAACCCATATGATGTCGAAACCTTCTTCGAAGGGCTTCAAATAGCGGCACAGCATGATAAAGAACTGCACTATGTAGATCGTTTCATTGCTAACTTAAGATTAGACCCACTCCAAGACGCAACGGATGTGGTGTTCAAAGTTCTAAACAAAGACTTGGACTTAGTTAAGTTTGTGCCTAAGTAGTAAGTGACGATAAAAAATAAGAAAGATATATTATGGAAACTATCAATCAAGCATACAAAGATGGCATCATTGCCAACCTAAAAGAAAGAACTTGTGAGGTAACCTTCACCAAGAAAAGTGGTGATGTTCGCGTGATGCAATGCACACTTTTAGCAAGTGCATTACCACCTGCACAAAAAGACGAACCCATTACACAGAAAAAAGTTCGCGCCGTGAACGAAGAAGTTTGCGTGGTGTATGATATGAATGCCCCTGGTTGGCGTTCATTTCGTTGGGATTCTGTAACAGATTTTAAACTTTTATAATTCGGAGAAATAACAATGAGCATGATTCATAAAGGACATATTGTCGAAAGCGAACAATCTAAGAACGCTAACGGTGGCACAGAAATGATGCGCAAGCGCTTACTGGACAACGTGGATTTTGATCTGTTGGGTGATGTAGCTATCCACTTCTCAAGGCCACGGCACGTGCCAGCAGATGTCGAGAAGAATATTCTATACTGCCATGACCTAGCACAAGACCCAGAAAATGCTGTTTTGCGCAATGAAAAATGGAAGCAATTTGATCATTTCGTTTTTGTTTCTCAGTGGCAACGTGATCAATACAATGGGATGTATGGCATTCCACATTCTAAGTGTTCAGTCATTCAGAACGCCGTAGAGACGGTCTACGAGGCACGTGAGAAACCTACTGAACAAATTCGGTTTATTTACCATACAACGCCTCACAGAGGCTTAGAATTGCTATATCCAGTATTTGATGCGCTGACTAAGGTACATGATAATATTCACCTAGACGTTTTCTCTTCCTTTTCTATCTATGGGTGGGAACAAAGAGACGAACCATACCGTGAATTGTTTATGAATTTGACAGATCACCCCAACATTACGTATCATGGCGCACAGCCTAATAGCGTAGTTCTTGATGCATTACTAAAAAGTCATGTCTTCCTGTATCCTAATATTTGGCAAGAGACGTCCTGTATCGCAATGATTGAAGCTATCCGTTCTGGTGTGCTTTGTGTGCATCCTAATCTTGGTGCTTTGAGCGAGACAGCCGCCAATTCTACCGTCATGTATAACTACAACGAAAATAAATCTGATCATGCTAATATTGCGTATGCATATGCCAAGCAAGTTCTTGACATTCAAAAGGATGATCCAACATTCATCAGCAGAATGACTAATAACCAAAAGTCGCAGTTGTACCCACACACTATTGAAATTTTCAAAAGCAACTGGACAAAGTTGTTGCTAGAATTGAGAGCTAATGGCTGATATTATAGAGTTTCCCAAGCAAAAAAGGCTTGGGACGCCACCCCAAAATGAAGATGAACTTGCTGACCAAGTAGCAGACTTCAGATATGGGTTGGCTGATCAAGTTTCAGAACTAATATGGCAAAGTGTATTAACTGAACTCATTAGAAGTGGTTGTGATTTTGGTGACGAACCATCAGAATACTTCCCTTCCATAGTTCTTGTTTTAGAAACAATAAAGTCACTACATCTACTAAGCCAAGGATTGGACCATCCACTACAAGACTTTGCGAATGATGCGATAGATTTAGACGAATATCACGAAGAGGTAGATAAAATACTTGACAATGAGGAAGATATAGATTAGAATGATCTATAAACAAAACAAAGAGAAATATAATGGCAATACTAATGGACTTCAATCAGGTTATCCTTGCTTCGCTTTTTCAAGCAGTAGGTAACCATACGAACATAGACATTGATGAAAACGTCATTCGTCATATGTTCTTAAACTCAGTACGGATGAACCGAAAGAAATTTCACCACGAATATGGCGAGATAATCATTTGCGCTGATGGCAAAAACACATGGAGACGCGAGGCGTATCCGTACTATAAAGCTAATCGCAAAAAGACGCGAGATAAATCTGATCTTGATTGGAATAGTGTTTTTAATATTATGAACATTATCCGTGATGAGATGAGAGAATTCTTTCCGTATAAGGTAATCCATATTGATCACTGTGAAGCAGATGACATTATCGGTACTATTATTCATAATGAAGGCACAGAGATGAACACAGGCGCTGAAAAGTACCTTGTACTGTCTGCTGATAAAGACTTTATTCAACTACAGACGTATGCAAATGTTGATCAATATGATCCTATCCGTAAGCGTTGGTTGAGTGACAATAACCCCACGCAGTTCCTTGAGGAACATATCATCAAAGGTGATAGCGGTGATGGTGTACCAAATATCCTATCGCCTGACAATTGTTTGGCTGTTGGAGAACGACAGAAGCCTATGACACAGAAGCGTATGGCTTTGTATAAAGGCACTAGTGAGAATATGGATGAGGAAACTATCGCAAGATACAATCGCAATAAAAAGATGATTGACTTGAATGAAGTACCTCAGAACTATAAAGATATGATCATGGTTGAATATACACAAGAAGAAACCGTTGGACGCTCAAAATTGTTCAACTTCTTTATTACCAAGAAACTAAAAAACTTAGTTTCAGATATACAGGACTTTTAAAATGGCAGTAAGACGATCTATTTCTGAAATCGTAAACCACTTAGCAACGATCAAATCTAAAGATGATAAGATTGCTTGGTTGCGTGAAAATGACAGCCAACCGTTGCGAGTTGTGCTAAAGAATATATATGATGTAGGGGTAAAGTTTTTGATACCAAATACACCACCACCTTGGAAATATAATGAGTATGAAGATGAGGCTAAGGCACTGTTATATACAGAAGCACGAAGACTTAGAATATTTGTTGAAGGTGGCGGTTATGACAATCTGAAGCCAATGAAACGTGAACAGTTGTTCATCAGTTTGTTGGAAGACGTTGACAATGATGATGCTAATCTATTGGCAAACCACATGATAACACAGAAGCCTGTTAAAGGGCTTACAAAGAAAACCTTAATGGAAGCATTTCCAGAATTAATCGAAGAGTAAGAAAAAACTATGGCAAAGACCTTTAAAAGATTCCGTGAAGATTATGATGAAGAATGGGGAACAGGTGATGATTCAGTTGATGACAAAGAGTATCGGATGAAACAACGCCGTGATCGAAAGCGGCTGAAGCGTGAGGAAAAGAACGCAAACCTTTCCACAACCAAAGAAGAATAACTGAAAGATATATATTATGATGATGAATGAAAAAGTAATAATGGTAGACTGTGATGGTGTACTACTCGAATGGACATACAGCTTCTTTAGATGGATGGAGAAACAGGGCTATAAGCCTGTAGACCCAACCATCTCGACATACTGCATGGGTGCTACGTTTGGTATCACGCCAGAGAAGGCACATGGACTAATTGAGTATTTTAACCAATCAGCGGCTGTTGGATGGCTAACACCATTCCGTGATGCTGTTAAGTATGTGCGTAAATTAAACCAAGATCATGGATATGTATTCCATGTTATTACATCTCTATCAGATGACATCTATGCAGGTAAGCTACGAAAGAAAAACCTTGAAGCTGTATTTGGTCGAAAGATTTTTGAAGAAATCATCTGCCTACCGTGTGGTGCTTACAAGGATGAGGCTCTTGAACCATATCGTGATAGCGGATGTATCTGGGTTGAAGATAAACCAGAGAATGCCGTACTTGGTGCAGCGATGGGCTTGAACTCATATCTCCTAACCTCAAACCACAGTAAATATTTTTCTCACCCAAATGTAACAAATATTAAAAATTGGCGTGGTTTGTACGACTCAATCGTATAAATACATGTAACAATATTAAGGAGCGTTAATGCCTACCTATAGTTTTGAAAACAAAGAAACGAATGAACAGTTTGAAGAAAGTATGCCTTGGGCAGACTTAGAGCATTACCTAGCTACCAACAATCATATCAAACAAATCTTTAATAAGTTTCCGGGGTTCGTTGACCCGTACCGTCTTGGGCGAATAAAGCCTGATGACGGATTTCGTGATGTATTAAAAAATGTTCAACATCATCATAAAAAAGATAACATCAACACATGGTAGATTCCTGATCTTGAGTTATCATAAGGAGGTTTCATGGCTAAACAGCGCAGATTATCCCGTAAGGAAAAGCGTAGACAAGAGAGAGACAGCGAACATATGGTTGGAATACTCAACCAGAAATTTGCAATGCGACAAATTACTCCACTAACAGTCTCGCAATCAAAACTATTCGACTCATACAAAGAAGGAAGAAATCTTGCCGCTATAGGCACGGCTGGCACAGGCAAGACAATGTGTGGACTGTACCTAGCTATGACAGACGTTATGACGAAACCAGAATACGAAAGGATTGTGATCATCAGATCAGCGGTCCAAACAAGAGAGCAAGGCTTTATGCCCGGTTCACAAGAAGAAAAGGCGGCTGTATTCGAGGCTCCTTACCAAGACATTGCTAACGATCTCTTTGGGCGCAAAGATGCGTACAAAATCCTCAAAGAAAAAGGTATGATTCAGTTTATGACCTCATCCTTTGTTCGTGGTTTGACATTCGACAACGCAGTCATCTTAGTTGATGAATGCCAGTCTATGACTTATCATGAATTGGATACTATCATCACACGTGTTGGTGAGTCATCAAGAATTGTATTCTGTGGAGACACAGCACAAGATGATCTATCAACTAACCGTAACAGGGCAGACATATCTGGGCTTAGTGATTTTATTAACGTACTTAGTGATATTCCATCCTTTAAGACAGTTAAGTTTACAGTGGATGACATTGTTCGCTCTGGCTTGGTTAGAGAATATATCATTGCAAAAGAGAGAGTGTTGGAAGCCGCGTAATGCCCGAAGCCGCTAGAGGAAATGCAACAGAGACTGTGAATACAGTTCATGTAGCATCGGGAGATGCAAACACAAATGACAGTTCGTTCTGTGATGTTGCTCCTATAATCACATCAACAAATGTTTGTAGCGGCAAAGTAAAAGCAGAAGGTATTGGCGTTGTTCGAAAGGATGACGCCGTTACCGCCCATCCTATTGGTGGTACTTGTTCTACTCATACCCCAGGATTATCATCTTTTAGTTCTAAAGTTAAGATAGAAGGTAAAGGTGCTGGACGTAAGGGTGATACTTATGGGTGTGGCGCAGAAATCACATCTGGATCAGGAAAAGTAAATATTGGTGGATAAATAGTTTTTTCTGTGTTATAATAGAGAATCAACTAAAGGATATATTATGTTTAATCATGTGAAGCACGATGTGGTACTACCCACGTTGACTAGAAAAACAACCGAAGGTGGTCGAAGATACTTCACACCAGAAGGTAATGCATACCCATCAATAACTACCGTGTTAGGTATATTGAGCAAAGAGGGCATCCTTGCATGGCGCAAGAAGGTTGGCGAAGAAGAAGCCAACAAAATATCCAGACAAGCATCAGTAAGAGGTACAGCAGTCCACAAGTTGGCTGAGGACTATCTGAACAATGAACCAAACTGGAAGGAAGGTGCAATAATAACCAACCTATTCTCATTCGAAGACATTAAGAAGATCATGGATAAGCGTCTGGATAACATCTGGATGCAAGAGGTATTCTTATATAGTGATCGTTTAAAGACTGCTGGACAGGTTGACTGTATTGCAGAGTTCGATGGGCAGTTGTCTATTATTGATTTCAAAACATCTCGAAAGCCAAAGAAAGAAGAATGGATCACTTCATACTTTATCCAAGCTTCATTCTATGCCGCCGCTTTCTATGAGAGGACAGGAATACCTATTAAACAGGGCGTGATCTTAATCACAGTAGATGGATCAGAGCCTCAAGTTTTCAAGATAAATACATACGATTATTTACAACACTTCTTAAACGTGCGCAAAGAGTACAAAAAACAAAAAGGAATATAATATGAGAGAGAAAATGATTAATGCTATGGTCCAACATGCGATTGGGCATGTCGAAAAGCACAAAATGAATGTAGAAGTATATCTAGCAAACCCAGCGGGTATTGGTGAACATCCTGATGTATTTGAAGCCATGGAACAAGAGATCATGGAAATTGCCAAGTACCAAGATGTGTTAGATATGCTAGAAAAACATTTTTAAAACAAAGTTGTTGACAACGTTTGATAGATTCGCTATAAATTAAGAGTAAGTTAAGAATCAAACGAAAGAGAGAATGACATGACTGCTTTTACAAATGAAAACCTAGACTACCACGGTGGTTACTTGATGTTTCGTGGCGCTTATGAAGGCCAGCCAGTTTATGAAAACAAGCCAACTATTCACCCTACTCGTGTGGGCAAAGGTATTGACTTGTTCATCGCTCGTTTTAAATACAGTGGTACACCTATTACCAAAGCAAAGTTTCTTAAAGAGTTGAAGGCAAATTGGACTGTCGAAGAATACGCCGCCAAACGTGCCGAAGGTTTGACACCACACGCCATCATAGAAACCAAAAACCCAACATGGTCTAAAGACATCATTGCTAAGTGGAAAGCTAAGAAAGGAATTTAATGCGTTACATCATCATTGACCCAGATGAAGGAATTTTTCTGGGTACAAAAAAAGATGAAGAAATGGGTGGGATGGGAATGTTGTTTTCATCTCACAATTTTTTATACATCACCAGAGCAACTTGTTGGAAGACTAGGGAAGAAGCCACGTCTTACATGTACAGACACATTAAACGTCATCTGGAACATTGTTTCGTGGCAGAGATCAATGGTGACTCCGAAGAACAATTCGTTAGTATTCCAGATATATGTAGGTCTGGTTTTGGTGGTTATGCTTGGGACATGATAGATGTCATGCACACCCCTAGTGAGTTATCTCATTAAGGGGTTGACATAAGTTTGTTTTGATTCTATAAAGTAAGAGTAAAGAGAATCAAACGAAAGAGAAAACAATGATTAATTATGTTTCAGCAGACGAAGGCGGTCTTATCTTCACAATCGAAGCCAATGAAGGCGAAATCATGAGAAGAGCCGACACTGTAGAAGACGGTGTGCATTGGGTTGATCAGTACGGCATCGACAACAATGAATTGTACTTCTCTTCTTCAATGGACTTTGCGACTGAAGAAATGTTTGAAACAGACATGGGCGCTAAAATCATGTTTGAAGAAATTGTTGCTCAATCACAAAATTATAGTTGACAACCACAAAAACTATGTTACAGTAGTATATGTAATGAAAACGAACTTGAAACCTTGAAAGGGTTATATCATGGCACATGAACTTGAAATGATTAACGGCGAAGCTCAAATGGCTTATCGCGCAAGCAACGGTCTTCCATGGCACGGTCTAGGAACACCAGTCGGTGATGACATGTCTCCACAAGAGATGATGGAAGCCGCCAATCTTAATTGGGGTGTAGAGAAAGTAGACACATACTTCCGCTTCAAAGGTGATAACATCGCAACTGGCAAACAAGCGCTAGTACGTTCAACTGACGGTCAGGTTTTGACCCAAGTAGGCAAGAACTGGAACCCAGTACAAAATTCAGAAGCTTTCGACTTCTTTACAGAGTTTGTCGCTAAAGGTGACATGGCTATGGATACTGCGGGTTCTCTCAAGGACGGTCAGATCGTATGGGCTATGGCAGACGTTCGTGACGGTTTCTCACTCTTTAATGGTGATGAAGTAAAAGGTTACTTGCTCTTTTCAAATCCACACCAATACGGCAAGGCAATCGACATCAAATTCGTGATGGAGCGCGTAGTCTGCAACAACACTTTGGCAGTAGCACTAAACGAAGGCAGTCAAGCTTCTGTTCGTGTTAATCACCGTCAACAGTTCAACCCAGAGCGTGTTAAAGAAATCCTTGGTGTTTCTCACAATAAAGTAGAGCAATTCAAGGAAGCCGCTGAATTCCTTGGCTCACGTAACTACAAGCGTGAAACCCTTGAGAAGTTCTTTGGTAAAATCTTTGGAGAGTCTACTCGTGAAGACCAGACACTTTCAACTACTGCACGTCGAGCAATGGAAGTTACTGAAAATCAGCCAGGAGACAACTTCCGTCCAGGTACATGGTGGAATGCTTATAACGCAGTGACATACATGGCTGATCACGAACTAGGACGTTCTGCTGATACACGCATGACTTCTGCTTGGTTTGGTAATAACGCAAACCGTAAAGTTAAAGCCCTTGACTTGGCATTGGAAATGGCTGATGCGTCTTAAAGTGACAGATGTAATACTAATCGGAGTAGCCTTAGGGCTACTTCTAATCTGGATTGACCCCTTAATGATTATTCGTGGAATTTGATTAATGAACTATACCTTAACTTTTATTGCCTGTCACTTAATTGGAATTATAGGTTACCAACAGACTGGAGAACAGACATTCCTCTACTTGAATTTGGCAACGATGGCATACGCACTATTTCAATTCATCAAAGTGACCGTCTTGGTGTTAAGTCCTAATTGGGAAGTTGAGTTGTCATACGCAGAACACATCTCGTACAATTGGAAACTTTTACACAACGCTACACAATTATTTTCTATCTACATGTTCTACACAGTTGGATGGAGTTTTGTTGCAGGGTTCTCTGCTCTCTACCTTCTAGTCACAACAACTTCAATCCTTATTACAATAACGAACGTGAACCTAGCTGACACTGACGGAGACGACGAATGAAGATACTTATAATGGGTCTGCCAGGTAGTGGCAAAAGCACCCTTGCAAAGCCCCTAGCATCGCTCTTAGGCGGCGTGTGGCTAAATGCTGATGACGTAAGAAAGCGCTACGATGACTGGGACTTCTCATCAAAAGGACGCATCAGACAGGCACAGCGTATGAAACATTTATCAGATGGAATTATAATGGCAGGTAGAGTTGCAGTAGCCGACTTTGTTTGCCCTACTTATATAACTAGATTAGAATTTAATCCTGACTTCACAGTGTGGATGGATACTATTAAAGAAGGACGTTTTGAAGATACGAACGCAATGTTTGAAACACCTGAGAACGTAGACTATCATGTAGAAAAATGGTTTACTAATACCCCAGATGTCTTGCACAGAGTAGTGCAACGATATGTGGCAATTAATGATGGAAAAAAATGGGAAGGAGAACTATAATGATTGACGTAATTAAACAAAACTTCGAAAGATTTGATAGCGAAAATCCACATGTGTTTGAAGCATTCAAAAAGTTCGCAACGCAAGTTAAAGATACTGGAAAGAATAGCTATTCTGCCAAATCAATTTTTGAGCGTATGCGTTGGCACTCAGAAATCGAAACAGTGGGGGAGTCTTTTAAGTTGAGTAATAACTATACGGCTCACTACGCAAGAAAACTGATGAATGACTGCCCAGAGTTTGAGGGTTTCTTCAGAACAAAGGAGCTTAGAGCTTAATGTTTGATTATAAAAAACCTAGCGTACAAATGCTAGGACGTTGGCAACCTTGGCACGATGGTCATACAGAGCTATTTAAGAAGGCTCACGCTATCACTGGACAAGTTGTTATCATGGTACGTGATGTCTTTAACTTCGATGGTGATGCAGGCGCTGGGCGCACTGCTGAACAAGATGACAATCCCTTTGGGATGATTGATGTCATTGCTAACATCGAAAGAGGACTAGCTAAACATGAATTCTATAACGGTCACCAGTACCTTATCTTAGAGGTTCCTAACATTGTTGACATCAGTTATGGGCGTGGTGTGGGATACACATTTACAGAACACACTCTTGGAGATGACATTCATAATATCTCTGCAACTAAAATTCGTGAACAAATGAGAAAAGAAGGGAAATTATAATGGCAAATCACGTAAACTTTACGGTAAACTTTGATCAAATCAACGAAGCCGCAACAACAAAACTAAAAGAGCTTTATGCTCGTATTCGTAATGAAGAAGACAGTCATGCATGGTTCAGTGATATGTTCGTTGAAGGCGACTTGACTTATGAAGATACAGGCAAGTATGAATGGACAACTGCAAATATCGGACCTAAGTGGTGTTACCTTGAAGAATTTGATGAAACTTTCATGAATGGAACAAGCGCATGGTGTTACCCAGAAGAAGGTATTACCAAACTTCTGGAAATCCTAGAAGAATTTGATCCAAACATTATCACTTCTGTTACATACGAAGATGAATGCCCCAACTTTGTTGGATGTGCTGTTTTCGAAGGTTCCGTAGAAATTGATGGTTTGGAAGATGATTACATAGAAATCCGTGAATATGTAATTACATCTTCTGAAATTCTAAATGAAGATTCGTGGAATTCAGATGAAGAAGAATGGGTAGATGATGAATCCGAAGATGTCTTTCAAGAAGAAATGTGGGAAGCTATCCACATTCGTATGATGGAAGTGATCACGCCCACTGTGGAAGGGACCATACACGAACAGGCCATGCGAAAAGAACAAGCTGAACAAATAGGGGGTTGACAGTATACTAATCATAATGTAATGTGTATGAAAAGAAAGTATGGAATATGATTGATATACCCACAAACTGGACATTTAATGACGTCAAGGTTGCAAGCAACTTTGACGATCATGTGCGCGAACAACTACCTTGGTACGATATGGTAAGTAGTGCTATTGCTCAAATAGCTAATCACTACATACCAGAACAGGGTACTGTTTATGATGTTGGTGCGAGTACAGGTAATGTAGAGCGTACCTTGAAGTCTATTCTCATTGAGAGAAACGTAGACTTTATTCCGATTGAGAAAAGCCAACAGATGGCTGATATGTACACTGGTGACAATCCTGTGATTGTTGCAGATGCCACAGAACATTCATTTCAAGAGTTTGACTTTGGTGTAATGTTTCTCACAATGATGTTCATACCACCACACAGACGAAACCTATTGCTTGATCGTATGATGGGTAGTCTCAGAGATGATGGTGCTTTGGTGATAGTAGAGAAAACTATTCCTACAGGTGGGTATGTATCTACCGTGCTTTCTCGACTTACGTTGAGAGCAAAGATGCAAAGTGGCGCGAAACCAGACGATATCATAAAGAAAGAATTATCTTTGTCTGGTGTACAGCGTCCGATAAATCCAGAAACTCTTTTTAGTTCATACAAATACACTGAATTTTTTCGCTATGGTGAATTTGGTGGTTATATCATAGAAAGAAACGAAGCATGAAGGTATTCGATATATTCAGTGGAAGTGGTGGTTACAGTCTAGGGTTTGAACAATCTGGTATGGAGACTGTTGCGTTTTGTGAATACGAAGAATACGCCAAACGTGTTTTGAAAAAGAATTGGCAAGGGGTTCCCATATATGGTGACGTCACAACAGTAACTGGCGAAGACCTTAAACGTGATGGGGTTGACTTTGATTTGATCTGTGGTGGGTTTCCGTGCCAAGACATATCTATAGCTGGTAAAAACAAAGGTATCATTGAAGGCGAACGTTCTGGCCTTTGGCGTGAATTTAGGAGATTAATTGATGAAACAAAACCAAAATATGCAGTTATTGAAAACGTCAGCGCATTGCTTTCAAGAGGACTTAATGTCATTCTCCAAGACCTTGCCGAAATCGGGTACGATGCGACTTGGACGATGTGCGACAGCCAATACTTTGGAGTCCCACAGCGAAGACGTAGAGTTTACATTCTGGCAGTCCGTGATGGAATCCCCGAAGGAGCCGATATATTCGGATTTGTCGAGCGCAGTGACAAAGCAATCCAATCCAAAACTTTACATATCCAAGAAAGCCGCCCTTGGAATTTTGAACAGGGATGCAAAGACGGATATCCATTTGCCTTCTTTACTAGACAAAGAAGTGACCAGTTTGGCGAAAAAGGAGTAGCATCTACTATCTTGAAACGTGATTACAAAGACTTTACTGATCTGGTACTAGACAGTGGTGGTCTACGTAAGTTGGCTGTTAATGAGCGTTTAGCCCTACAGGGTTACCCTACTGACTTTTTTGATGGTTGTGATCTATCTAATATGCAATTGTACATGCTGAATGGAATGACAGTTCCTGTTGTTAAGTGGCTTGGTGATCGTATTATGAATTTTGATCGTCAAGTAACAGACGGTACTTTAGTTCCACAGTACGAAAAACCTACAACTTTAGAAGATTTTTTTATATAAACCTGTTGACACCACACGAATCATAGGCTATACAGTATAGGTAACAACAAGAAAGAAATCGTCATGCACAAGAAAAACAGTTATTTCTTTGAGTCAAAAGAAGAAGCGCAAAAGTATATGGAAGGTTTTAATATGCCAAATACTGGTCGCCCTGATCGTGACACATATGTAAACGGTCCTTTCGCCCACGACAGTGGACACCAAGTTGGTGATCCAAACCACCAAGTCGGGTTTTCTGTTGACGTTGAAATCTATAAGTAGGAGCTACAATATGTATAAATCAAATCAACAAAAACTGTTAAGTGAGATGAACAAAGCATTTGATGTTGCTGTTTGGAACCACGCTAATTTTGAAAAGAACAGTCATGGTGTTGACTGGGATTTAGTTCAATCTGAAATCTGGACTAAGTTAGGTTCATTCATCGAAGAAACAAAACAAGCCGCTCTAGCGGCATCATGGTTCGATTGGTCTGTAGAAGATCACATAAAAGCAAGAGGGGGATAATGTCTTTAGAGGCTTTCTTTGAAGAGGAGAAATCAAAATGGGGTGGGTCTGTTGAGATGCAGACCCACCTTCGCATCAAACTCTGTATAGCCGCGTATGCTTATGAGGTAGAAAACTCTGAGATAATGACAGATTCAGAATTCGACAGGAAATGTTTGGAAGTCGATACATCTATTGATACTGGGCATGAGGTGCTAGATAAGTTCTTTCGAGAACAATTCGATCCCTCAACTGGTCAATGGATACATAGTCATCCAGAACTAGATAAGGTCAAAAAGACCTATAACAAATACTACAAACTTAAACCCAAATAAGGAACTTATATTATGAATAATGGTACAACTGAAAACCTTTTGAGCGGAGATGCACCACAAGAGGTTTATTCCGTAACTGCTGATGAACTTCGATCTTTCATTGAGCGCGTCGAAACTCTGAACGAAGAGAAAGCCGCTATTTCAGAAAGCACAAAAGAAGTCATGCAAGAAGCCAAAGGTCGTGGTTATGACGTTAAAGTCATCCGTAAGATCGTAGCAATTCGTAAGCGCAATCGTGATGATATCGAAAACGAAAATGCTATTACTGAAATGTATATGGAAGCGTTGGGGATGTAAAACCTTCAGAATAACACATAAATAAGGGGGCGTCAAGCCCCTTTATTGCTATGGAGAATATAATGAAAAGCCAATATGAGATAGTCGTTCCATATCAACAACAACAAGAGTCCAATGAACCACAATTGCAAAGTGCAGAAGATGGTCATAGATATGCTATGTT
>TARA_R110001606_G_scaffold391201_1_pt1 | contig 21811 bp, 26 predicted proteins | sample TARA_R110001606 | Tara Oceans TARA_R110001606 (sample SAMEA4398315) | marine metagenome | biome: Polar Biome; feature: [SRF] surface water layer (ENVO:00010504); material: water (ENVO:00002006), including particulate matter (ENVO:01000060) such as... | depth 5 m | reverse complement strand
CATCCGACCCGCTGCGCGGGCCACCTTCTCCCGCAAGGGGAGAAGGGCTCTAATGGCGCATGACCCACAGAAACCTCGTCATCCTCACCGGAGCCGGCATCTCGGCCGAGAGTGGCGTGCCCACCTTCCGGGCCGACGACGGTCTTTGGCTGGGGCACCGGATCGAGGATGTGGCCACGCCCGAGGCCTTCGCCCGCGACCCGGCCCGGGTCCAGGCCTTCTACAATGACCGCCGCCGCCAGCTGCCGACCGTGCACCCCAATGCCGCCCATCAGGCCCTGGCCGAACTGGCGGCGCGCTGGCACGGCAAGATTCTGCTGGTGACCCAGAATGTCGACGACCTGCACGACCGGGCCCATGCCGCGACGCCGCCCGGGCCCGGGTTCGACCTGATCCATATGCATGGCGACCTGCTGAAGGCGGTCTGCACCGCCACCGGCCGGGTCTGCGACTGGCCCGGCGACCTGGCCACGGACGAGGCCTCGCCCCACCACCCGGCAGGCCGGCTGCGGCCGCACATCGTCTGGTTCGGCGAGATGCCGCTGCAGATGGACCGGATCGAGGCGGCACTGGCGCATTGTGACCTGTTCATCTCGATCGGGACGTCGGGTGCGGTCTGGCCCGCTGCCGGCTTCGTCGAGACGGCCGCCCGGGCCGGGGCGCGGACGGTCGAACTCAATCTGGAACCGTCACTGGGTCGCAGCCGATTCGACGAGGGCCGCTATGGTCCGGCGACCGAGGTGGTGCCGGGATTTTTCAGCGACCTGATCTGATCCTCCCCTTCAGGGGGAGGTGGCGCGACGCGCAGCGTCGTGACGGAGGGGGCCTGCCCGCACCGCCGACGGATAGGTTCAGCCCCCTCCACCGCTTCGCGGTCCCCCTCCCCCGTTGGGGGAGGATTTCTGAGCCGCCAGCTTGGCCAGCACCCGGCCGCGGCCCTTCGACAGCGCCGTGATCACCCCCCGGAACGTCGCCGCCTCCTGGTCAGTGAAGGCGGCGCGGCCAAGCATGACGCGCAGGTTCTGCACCATCGACGGCCGCTTTTCGGGCGGGTGGAAGAAGCCACCGGCGTCCAGTTCCCGCTCCAGATGTTCGTACATCCCCAGCAGGGTCTCGCCCGTGGCCGGGGGCTCGCCTTCGCGGAAGCGCGGCGGCGGGGCGTCGAGGATCAGGGTGCGCCACTCATAGGCGTTGATGGCCACGGCCTGGGCCAGATTCAATGATTGATGGCGCGGATCGATGGGGATGGTAACGATGCCCTGGCACAGCGCGATGTCGCTGGTCTCCAGCCCGGCCCGCTCGCCGCCGAACAACAGGCCGACGCCCAGGCCCGAGGTGCGGTCATCATACAGCACCCGCGCCGTCTCGCGCGGGGTGCGCACCGGCTGGCGCGTGCCACGCGACCGGGCCGTGGCCGCATAGACGGTGTGCAAGTCGGCCACGGCGTCGGCGACGCTGTCGAACACCTTGATGCCGTCCAGCACCCAGTCCGCGCCCGAAGCCATGGCCCAGGCCCGCTCCTGCGGCCAGCCGTCACGCGGCTGGACCAGACGCAGGTCGGTCAGGCCGAAATTGGCCATCACCCGCGCCACCGCGCCGATGTTCTCGGCCATCTGCGACTTGTCGAGAATCACCACTGGTGGGGAAGGTTCACTCAATTCCGCTCATCCCGGCGAAAGCCGGGACCCAGTCCTGTCCAGCTTGACGCCTGTGTTTCAGGGCGACCGTTACTGCGATCGCCCAGGTCCGATTGCCCAAAAGCACTGGGTCCCGGCTTACGCCGGGATGAGCGGAAAAGAAAAGCCCGAACTCAGTCCTCACCGTACATGGCCAGCCACGGATCGGCGGTGCCCGCCTCGACCTCGGCCACCTTGACGGTCGGCCAGCCGATCGAGTCGTCAGCGGAGTCGCGCCAGGCCAAGATGAACAAATCGCGCAGTTCGCCCGCTCCGGCCGCCAGCCGCGCCGTAACAAAGGCCGCCCCACGCGCGTCGGACTCGCGGAAGCCGCCGGCCTTCTCCAACACATAGAAGGGCCGGACCTCTGCCAGCGTGGTTTTCAGATAGGCGGGCACCCGGGTGCGCATGTCGAACCCGTCCAGCCGCGGGGCGGCCATGGCCCGCTCCACCGCATCCAGACGGGCGACGCGCGCGGTGAACGCCCCCTCAAAGTCGCCGTGGGTCTGGCGCGAGGTGGTGAAACCCTCCGGATTGGGCACATCCCGCGACCAGCCATTGTAGTGGATCGTGGTGTGGTGCGGCTGCGAGCCGTCGCCGACATAGTGACCCAGATAGCCCATGTCGCGCAGGATCAGGGCTTCGCGGCGCAGCCGGTCCTCACGGTACCAGGCCCGTTTGCCGGGATCGCTCTCGCGTGCCTCAGCGGCGTTCAGCACCCGCCAGGTGGCGAAGTCGCGCACCAGCTGCTGATAGCCGTCCCAGATGGCATAGGGCAGATAGCCGGCGTCATCGACGTCCAGTCCCGCCGCCGTCAGCGCCGCATCATATTCCGACTTCAGGCGCGGCAGGGCGTCGATGGCCATACCGCGCGCATCCATCACCTGCGCACTCTCATCCATGTCGATGAAATGGGCGGTGTCGCGTTCGCGGTCGTGCGGCTGACCGCCCCCCTTGGTCCGGTCTGGTTCGCGCGCCAGCTCGCCGACCTCGGCCACAGCCCCGGGCGTGCGCAGAAAGGCGGGCAGTTCGTCCGGCAGGGCCCGCATCGCGGCCACGCCGATCAACCGGTGGCCGGTATTGCCCCAGGCGGACACGCCGGCCGGTACCATCAGGGCGGCAGCGCCCAGCGTCAGCGCAGCGGACAGGGCGAGGGCGATACGCTTCATCAGAGATCTCCGCGTCAGGACGACTGCGGTCGGGGTAAATCCGCACCGTCACCGCGTCCAGCGGATTATTGCCCCATCTTGACCGCGGCCCGTCGCCCGGGTGAGGGATCAGCGATCATCCCGGAGATTTCCATGTTCCCGCGCCGCCTCATCCTTGCCGCCGCCGCCCTGGCCCTGTTGGCCGCCCCGGTCCGGGCCCAGACCGCCCCACCGGTGGTCGATCCAGCCTGGGTCGCCGCCCATGAGGCCTTCCTCGCCGGGGACGCCCTGCGCGGACGCGGCAGCGCCACCCACGACGAAGCCGTGGCCGCCGCCTATGTCGCGTCGCAGTTCCAGGGCTTCGGCCTGAAGCCCGCGCCGGGCATGGACGGCTACACCCAGACGGCCCCCGTGGTCCGCACCACGCCGTCGGCCACGGGCAACCTCGCCATAGGCGGCATGGTCCTGTCCCGGGGCGGGGGGCTGGGCCTGCTGTCCGGCGGTGACGCAGCGATGCGCGGACCGGTCGAGGTGTTCACCGGCACGAATCCCGCGACCCTGCCCGAATCGGAGATCGTGATGATCACCCCGCCCGAGGGGCCTGCGGTCGGCGGCTGGATCAACGCCGCCTACCGCCGGGGTAGCCGGCTGGTGATCCTGCGCGAGACCGCGACCCTGCGCGATGCCGTGGCCCGGGCGTCATCCGCTCGCCCGACCGTCGCCCTGGCCGGAGCCGAGGCGCGCCCGCCCCTTACCGTGCTGGTGGTGCCGACGGCCATCTACGACCGGATGGCGCTGATGCCCGGCACCGGCGCGGTCTGGGCCCCCGGCCCGGCCCATATCGAGGAGACCGTGACCACCAATGCCATCGGCTGGCTGCCGGGCACCGACCCCGACGCGGGCGTCATCCTGATCGCGGCCCATCTGGATCATCTGGGCGTGCGCGCTGACGGTACCATCATGCACGGGGCCAATGACGACGCCTCAGGCGTCACCGCCGTGCTGGAACTGGCTAGAGCCCTGTCGCACGGCGAGCCGCACCGGCGCGGTATCCTGTTCGTCGCCTATGGCAGTGAAGAGGTCGGGGGCCTCGGCTCACACTGGTTCGGCGATCATCCGCCCGTGCCCCTGAGCGATATCGTCGCCAATCTGGCAATCGAGATGATCGGGGCCCAGGACCCGAACATGCCGGACGGGGTGATGATGATGACCGGGTTCGAGCGCTCGACGCTGGGGGCCGCCCTGCGGGATCAGGGCGCCCTGATCGCACCGGACCTGTATCCCGAGCAGAATTTCTTCGAACGCTCCGACAACTACCAGCTGGCCGTGCGCGGCGTGGTCGCCCACACCATCTCGGGCTGGGCCGTGACCCCGACCTATCATACGGCCGGGGACGACATCGCCAACCTCGACATCCCCTTCATGACCCGGGCCATCCAGTCGCTGGTCGCGCCGCTGCGCTGGCTGGCCGACAGCGACTTCCGGCCCGACTGGACCCCGGGCGGCCGCCCCGAGCGGCGCTAGACTCAGATCCAGGCGGCGATGGCGTCCAGCGGCTTCTTGTCCAGCGCCGCGACCGGCACGGTGGCGTCGGCGGTAGGATGTCCGGCCACCAGCAGCAGGAACGGCTTGTCCCCGACCGGGCGACCGCAGATGTCGGCCAGAAAGCTCATCGGGGCCGGCGTGTGGGTCAGGGTCGCCAGTCCGGCCTGGTGCAGGGCCGCGATCAGCAGGCCGGTGGCGATGCCGACACTCTCGGTGACGTAGTAGTTCTTCTTGTCGTCACCCGGCTTCGGCCCGCCGCGCTTCTGGCCGAAGATGGCGATCAGCACTGGAGCGACTTCCAGAAACCCCTTGTCGGGATCGGTGCCCAGCGGGGCCAGCGCGTCCAGCCATTCCTGCGGGGCCTTTTCGGTATAGAATTCCCGCTCCTCGGCCTCGGCGGCGGCGCGGATGCGGGCGCGGGCCTGCGGGCTGTCGATGACACTGAAGAACCACGGCTGGTGATTGGCCCCCGACGGGGCCGAACCCGCGGTCAGCAGGGCCTGCTCGACCACCGCGCGCGGCACGGGCCGGTCCGAGAAATCGCGCACCGTGCGCCGCCGGGCCATGGTCTCGCGAAAGGTCGTCACCGCCGCCAGCGCCGCCGCCGGATCGATCGCGTCATAGCCGGTCAACGGTACGGCGGGGTGGTCACGCATGGGCAGGCTCCGGAACATCGAGAGTCCGGGTCTAAACGATGCCGGTCACCGCCTCCAGCCACCCGAGCCAGGGCCCCTCAGAACGGAAAAAGGATAAGCATCAGTTGTGGACAGACCGTCGCAGCCCGTTTCCGTGTCTGTCATTTTGCCACATTTCACAGCAAAAACCCGCCATCGGCGCGTCAGGCCGAGGTCACGACGAGTCGAATCCATGACGGCTGCCGCCGCTGCACTGGCCCTTATCTGGGCCCTGGCTTTTCCGGCCGTCGCGGGACCTGCGTCCTACGACTCCGTGGTCGCCTCTGAAACCGCCGCAGCGGCAGAAGGTTCCGTCACCGACCTCAGTCCTGAACAGATCGAACTGATGGCCGGCGATCCCGACTGGCGCGCCTCGGCGCGCCTCTATCATGCCGGTGGTGGTGGCGCGACGGGCAACGATTCGCTCGGTTGCCGTCCAATTCCGATGCGCACCGTGGCCGTCGATCCCCGCGTCATCCCGCGCCGCACCCGGCTGTTCATCCGCGAGACCGTGGGCCTGCGCCTCGCCGACGGCACCGTGCACGACGGTTACTGGTACGCCTCCGACACCGGTGGCGCGATCAAGGGGGCCAAGGTCGACCTCTACACCGGCCACGGCCGCGGCTCGATGCAGCCGATCATGCGCCTCAACATGCGCACCCTGTCGATCGCCGAGGCCGGCCGTTTCGACGGCTGCCCGCCCGCCTGGGACAGCGCCGACGCGGGCTGATACCGGCCTCCGGTCTCAGCGACCAGTTCAAATATTGATGTTCTGCCACCGACCGCTACAATAGGCCTCCGCTTGACGGAGGTGACGATGCGGTACGTTTTCCCGGCGACAACGGTTATCGCGGCCCTGGCGCTCAGCGCCGCCGCCCTCGCCCAGACTCCACAGCCGTCACAGACCGACCCCCGGGCGGCTCCCGTCACCGCCCCCATGACCGAGCGCACCGAACAGCTGGGCTACCGCAGCCGTCGCGGGCCCAGCCTGTTCCGGCCGGGCTATGAGGTCGGCGAGTTCACCGGCTCGACCGCGATGCGTTCGTCCAGCACCCGGCTGCCGTGGCAGTCGCGCGACATGGCCACGGCGGAATTCTCCATCAACCTGCCCGGCGGCGAGGTGACGGCCAGTTGCGGCGGCGGCGAGAGCCACCGCGAGATTCTGGGCATCACCTTCGACCGCGAGCCGATCAGCTATGACTGCGAGTATGGCGGCGCGGCCCCGGCCGATGCGGGCATGGGGCTGGCCCTGTCGCGCGGCACCTTCCTGCGCCGCCTGCAGCAGCCCCAGCGCGCCGGGACCCTGACGTGGAACGGCGTCACCCTGCGGGCCGAGACCCACCGGATCGGTGGCCTGCCCTTCGGCGGCGGTCAGGTGATGGGCTATGTCGTCACCCGCGACGGCGTCGAGATCGGCGGGCTGGACATCAACCGCATGCGCCCGGCCTTCTACCTGCCGCCGCAGGGGTCACCGGATCGCGAAGCCGTGGCCGTCTTCCTGCTGAGCCTGTATTTCTTCCAGGACCCTGCCAACCGTAATCCGCGCTAGAGTGAAGTCGGTCGGGTTGGACGCACTCCAATCCGGCTCAGATTTCGCTCCAGTTTGAATCTGGACCATTTTTTGGATTCGGGTCGATCCGACCCGAAACAAAAATGGTCTAGAATCTGCGCCGGCCGCTGACCGTCTCGAAGAACAGTCGCCAGTCGCCCATCAGGCTCCACAGCGGGTATTTGAACGTCGCCGGGCGGTTCTTCTCGAAGAAGAAATGCCCGACCCAGGCGAAGCCGTAGCCGACCAGCGGCATGCCCAGCAGCCACCAGCCGTTGCGCGTCACCAGGGCGGTGATGAAGATGACGATGACCAGAGCCGTGCCGACCACGTGAATCCGGCGGCAGGTCCGGTTCGAATGCTCGTGCACATAGTAGGGATAGAAGGCCGAAAAGGTCTGGAAGCGTCCGCCCGCCGGCTGTTGCGTGCTCATCGTCGAAGAATGCCCCTCGCCCCGGCCCGAGGCAAGCGCCCGGCCACTAGACCGCCACGGCGACGTCCGGGACCGCTGTCTCCCCGATCGAGACGGCGTTGATGGCCTGAAGCAGCGACGCGGGGGTGATCGGCTTCGCCAGATGGGCGTCCGCGCCGACCAGCCGACCGGCCTTCACATGTTCCGGCATGGCGTTGGCCGTCAGCATGATGATCGGTGTGCGCGAACCGGCCGTCCGCGCCTCGGCGGCCCTGATTTCAGCCACCGCGGTCATGCCGTCCATCACCGGCATCTGCATGTCCATCAGGATCAGGTCATAGACCCCGACGGCGTGGGTCTGCACCGCCTCAAGGCCGTTGGTCACCGCCGTGACCTCCATGCCCGCGCCCCTCAGGATAATCTCGACGACGCGAAGATTGGTGGGATGGTCATCCGCGACCAGCACGCGCGTGATGGCATGGGCTGAACCCGACAGGGGTGCCGCAGCTTCCGCTTCGGCGGCCTCGGTGACCGGCAGGCTAACCTCGAACCAGAAGACCGAACCGGTGCCGGGCGTGCTGTCGCAGTCTATGGTGCCGCCCATCATCTGGGCCAGATGTTTGGATATGGCCAGGCCCAGACCGCTGCCGCCGAAGCGACGCGTGATCGAGCCGTCGGCCTGCTGGAACCGGTCGAACAGACGGGCCTTAACCGCCGGTTCGAAGCCGACGCCCGTGTCCGAAACCGCGAAGCGCAGCTGCCCTTCAGGCCCCGCCGTCAACGTTAGTCGCACCTCGCCCGCCGCGGTGAATTTCACCGCATTGGACACCAGATTGATGACCACCTGCCGGACCCGCACCGCATCTCCGGAATAGGCCCGGTCGGTCGCCGGATCGATCTCGACCTGGATCGGCAGGCCCTTTTCGTCCGCGCGCGGACGGCACAGGGCGGCGACGGTGCGGACCAGTTCGCCGGCATGGAACGGGGCCGACTCGATCTCGAGTTGTCCCGCCTCGACCTTGGCCAGGTCGAGAATGTCGGACAGCAGCCGCTCCAGCATCTCGCCCGAACTACAGATCATCCGCGCCGCCTCCTGCTCACGCGGCGGCAGGTCGGCCTCGTCCAGCACATGGGCCATGGCCAGCACGCCGTTCAGCGGGGTGCGGATCTCGTGGCTCATATTGGCCAGGAACTCCGACTTGGCGACACTGGCCGCCTCGGCCTCCTGCCGTTTATCGGCCAGGGCGCGGTTGGTCACCTGCAGCGCCCGGTCGGTCTTCCAGGCGTTCAGGGCCGAGCTGGCGGCAAAGGCCACGATCAACGCCATCGACCAGATAAGGCCGAGCTCATTGGTAAAATTCGGTACGGTGAAGGGCAGCACCAGCAAGGTCACCGCCGGCGGTACGCCCGTTGTCAGCATATGCACCAGCGACCGGTGGCAGCCGCGCACCACGTACAGCAGCACGCCGCTGGTCAGGGCCACCGCCACTACCCGGCTGGTCTCACCCGGTGCCCACCACCACAGCCAGCCGATCGTCACCCAGGCGCAGGTCGACACCGCCGTCGCCACCAGCCGCACACTGCGGAAGAACACCGGACCTCGGGCCTGTCGTTGCGGATCGGTCGAGATCCACAGCGCCGTGTCACCGATCAGATAGATGGTCATCCAGACCAGCAGCGAGGCCAGCGGAATGGCGGTCAGACCGGTCAGGAATACCAGCACGCTGATGACGATACGGCCGCCGGCCTGCTTGCGGGTGTCAACGGCCGTCTGATCGAACGCCGCATCAAAGCCGAGTACCGAGAGATTCATCGCAATATCCAGTCCATCGTCCCTCATGCACGCGAGCGATGAAGTCCGGATTAATATCGCGGCAGACGGGCACCGGCCCTCACCCCTCGCGCACCGGCTCCGGCCCCAGCAGGCGACGCAGCAGCGGCCACAGCTTGACCCAGGCCGAGACCACCCCGATCACCGAGGCCACCCCCTGGAAGAAGGCCCAGACCGTATCGACCAGCGCCCCGCCGAACACCCACCCGGTCAGCGGCAACAGCAGCCGGGAAATGCCGATCTGCACCGCCGCATAGGTCTGCGAATACTCGATCGACCGGTCCAGCACGAAGGCGATCGACACCGCCGCCGCCATCGGTCCCCACAGCAGCGGCAGGACCAGCAGCAGCGCCAGAACCAGCAGGATCAGCTTGGTCCCGACCGTCTCGCCCGACATCAGGCTCAGCACCAGACCCGCCCCCATCGCCAGCAGCACGGCCGCCAGGGTCACCGGCAGCACCATGTCGACCGCCACGATCAGGTCGGTGAACACCAGCCCCGCCAGCACCGCCGCCCCCGTCAGCAGGAAGCCACCGACCCACAGGGCCGCATACTGGCCCAGACGGCGTTTCAGATGGGCCAGGCTGATCATGGCGACACTCCTCGACGGCAGGCCCGCAGGATGCCGCGCCCCGCCCCGCGAGTCCATTGGCCGAACACTGCTCGTCCAGCCATTCACCATGCCTGTAGGCATCCTGTTCAGCCCGTGTCGGCCACAATGGCCCTCAGCCCACCGGGAGCCGCCCCATGCAAGCCTTCGCCATCGCCGCCGGCGGTATCGCCACCGCCACCGACCGTTTCGACGCCAGCGCCCGGCGCACGGCCGCCGCCCCGCTCGACAACCTGGCCGAAGAGATCGTCGAACGCCTCCAGTCCGAGGTCGCCCTCAAGGCCAATGTCGCCGTGCTCAAGACCGCCGATGACATGACCGGCACCCTGCTCGACATGCTGGCCTGACCGGACGGAGGCCGAACCACCTAGTCCACGAGAATTGAGGCGCACCCCGGATTGGGGCCGATCCGCTCCACATAGGTTCGACAGAGCTCACGCGCCCCGGAGCGGTCACCCTGGCGATCCAGCAGCGCGGCCAGCCCGGATGTGCCCGCCGGGTGGAACGGGGTCGCGGCGAGAACCCGGCGATACCAGGTCTCGGCCGCGTCTGGCCGTCCTGCCTCCTCGTAGCGTCGGGCGATCAGGATACCGGTCTCGGATTGCCAGGGGCGGACCCGGGGGGCCTGGGTTTCATGAACCCGGCTCATGGCCGCATAGGCACGCTCGAACCAGACGATGGAGCCCGTCCGGTCCCCCTGAATTTCCATCAAATCGGCCCGGTTGATCATCGCCCCCCAGGCGTCGGGATCGAGCGCGATCGCCCGGTCGTAAGCCATTCGTGCCACCTCGAAATCCTGCTGGGCGGCTGCAACCAGGCCCAGAGACTGCTGCGCGAAGGCATCATCCGGTTTCAGGGTTACCGCCCGCTCGGCCAGCGATCGCGCGCGGTTCAGTCGGGCCAGAGCCGCCGGCGTGCCGGTTCGACCCGTGGCCATGGCCGCACCCAGCGTCGTGCGACTGAATTCGGTCTCCCCCGGATCGCCCGGCCAGCGGATCACCGTCTGGACCAGGGTGTTGGACAGTCCCGCCAGAGCCGATGACGCATCCGGATCAAGCGCGACAGCCCTTTCGTACAACGTCCGGGCCGCCTGATTATCCGCCCGGCTGTACTGGAAATAGAAGTCGTGGGCCTGCTGGGTCAGCCGCGCGGCCTCCGCGCCGTCCGGTGTCGCTGTGGACCCGGGACCGAGGGCCAGGGCACCGATTACGACCAGCCCGGCCCCGACAAGTCCGGCGGCCGCAATCAGCCATCGTCGCCGATGGCCTACCCGGGCAGGCCGGGCCACCGGTTCTGCGCCGGAGCCCACGGGCTCGACGGCAGCGACCAGCCGGTAGCCCCGCTTGGAAATGGTTTCGAGGTAGCGCGGCTGCCGGGCTTCATCACCCAGCGCGGTACGAAGCTTCGAGATGCAGCGGGTCAGGGTGTCTTCGCCGACGGTGACCCCCGGCCAGACGCTCGCGAAAATCCGCTCCCGCCCGAACACCTGTCCGGGACGGGACGCGAGCAGCACCAGAACATCCATCATCTTCGGCTCGACGGCCCGGACCTCACCGTTACGGGACAGTCGCCCGAGCGCCGGCTCAACGGTCCACTCGCCGAGGCGAAAGGGGGCGCCACCGGCCACCACGGCCGTCTCCGGCCGGATCGCGTCCGGGCGGGCTTCATCAGGAAAACAGGATGTTTCCATCATTCCCTTATAGGCCTGTGCCGAACAGAAGAGCACCATCGCGAACCCGTCACCGACCGGTTCCGCACGTTTTTCCGGGGAGCGATGATGCCGAAATTGCTGACGGGCCTGTTGGTGGCCGTTCTGTCTCTGACCTTAACGACCGTCGCCCGGGCCACGCCCCGGTCTGACGCATCACCGCCTGCGACCGATACGATCGGGGCCGCCGTGATCCGGGCCGATTTCGAAGCCCTGTATAGCGGCCTGCGTCAGGCCCACTACGATCTTTATGTCCACACGCCACAGGCGGAGTATGACCGTCTGTATCAGCAGACCCTGGCGTCATTCGACCGCCCCCTGAGCCTGTTCGATATCCGCATCCGCTTTCAGCGGTTCGTCGCCGCGGGCCGCGTGGCCCATGCCAACATCGCCTTCCCCGGTGAGGATTTCGGCACCTACCGTCAGGCGGGCGGCACAGCAATTCCGATCACCGTCGCCATCGATGACGGGCACATCTACATTGAGGATAATCAGTCGGGAATTGCCGGACTCGACCCCGGCGACGAGATCGTGAGCCTGAACGGCATCTCCGCGTCGGACTGGCTGACCCGTCTGGGGCGCAACATTTCCGCCGACACCGACTACCTGAATCAGGCTCTGGTGGAGCTGATGTTCCGGCCCCTGCTCTGGCTTGAAGCCGGCTCACCCGAACGGTTCCGGATCACGCTGCAGAAGCCGGATGGACGACAGGTGGAGGTCGAGATCCCGGCCCTGACGATGGCCGAAACCCAGACCTTCGCCGACGCCAACCCGGGCACAGGCACGCTGTCACTGGATCATTCCGACCGCATCGCGCGCCTCATGGACGGTGGCATCGCCTATCTGCGACCGGGCCCCTTCTACAACGCCACGCCCGGCGCGGACTCCTTTGACGCCACCACCTTTCACGCCTTCATCGATGAGGCGTTCGCGAGCTTCATCGCGGCAGGGGCCGGCGATGTGCTGATCGATCTCCGGCAGAACCCGGGCGGCTACGACAGCTTCAGCAATGCCATGATCGCCTGGTTCGCTGACCAGCCCTTCCATTTCGCCTCGGACCTGCGGATCAAGGTCAGCCCCCAGGCCGTGGCCGAGAATGCCGAGCGGGTCGCAGCCGGAGCCGGCGCGGGCGACGACACCTCGCTGCGCTTGGCCGCCGCCTATGCCACGGCTCAGCCCGGCGACGTCATTCACTACGACGTCCCCCTGATCCAGCCGCGACCGTCGGGTCGGTACGCGGGTCGGGTCTGGGTGCTGGTGGATCGCTATTCGTTTTCCAACGCCGTCAATGTCGCCGCCGTCATCCAGGATTACAGCTTCGGCCGGGTGCTGGGCGAGCCGACGGCCGATCTGGCCACGACCTACGGGGCCATGGAGCATTTCACCCTGCCCCGCACCGGCATCACGGTGGGCTTCCCCAAGGGCCATATCATCCGGCCCAACGGCACCCTCAAGGCGGCCGGCGTGACACCGGACATCCTGATCCCGACACCGCGCGTCGAGGGCCGTGATGACCCGGTCCTGATCGCCGCGCTGCGGGCCATCGCCGACAACCCCTGACGAGTCAGCACCCGGCCTTGGGCGGAAGGGTGAAGAAGGTCTGGAACGCTTCAGCCAGGGCACGGTCGCCCGCGATCCGGATCGCGCCCCCCGCCTCGAGCGCCTCCAGCGGCACCTTGCCGTAGACATAGCCCGCCATCGCTTCCGGCGTGGTCACGAAGGTCACGTCGGCGTCGTCGATCTCGCCCCGCACCGGCGTCAGCACACCGCCGGCGATGCGGACGCGGAAACTTTCCTCGCCCAGCTGGAAGCCGACGGTCATCGCCGCCTCACCCGCCACATCGGCCTGGAACATCGTCCGGAACGACAGCATCAGCGACGTCTTCGACAGCGGCAGGGTCGGATCGTGATCCGGTGAGCGCGCCGCCCATCCGCCCAGCACCATCAGCAGCTGATCCGCCTCATAGCCCCATTCCGTCAGCCCATAGACCTGCACCGAGGCCGGGGGCGGCAGTTTGGATCGCTCCACGATGCCGTGCCGCTCCAGCGTCTCCAGCCGCTGTGTCAGCACATTGGCGCTGATTCCCGGCAGGGCGGCGCGGATATCGCCGAACCGACGCGGTCCGAACATCATCTCGCGCAGGATCATCAGCGACCACCGCTCGCCCACCAGCTCCAGCGCGTGGGCCGTGCCACAGGCGTCGTCATACCAGCGACGCGACGCCCCTGCAGATCCGGAAACCTCCTTGGTTATTTTTTCTAACTTCATGGTTGCCATTCCTAACCGATGGTGGCACGAATGGCAAATCAGAAGGAAGGGAAAGCCCCCATGTCACGCATGATTTTCGTCAATCTGCCGGTCACCGACCTGGCCCGTTCGATCGCCTTCTATGAGGCGGCCGGGGCGACGCAGAACCCGCAGTTCAGCGACGCGCGCACCATGTGCATGGTGTTCTCAGACACCATCTACGTGATGCTGCTGACACACAGCCGGTTCGCCGAATTCACCGCCCGACCGATCGCCGACGCCCACGCCTCGGTCCAGGTGCTGCTGGCCCTGTCGGCCGATGACGCGGCCCAGGTCGACACCGTCGTCGACGCCGCCGGTGCCGCGGGCGGCCAGGCCGACCCCAATCCCAAACAGGATCTCGGCTTCATGTACGGCCGCAGCGTCGCCGACCCCGACGGTCACATCTGGGAAGTCACCTGGCTGGACGTCGAGGCCGCCACCGCCGAACACGCCGCCTGAACCGGAGCCCAATCCATGTCCGACCCCCACGAACTCAGCGTCACCCGTCTGATCAAGGCCTCGCCCGAGACCGTCTGGCGCATCTATACCGGACGCACCCGCGACTGGTTCTGTCCCCGTCCCTGGACCACGCCCGAGGTCGACTGGGACCTGCGTCCCGGCGGCCGTGCCGACGTTGTGCTGGCCTCGCCCGAGGGCGAGCGTCACCCCTACCGCGGCGTCTTCCTCGAGGTGGTCCCCAACCGCAAACTGGTCTCGACCAGCGCCATGACCGAGGGCTGGGTGCCGCAGCCGGGCGAGATGAATTTCATCCGCACCGACACCTTCGAGCCCGAGGGCGACGACACCCGCTACACCGCCCGCGCCCGACACTGGGACGAGAAGGCCGCCCAGGCTCACCGCGACATGGGTTTCGAACAGGACTGGACCGCCGTCACGGAACAGCTGGCCGAACTGGCGGAGGCCGCGCAATGACCGACAAGATCGTTCCCTGTCTCTGGTTCAACGGCGACGGCGAGGCGGCTGCAGCCTTCTACGTGTCGCTGTTGCCCGACAGCCGTATCGACCGTGTCATGCGCGCGCCGGTCGACACCCCCTCCGGCCCCGCCGACGGAGCCGATTGAACCCCACGACCCCGCCTGCCCAACCCCCGCGCTCAAACAACGAGCGACCGCGTCGCTCGTGTTAGCGCTGAACCCCGTGATCAAGCAGCGAGCGACCGCGTCGCGAGCGATAGCACCCAAAAAAGGAGACCTTCCCATGCCCTTCCTCGACATCACCGTCATCCCGGTCCCCAAGGCCAACAAGGCCGCCTATCTGGAGCATTCCCACGCCTCCACCCCGATCTTTAAGGAGAACGGGGCGACCCGGGTCACCGAGACCTGGGGCGAGGACATTCCGGACGGCAAGGTCACCGATTTCAAAAAGGCGGTTCAGCTCAAGGACGATGAAACCGTCGCCGTCGGCTGGATCACCTGGCCCGACAAGGCGACCCGCGACGCCGGCTGGGAAAAGATGATGCAGGACGAACGCCTGTCCGCCATGTCCATGCCGTTTGACGGCAAACGCATGATCTTCGCCGGCTTTGACGTGTTGCTGGACGGGTGACTTTGCCCCCCGCCGCATAAATCGGAACGAACCCGGGAACCCGTAGCCGGTAGAGGTTCGTTCCGACCTTATGGACTATGACCTCGCCATCATCGGCTCCGGCACCGCGGCCTCCGTCGTCGCCGGTCGCGTTCGCAAGGCGGACTGGACGGTGGTGATGATCGATCACCGCCCGCTGGGCGGGACCTGTGCCCTGCGCGGTTGCGACCCCAAGAAGATGTTGCTGAGCGGAGCCGAAGCCGTTGATCAAGCGGTCCGGCTTCACGGCCACGGCGTCGCCGGCGACACCCGCATCGACTGGCAGGACCTGATGCGCTTCAAGCACAGCTTCACCGACCCGGTCCCCGACAAGAACGAGGCCCGCTGGGACAAGGCCGGCGTCGATGTTCTGCATGGCCGGGCCCGCTTCACTGGCCCGAACCGGCTCGATGTCGCCGGTACCGCAGTATCGGCCCGCCACATCGTCATCGCCGCCGGGGCCGAGGCCGTCGCCCTCGACATTCCCGGCAACGAGTTGACCATCACCAGCGAGGAATTCCTCAACCTCGAACGCCTGCCGCGCCGGATCGTTTTCATCGGTGGCGGCTACATCTCGGCCGAGCTGTCCAACATCGCCTCCCGGGCCGGCGCGCAGGTGACCATCCTGCAGCGCGGTGATCGCCTGCTGACCGGTTTCGACCCTGATCTGGTCGGCTGGCTGACCGAGGGATTCATCTCGGCCGGCATAGACGTTCGTCTCGGCGCGACGGCGACCATGGTTGAGCGGGGCGGAGACGATTACCGGGTTCACGCGAAGGGCCAGGATGGAGACACCACCGTCGAGGCGGATCTGGTCGTCAACACCGCCGGACGACGACCGGCTCTGGATGACCTGGGCCTGACGGAGGGCAGTGTGGCCGTCGACGACGGTCGGCTCAAACTGAACGAATGGCTGCAGAGTGAGTCCAATCCAGCCGTCTATGCCGTGGGCGATGCGGCAGAGACCGGCCCCCCGCTGACGCCCGTTTCCGCTCATGACGGCCATGTGGTCGCCCACAATCTGCTGAAGGGAAACGATCGTCGCCCGAACTACCGTGGCGTCCCCAGCGCGGCCTTCACCCTGCCGCCGATCGCGGCCGTCGGCCTGTCCGAGGCCGAGGCCCGGACCCTGGGCCGACCGGTGACGGTGAAAAGCGAACACACGCCGGGCTGGTTCACCGCCCGTCGTCTGGCCCAGCCGGTCTATGGCTACAAGACCATCGTCGATCCGGAGACGGACCGGATTCTGGGGGCCCATCTGGTCGGCCCGGCCGCCGACGAGGTCATCAACATCTTCGCCCTGGCCATCCGGCACGAGCTGACGGTGGCCGACCTCAAGTCGACCATGTTCGCCTATCCGTCCGCAGCCTCCGACATCGGCTCCATGCTCTGACCCTGCCGGGGGTCGTCCCCCAGCATCTCGATCAGGGGACAGGCGGGATCCGAATGGGTCGCGCACTGACGGACCGTCTCATCCAGAACCCCTTCCAGCCGCGTCAAATCGGCGATCTTGGCCCGCACCTCCGCCAGATGAGCGGTGGCCAGCACCTCGACCTGACTGCACGACAGGGCCCGGGTCCCGGACAGGCCGAGCAGGGCGCGCACATCATCGAGCGAGAACCCGAGCCCCCGCGCCCGGCGGATGAAAGTCAGATGCTTACGATGCGCGTCGGTATAGCTGCGGTGTCCACCTTCGGTCCGGTCCGGCGCGGGCATGACCCCGATCCGCTCGTAGAACCGGATGGTCTCGACTTTGACGCCGGCTCCGGTCGCCAGGGCACCGATCGAAAGTCGCGCCATGGTCGCCTCCTGAAATAAGGGCTTGAACCTGTAGTTACTACAGGGTGCAGGCTGGATTTCAAAGCAGGAGACCGCCCATGACCGCCGACCCGTCCGAACCGTCCCCGGGCTCGAACACCCGCCCCGCCGCCGTCGACGGCTGGAGCTTCGCCGCCATCGGGGCCGCCCTCGCGGCGATCCTCGCCTGGGCCGCCTGCTGTGTGCTGCCGCTAGGTCTGGCCGCCACCGGTATAACCCTGGCCGGCACCGCGGTGCTGGCCGATCAGCGCAGCTGGCTGACCCTGGCCGCTGCCGTGGTTCTCGCGGCCGGCTGGCTGATGACATGGCGACGGTGGCACCGGTCCCGGCTCAACCTGGGCTGTGCGCGTCCGTCCCGACTGAATGTGATCCTGCTGGCGGTGGCGACCCTGCTGCTGCTGGTCGCCCTGATCTGGCAACCGCTGCTGGAGCCGCCGCTGCTCAACGCCCTGCTCCGGAGACAGCCCTGATGACCGCCCTCACCGCCTCAACCCTCACCTGTCCGAACTGCGGCACGCAGACGACGGGCGAGATGCCGCTGGACGCCTGCATCTATTTCTTCGACTGCCCCGGCTGCGAAGCCCAGCTGAAGCCGCTCAGCGGTGACTGTTGCGTCTATTGCTCCTACGGCGACGTCAAATGCCCGCCGATCCAGGAGCAACGCGCCTGCTGCGCGTAGGCGGCGGCACCCGAAGCGCCCGTCAGTCCGTGAGCGCGGCCAACGCCTCGGCCAGGTCGCCTATGCGATAGGGCTTGGGCAGCAAGGCAATGCCCTCCGATTCGACCTCGCGCCGCACCGACTCGGCGAAGCCACTGGTCAACAGCACCGGCAGGTTCGGCCGCCGCCGGCGAACCTCGCGCGCCAGTTCGACCCCGTTCATGCCCCCCGGCATCATCACGTCGGAGAACACCAGATCGATGGTGCGACCGTCCGCCAGGGCCCCGAGGGCGGCCACCGCGCTGGCGGCGCGGATCACCTCATAGCCCAGCTGCGCCAGCATCTCGCCGACCAGCACGCCCACCTCGACGTCATCCTCGACCAGCAGGGCCACGCCGACCGAACCGGGCATGGCGCCGAACGCGGTGAAGGCGTGCTCGGACGTTGCCGTCGCCGCCGCCGGGGCGGCGAGCGAACGCGGCAGCAGGATCGAAATGGTCGTACCGACCCCGACCTCACTCTCGATCTTCAGGGTTCCGCCGGACTCCCGGGCGAAGCCATAGGCCTGGGCCAGGCCGAGACCGGACCCCTTGCCGATGTCCTTGGTGGTGAAGAAGGGCTCGCAGGCCCGGGCGATCACCGATTCCGGCATCCCTTCACCGGTGTCCGCGACCGTGATCTGCACGAACTCTCCGGTCAGGCCGTCCTCACCGGCGAGCCGGCGGTTGTCGCCGCCGACGGTGATACGCCCGCCGTCGGCCATCGCATCCCGGGCATTGACCGTCAGATTCAGCAGCACCAGTTCAAACTCGGTCGGATCAGCCAACACCGGCCACAGGTCCGGCGCGAAAGCCGTTCTCACCTGCACCGCGCCGCTCAGCGAGCGATCCAGCAGTTCGCGCATCTCGCCGACCTGGCGGGCGATGTCGATCGGTTCCGGCTCCAGCGCGTGGCGACGCGAAAAGGCCAGCAACTGCCGGGTCAGGCCGGCGCCGCGCTGGACCGCATTGCGCATGCCTGAAAGCAGACGCTCCCGGCGCGTCGGGTCGGGTCCCCGCGCCATCATATCCAGGCCGCCCGATATCACCATCAGCAGGTTGTTGAAGTCGTGCGCCACGCCGCCGGTCAGCTGGCCGATGGCCTCCATCTTCTGGCTCTGGCGCAGCAGGCCCTCGGTGTGGCGCTGTTCCGTCAGGTCGGTGACCACGCAGCACAGGGCCCCCTTGGGGCTGCCGGGCGCGGCGTCTCCCAGTTCGGAAAAGGTGAAATGAACAAGAAGCGCACCGCCGTGGGCCGCCTTGATCGCAATCTCGCCCTTGGCCGAACCCGCAGCGATCAGCGCCTCGAGAGCGGCGACCTCGGCCTCGGCGACAAAGTTCTGCAGCCGCGCGCCGACCACGCGGGTCGCCGGGACGCCGAGCAGGCCGGCGAGGCGGCGATTGCAGTACAGCACCGTCCCGTCCGCCATCAGGGTCAGGGCCCCTTCCTGCATCTGTTCGACGAGGATGCGATAGGTCTGGTCTGCGGTCTCCAGCGTATAGATCTGCGGCTGGCCGTCCCCGCCGCCGATCACCACCGCATCGACGTCGCCCGAACGGATCGCTTCGAGCGTTTCCTCGGCCTCTCTCAACCGCTCGCGCAGGCTCGCATTGTCCTGCGCCAGATCAGCGGCGTCCGGCATCGTCGCGGGAGGAAGGGAACGCCCCGTGCTCAATGCTCGCCCCCGATCTCGGGCAGCGCCTCCAGCCCCAGCCCCGCCAGCAGCCGGCCCCGGTCGGACAGGTCACCGATGATCCGGCGCATGGGCAGGGGGGTCATCTTGACGAGGGTCGGAGCCGCCAGGATCTGATGGTCAGCGGCCGCGCCGGGCTCCTGGTAGATGTCGATCACCTCCAGCTCATAGCGACCTTCCAGCCGCTCCTCGCACACCTGTCGCAGGTTGGTGATCGCCTTGACGGAACGCATCGTCGTGCCGGTCACATAGAGGCGCAACGCGTATTCGGCGGCCGGCGGGGGCTGGGGGTCAAGCATCATGTCACTGATCGGCCGGACGCAGGTCCAGCCCCACCAGCACCCGCTCGGTGTTGGACAGGTTGCCGATGATCCGCTTCAGCGGCGGCGGCAGGCGGCGCACCAGCGTCGGCACGGCCAGGATCTGGTCGCCCGCTGCCAGCTGCGGATGCTCCAGCAGATCGACCACCTCGATGCGGTAGCGCCCGGCCAGATGTTCCTCACAGATCGACTTCAGATTGCTCAGCGCCGCCGTCGACTTGGCCGTCTGCCCCGCCACATAGAGGCGCAGATTATAGTGGCCGTCATCGACCGCTTCCTCGGCGTTGTCGCCGATATGGTCCTCGAGAGTCATTCGGCGGCTCCGCGACGCACGGCCATGGCCGCCCTGTCTTCAGTGATGGAGCGCTCCTGGGCCTCATCCTGTTCCAAGGCCTCGCGCACGGCGTCCTCTTCGGCCTCCAGCTCGGCCTGCAGTTCGGCGATCTGACGCTCGACCACGCTGCGCTTGCGCTCGATCTCGCGCAGTGTGCGGCGGGTAGCCTGGGCGCGGCGCACCGTGTCCGAACGGTCCGCCGCCTCCTGGGCCAGCCGGGCCGAACCGGTCAGCACGCCGGCGCTGCCCAGATAGGCCTCGATCATCTCGATGCCCTCATCGCTCAGCTGGTATTCGCGGATCTGGTTAGAATGGCTCATGCCGCGCGACTTCAGCACATAGAGGCCGCGGTTGCGTTCACCGTTGGTCTCGATATGGACCAGCGACAGCCAGGTATCCATCAGCGACGACATGCCGATGTCGGTGGTGTCCGTGGCCTGGCCGCCCGACACCAGATTGGTCAGCAGCGCCGTGATACCCCGCGCCTTGAGCAGGTCGATGATGCGCAGCAGCGCCGAATTGACCTCGCCGTGTTCGCCGCGCAGCGACGAGATCGGGTCCAGCACCACCGCCGTCGGCTTGAACGATTCGATATCGCGATACATCCGCGCCAGATGCATCTCCAGCCCGTACAGACTGGGCCGGGCCGCATCGAATTTCAGCAGCCCCGCCTCGACCCACGGGGCCAGGTCCAGACCGACCGAGCGCATGTTGCGGATGATCTGGTCCGGCGATTCCTCAAAGGCGAAATAGATGCAGCGCTCGCCCCGGGCGCAGGCCGCGTCGACGAAGCGCGCCGCCAGACTGGTCTTGCCGGTCCCCGCCGTGCCCGAAATCAGCACGCTGGAGCCGCGATAGAAGCCGCCGACCCCCAGCATGGCGTCCAGCCCGTCGACCCCCGTCGACACCGTCTCGTCCGAGGTCGCATGGGCCAGCCCGGCCGACGTCACCGGCAGCACCGAAATGCCCTCGGCGTCGATCAGGAACGGATATTCATTGGTCCCGTGCGCCGAGCCCCGGTATTTGACCACCCGGATGCGGCGCGTCGAAATCTGGTTCTCGACCCGGTTGTCCAGCAGGATGACGCAGTCCGAGACATATTCTTCCAGCCCGTACCGGGTCAGGTCGCCGTCGCCGCGCTCGGCGGTGATGATGGCGGTCACCCCCTGCGCCTTCAGCCAGCCGAACAGCCGGCGCAGCTCGGCCCGCAGCAGCGGCGTGTCGCCCAGGCCGGCGAACAGCACCTCCAGCGTGTCCAGCACCACCCGCTTGGCCCCCACGGTCTTGATCGCGTGGCCCAGCCGCACGAACAGCCCCTCGAGGTCGTATTCGCCCGACTCCTCGATCTCGCTGCGTTCGACCCGGACATAGTCCATGACCAGACGCCCGTCGGCGATCAGCCCATCGAGGTCATAGCCCAGCGAGGTGACGTTGGCGGCCACGTCGCCGCTGGTCTCCTCGAAACTCATGAACACGCCGGGCTCGTCGTACAGCGTCGCCCCGTTGACCAGCACCGTCATGGCCAGCAGCGTCTTGCCACAGCCCGGCCCGCCGCAGATCAGCGTCGGCCGCCCGGCCGGAAGTCCGCCGAATGTGATCTCGTCGAACCCCATGACGCCCGTCGGTGCCTTGACCAGCCCCGACCCGGTTTTCGCGCCCGGCCCGTCCCCGTCCCGCCCCGTGGATGTACTAACCATCGATACTCAAAACTCTTCCCGGAACGACCACCGTCCCCGCGCGGACCATGAGCGACCCCCGCCAACGGTGCAAGACACTCAAGCTTTCCCTAGCCAAACGGTTCCACAGGGCCGCGTCGGGTCGACAAGGCCGCGTCGGGTCGACAAGGCGCAGCCTTGTGACCGCGGCCCAAAAAGAATGCCAATCCTCCCCCACAGGGGGAGGGGGACCATGCGCAGCATGGT
>TARA_R110001606_G_scaffold295245_2_pt1 | contig 21831 bp, 16 predicted proteins | sample TARA_R110001606 | Tara Oceans TARA_R110001606 (sample SAMEA4398315) | marine metagenome | biome: Polar Biome; feature: [SRF] surface water layer (ENVO:00010504); material: water (ENVO:00002006), including particulate matter (ENVO:01000060) such as... | depth 5 m | reverse complement strand
TTGGCCCATTTGAATTTTAGGCCAATATTTTCCGGAATGACGGCATTGTTATATCGAACTCACGTAAATACCATTATTCGCAGCAAAGATGGTATGACAGGTGTCGGTACGGCAAGAGGGCAAAAGGAAGGGGCCGTCAGACGCCAATCAGCATCCCAGGCGTCTGACGGTTTCCTTCGCTGATAGCCTATGCTACCGTGCCGACGCCTTTGCCATTACAGCGTTTCCCCAACAAATTCCACAAACCTTTCCACTTCCGCTTTCGAGTTGTAGATATGCGTCGATACCCGGATGGCGTCGAGATGGCTTTCGGGTACTACCCGCAGCCTGAAGCCTGCTTTGGCACCCAGGGTATTGAACTCCCGGTAGCCAATATTTTTCGGTTTGAATGTCACCATGCAGATTCTCGACTGCTTTTCTGCGGGGGTAAGGATGTCGAGCTTTGTTTTGAGTCCCGAAAGCCCTTCGAAGAGCAGACCCGATAATTCCCTTACCCTTTCCTCTATTTTTTGTTTGCCTACCGATGTGTGAAACTCTGCAGAGGCTGCAGCACCCATGTACATTGGTGTACTTTGGGAGCCGTAGTCGTAGCGATGGGCAGTGGGCACATAGGCCGCCATACTGGGCGGGTTGCTGTACAGATCCCAGCCTGTGTCGGAATAGGCACCTACCTGATATGCCTGCAAAGTGTCGAGCAGCTCCTCCCTTACATAAAGAAATCCCGTGCCATTCGGCCCAAGCATCCATTTGTGGCACGACGTAGCATAGAAGTCGCAACCGAGCTCCTTCAGGCTCAGGTTGAAGGTACCGGTGCCATGCGCTCCGTCAATAGCCGTGAAAATGTTTTTGCTACGGGCCCAGGCAGCAATCTCTTTGATGGGCAGCACAAGGCCGGTGGTGCAAGTAATATGGGGGATGGCAATCACCCTGGTTTTGGATGTCACCAATGCTTTTATTTTACTGAAGTTTTCGTCTGCGGTGAGCCCCGGTTCGAATGGCTTGAGTACAATACCATGCAGTTTGGCCCGGTTGAGCCAGGGTAATGCATTGCCCACATGCTCGTGCAGGGTGACGATGACTTCATCTCCTGCTTTGAGCGGCAATCCCCAGGTAACGATGTTGATGCCTTCTGTGGTGTTGTGCGTCAGGCTGAGTTCTTCGGTTTTTACGCCGGCATAGGCTGCCAGCACTTCTCTTGCTCTGTCGGTATGGCCGTACTCGCCGGTACCATTGGTTTCGTCGAGGTACTTTTTGATGGTATCGAGCACGGGTGTGGGTGACGGGCCAAAGGTGCCGTTGTTGAAATAGACCCGCTTGTCTTGTAGCGGAAAGGCTTTTCTCAATTCCGTCCAGTAGGCCTCGCCGTCTGCTGTTGGGAATTGGAAGGAAGCTGGTACAGTTGATAGAAATGGTATTGCGGAGATACCGATGGCACTTTTGGAGGCTTGTTGAAGAAAGCTGCGTCTATTACTCATAACCCCTAAGTTGTATTCCTTATTTAAAACAGACAAGGCTTTATTTTTATAAGGCCTGGTTGGAAGGGCGATAAAATCGCCAGTCTCATTCATGCCGGTTGCAAAAGGGTAGGATGGGTTTTAATCCACAAAAGTCTCCTTTAATACCCTTTTTACCTCAGTAATTTCATTTGAAGCCAATTTGCCCAGCAACCGAATGACCCGTTGCTTGTCAATAGTTCTTATCTGATCCAGTACAATCCACCCCTCCGTTTTATCATGATTGACCCGCACCCTCGTTGGGTAGTTTTTTGATGTTGAGGTCATCGGCGCAATTGTTACAGTACGAATGTTGAAATTCAGTTCATTAGGCGATATGACGACGCAAGGTCTTGTTTTTTTGATTTCACTTCCCACCGTAGGATCAAGGTTGACGAGAACGATGCTGTATTGACTTAATTCCATTCGTCGAAGTCTTCTTCAGCCAATACATCGTCGATCAAAAGCTTATCGTCACCTTCTTTCGCCATTTCTTTAAAGGCATTGTCCCAACCTTTTCTGGGTTGCCGGATAGGCCGTAGCACGATCTGATCCTTTTCAAATATCAATTCCACTTCATCAGTGATTTGGTATTGCTCGAGCACTTGCTTGCTTAGCCTAAGCCCTTTTGAGTTACCTATTTGAATAATAGAAGCCTTCATAATGATGTTATGTAATTACAAAGTTATTACATTCCTTGAAAACATTCAAATGATATCTAACCAGGATTGAAAAGGCGATACAATCGCCAGTTTCACTCCTGCCAGTTGCAAACGGGTAGGAATGAGAGTAAGTGGCTAACCCGGTTATTTATTCTCAAACGATTTATCAGGATAAGCAGGCACCGGCGGCACGGGCCTTGGGTCTTCCTTGATCTTCAGTTGCAAGAATTCTATCGCTACTTTCAGCTGAGCATCTTCGCCTTCGAAGGTTGCATGGGGCAGGTTGTCGACCACAATGTCCGGCTCAAAGCCATGGCCCTCCACCAGCCACTTGCCTTCCGGCCCATAAACGCCCATCATGGGTGCACGAGCAATGCCTCCATCGCTCAATGTGTTGACCCCACTCAGCCAAATTTCCCCACCCCAGGTGCGGGTACCAATGGCTGTGCCCAGCTCCAGCCTTTTGAAACCGTCAGCAAATGATTCCCCATCGGAGGCTGTGTTTTGATCCACTAATATCACGATATGTCCCCTGAAGGCATACTGCATATTCCAGTAGGGTTTGCCTGATCGGCTTTTCCAGTACATCCAGGCTTTTCTCAACAGCTTCTCCAGTACAAAGCTTTCGATATTGCCACCCCGGTTGTGGCGCACGTCTATGATCAGGCCTTGTCGGTCAAATACGGGATAAAACTCCCGGTACCACTGCTCAAGGTCGTTGCTGCCCATGGCTTGCAAATGCACATAGCCCACGCTTTTGGCTGTGGCGTTGTCTACCTCCAGCCTTCTGGAATATTCCCAGTCCCGGTAGCGCAAGCTGTATGGATTGGCCATCGGCACCACAATCACATCTTTTTCGGCAGTGCCACGCTTCACGCTCATCCTCACCTGCTTGCCAGCCTGGTTGCGGATCAGCTCTCCAATGTCCAGAGCGTTTAAGGCTGCCTTGCCGTTCACACTTGTGATGATATCACCCACTTTGATGTCGAGGTAGGGGTCGTCCAGTGGCGACTTTTCGTCAGGATAATCGGGGTCAGCTTTGTAGATATAGTCGATGCTATAACCGCCATTGTTGTCGTCTCTCGAACAGATCGCCCCAAGACTGGCCACGACCACATCCAGCTTGTCTTCCCTCGTATCTCCGCCTCTTACGCTGGTGTGCAGGGCGGAAAGCTCACCAACAAAGCGTCCAATCAGGTCGGAAAGCTCTTCTCTGGTAGTAACCCTATCCACGAGGGGCAGGTATTTGCCATGCATGGCATCCCAGTTGACGCCGTGCATGTTTTTGTCGTAGAAGTAGTCCCTTTCCATGCGCCATGCGTCGGTGAAAATCTGCTCCCAGTCTTCTTTGGGTGTAATGGCAAACTTCCAACCGCTTAGGTCGATCTTCTTATCGTTCAAGTCAGTCACCTTGCCAGTGCCTGCTTCAACCATGTAGTAATTCCTTTGTTTTACCACCAGCATTTTCTCGCCGTTTCCAGTCAGGTTGAAGCCGTTGATGTCTTCGATCATCGTGACTAGCCTGGGGTCGTCGTTGGTGATCTTTACCACACCGAGATGAGTTTTGGCACCCACCCCTGTTTCGCTGCTCAGCAGGTAAAGGCCTTTCTTTGTCACTTCTAGTCCTCTGTAATTGCCTGGGCTCACGGGCACTTCTTCAATTCTTTCGGCTATGCCGTCTTTGTCTATTTTTACAGCAACCGCAGGCTTGGCTTCCTCTTTCTTATCACCTTCCTTACCCTCAGGTTTGTCTGTTTTTACCGCTAATTCATCCTCTGGCCGGAAGGGTGACCTCGTGCCTTTTTGCAGGGCAATATGGTAAATTTTTTCGCTGGCATCGAAGTAGGGCTCGGGTTGCCTTGCTCCCCAGGGTGAGCCAACCAACGTGGTAAAGCTCCGATCCGATAAGAAGTAGATGAACTTGCCGTCGGGACTCCAGGCAGGCCAAAGGCTGTTGGCTCTGTCGGTGGTAATAGGAAAGGTATCGCCGGTATCAACATTGGATACAAATATTTGATCCATGGTATTGTCGGCCGACTGTACGAAGGCTATCCATTTGCTGTCGGGAGACCACGAAAACATGCCGATGCCTTCTTCGCTGGTTGAGATTCTTTTGCTAACCCCCGTTCCCAGGTTCAGGACAAACATATGCCGCTCCAGGTCGTCGTAAGCCAGCCACTTTCCGTCGGGCGAAGGCGTCCCTTTGTATCTTAGAACGGTGCCGTCTTTCGTGATAGCTTTATGGGCACCAATGCCATTGGCAGGCATACTGATAAATTCAAATTCACCACTTTCGTCGGAAAGGGTGTAAATATTCTTGCCGTCGGCGGAGAAAACGGCATCTCTGTACCGAACGTCTTTTTTGTCGGTGAACTCCACGGTTCTGCCCGATTTCAGCGGGACAGCGAACACCCGCCCCCTGGCTGTGATTACAATTTTGTTTCCTTCTTTGTCGGGTGAAACAGAACTGATATACTGAGCCGGATTGTCTACCCATCTTTCTCTGAGCTGATCCAGGTCTGTGGGAATCCTGATGTCGATTTTGGTTTGCGTATCATCAGGAATGCTGTAGTGCCAGATGTCGGCGCCCCATTGGTAAACGATGTGTCCATTGTGGAGCCCGGCGTCCCGAACGTCAAAGTTTTTGTTGGTGGTGTGCTGGGTCAGGCCGCCACCATTTTCATCGATGGACCATATGTTCATGGTGCCATCACGGTCTGTGATGAAATAGACACGCCCGTTGTACCACATGGGGTGGTGGCTTTCACCTGCGTAACCCAGCGTCAATTGGACGGCTTCAGGGTGGCCTTCAGTGTATTTCCAGATTTGGCGGGCGGTACCTCCTTTGTAGCGTTTGGTTACGTTGCCGTGGTAGGACGGACGGACGAAATACACCGTTTTGCCTGTGGCGTCGAACGACGCTTCGCTGGCTTGCGCAAGCGGCACTCTGGATTTCTTTTTGGTGGCAGGGTCAATGGTTACCAGCTGACGATCAGGAAGGGTAGCGTAGGCCCGGGTGTCGTACACCACCTTCCCGTCAGGCGTCCAGCAGTTCATCGTGGAGGCGTCGCTCTCAAAAGTCCAGCGGGTGGGTAAGCCACCGGAGATGGGCATGGTGTAAATCTCCTGCGGCCCTTCGTAGCTGGCCGAAAAGGCAATGGTGGTACCGTCTGGAGAAATGGCAGCATCCGTTTCTTCTTCTGCGTGAGTGGTGAGTCGTTGCGCCAGGCCACCGGTAAGAGGCACTGTCCAAATATCGCCTTCGGCGGTAAACACTATGGTGTTGCTGTGGATATTGGGGAAGCGGTAGTAGCCTTCAACGCCCTGGGCAAAAAGAGCAGTTTGAATAAGAAGTTGGGAAAGTACTAAAAAAGAGAATAGCTGCTTATTCAATTGGGGCTTCATAGGAATGGTCTTTTTGGGTTGAATGTAACAAGAACTCTAATCTGGAAAATACATGGTGTCCAGTATTCAAATGCCTTTTGGAGACAGCCTTACACATTATATAACGTGACAATTTAGCACTTTCAATCAGAAGGTATTCTCCATTTTTGTATTTGAATGCCTCTTTACAGTGCTTGACCCGACTACTGCAATACCTCTTTCAAAAACGCTACCATCTTATCAGTAAACTCCGGCTTGTTGTACTCCTGCGTGCCATGGCCAGCGCCATACACCACTTCAAACTGCACCTTCACGTGATTTGCCTCGCAAGCACCCACCAGCTCCAGTGACTGGTTGATGGGCACCTGAATATCCTGTTCACCATGCGCAATGAAGATCGGTGGGTCGGTAGGGTCAACCTGATAAACAGGACTGGCCAGCTTTGCCAGGTCTGGCACTTGTTCTACGGGTTTGCCCAGAAGGAGTGCTAGGGCTGGTGCCCGCACGCTGATGCCGTGTGGGGTGGACTGGCTCAGGATGGTGGTGAAGTTGGTGGGGCCATACAGGTCAATGGTTGCCTGCACGTCGGAGCTTGTGGTCAGGAAGTCGCCAAGAGTACCTTCGAGTTCCTTGTTTCCGTTGGTAGTGCCGATTAAGGCTGCCAGGTGCCCACCTGCCGAGGAGCCCGCCACGATAATTTTGTCAGACCTGTACCCATATTTTTTGGCGTTAGCCCTCAGGTAGCGAATGGCAGCCTTGACATCGTGCGCCATGGCCGGAAAGGGTGCCTCCACGCTCAGTCGGTAGTCGACGCTTGCCAGGGCATAACCATTTTCGAGCAGCCCTTTGGGTGGGTTTTCTTTTGAACCCGAATGCCAGGCGCCTCCATGCACCCACACCACAAGGTAAGGGTTAGGTGAGTTTTCCGGCAGGTAAATATCGACCAGCAGGTTTCTGTCCCCTGCGGTGGCATAAACAAGGTCTTTGTACTGCTGTCCGACAACCAGCTGCGTGGATAGAAGTAGCAGCAGCGCTGTCACCAGGGTTGTTTGTGTGGTATACTTTCTCATCATGTTGCAGATTAGCAGTTCATCTCTATTTCTGGATGGGACTTATGGGAAAACAGCGGCTATAGCTTCTTCCGCTATCCTCTCATCTTCCGATTCGGTGAGTCCGCTGATGCCGATGCCACCAATTACTTTTTCATTTTGGACAATTGGGAGGCCACCACCAAAGCCGGTAATGCCAGTATCGGTCCAGTAGCCTTGTTCACGATTAACGGTGCGCATAAATTCTCCCATGGACCTGGTTGATTTCCAGTCCCTGGCGCTGGTGTAAGCCTTACTTTGGGCGATTTGGGCTGTGGCTGGATTGGCACCGTCCATGCGAAGAAAGGAGATGAGCTCCCCTTCAGTGCCTGTTATGGCTACAGCGATGCTTTTATCGATTTCTTTAGCCAGCTCTACGGCTTTTGCAACGAGCTTGAGGGCTTCTTCCGCACTTACTTTCTGAATCGTATGCATTTACACTTAGTGGGTTTAAGTTATTTGTGTCTTTTACGTGGTAAGCCCTGAAAATAGGCATAATATTAAACTTTTGCCCGAGCCTTTGAGCCAAAGGTGTGTAGGGCGTGCCACCGGCCTGCCATTGAGCCGACCGGATTTTCATTATCAGCCTGAAGTGGTTATTATTGTCTGAAACGATATTTTTCACAAGTCATCAATAACAATGACACAGCAAAAAGTTAGATGGGGCATTATCAGCACCGCCAAAATTGGAATGACCAAGGTGATACCTGGCATCCAAAAAAGTGAGTTTTGCGACGTAGTGGCGATCAGCTCCAGAAACCAGTCTGCTGCTGTTGAAGCGGCAAAGAAACTTGGCATACCGAGGGCTCATGGCTCCTACGAAGCGCTGCTGGCCGACCCTGAGGTAGACGCCATTTACAACCCATTGCCCAATCATTTGCATGTGGAATGGACGATCAAGGCCATAGAAGCTGGCAAGCATGTGCTGTGCGAAAAGCCGGTGGGCATGAATGCCAAAGAAGCTGAGCGATTATTGGTGGTAAGCAAAAAGCATCCCCAGCTCAGGGTAATGGAGGCCTTTATGTATCGATTCCATCCTCAGTGGGTCAAAGCGAAGGAACTGGTGAAGTCGGGAGCCATTGGGGAAGCCAAAGTGGTGCAGTCTTTCTTTTCTTATTTCAATGTCGACCCCAACAATGTCCGCAACCAGGCCGATATTGGTGGCGGAGGACTGATGGACATTGGCTGCTACTGCATTTCGTTTCCCAGGTTCCTTTTTAGTGAAGAACCAGCAAGGGCTGTGGGCCTGTTGGATTTTGATCCGGTCATGAAAACCGACAGAATTGCTTCAGGAGTGCTCGATTTTTCGGCAGGAAAGTCTGCTACTTTCACCTGCTCCACGCAACTCATGCCGTACCAGCGTTGTATTGTGTTTGGTACCGATGGCTATGTGGAAATTGAAATACCCGCCAATGCACCGTCCGACACTCGCTGTCGGATCTGGCTGGTCACAAAAGAAAAAAGGGAAGAAATCATGCTTCCTGTTGCTGACCAGTATACCTGTCAGGCTGATGTTTTTGCGAAGGCCATTCTCGACAACAAGCCAGTGCCGACACCGCTGGAAGATGCCGTCAGTAATATGAAGGTGATTGATGCTATTTTCGAAAGTGGTAAAAGCAAAAGTTGGGTGACGATTTGATCACCCACTTTTCGGCTAAGCCTTCACTAACATTTTACCAGTATTGTGTCCTTTAAACAAGCCCAATAGTGCTGTTGGTAGCTGATCGAATCCATCAATAATCGTTTCAGTCGTTTTTAGTTTGCCCTCTTTCACCCATTGAGTCAGGTGTTTGAAACCTTCCGGGTATTTGTCTTGAAAATTGAATACAATGAAACCTTGCATAAGCACGCTTCTCGTAAGTAGCATAGGCTGGATACGGGGTCCCATGGCCATTTCGGTATTGTTGTACAACGAGATTTGCCCGCATAGCGGTATGCGAGCATGAAAGTTAATATTGCTGATCACAGCATCTGAGATAGGGCCTCCTACATTGTCAAAATAGATATCGACCCCATTAGGACATGCCTCTTTTATCGCCAAACGCATGTTGGGCGTAGTTTTGTAGTTGATCGCTTCATCATAGCCAAACTCCTTTTTGATGATAGCCACCTTTTCGTCTGTGCCGACGATTCCCACTACTCTACAGCCATGGATTTTGGCCATTTGCCCAACAAGTACTCCCACTGCACCGGCTGCTCCCGACACCACCACCGTTTCTCCCGCCTTCGGCTTCCCAATATGCATAAGGCCGAAATAGGCGGTGAGTCCGGGCATTCCCAAAATACCCAGGTAGTAGCTGGCGGGTGCAATCGTTGTGTCAACTTTCCTTAATTCCTTCTCATTCGCAACGATGTGCTGTGCCCACGAAAGCATGCCGAGAACCACATCTCCTTCTTTGAAAAGGTCAGAATTGCTTGAAAGCACCTTGGCTACTACGCCGCCGTAAATGGGCTTGCCTACCTCAAAGGGTGGGGCGTACGACTTGGCATCACTCATGCGGCCACGCATATAAGGATCTACTGAGTAGTACAATCCTTCCAGAAGTACCTGGCCTGCCTGCAGTGCTGGCAGCTCAGTGGTTTCAAACCTGAAAGTGTCTTTGGTTGGGGTGCCAACGGGCCTGGCGGCCAGAACGATTTGTTGCGTAGTCATGAGTGAGTGTTTGAAGGTAAAGGTATAAGAAAAGCGGTGATTCGATGAACGCTCACCCACCTACTGAGACTTTAGTTCTTGAACAGTCTAGCGGGATTATGCTTTTTGGTGATCGTATTCACCAAAAAGCATAACTATCGGTGAATACGATCACCAAAAGTCATGTTTTGCACCCAAAGCATACCCAACGATTGGCCTTCACTGAAAACGGCAGGATATTGTATTGGATTAGATCTTTTCGATCTTCTCCCTTGTAAGTTCACCAGGATTGTTTCCTGTGTTAACCGTTGAAGCAGGCTCAAACAGCATCACGGAAACTTCTTGTTCAGCCACAGGCCGGTGCTCCACACCTCTGGGTACAATGAGGAACTCATTTTCTTGAATGATCACAGTTTTGTCTCTGAACTCCATATGCAACTCGCCTTTGATCACGTAAAACATTTCGTCTTCGTCGTCGTGCTTATGCCACACAAACTCACCAAGGAGTTTGGCCAGCTTCACATGCTGGCCATTGAGTTCGCCCGCAATGCGTGGGTGCCAGTGGTCAGAGAATAGGGAGAGTTTTTGGTCGATGTTAACGAGTGCTGATTTCACGTGAATGGAAGTGAGGGGTTAAGTTAGTTACGTTCAAAGAGAAATGACCCTGTGACTTAGGTGAAAAGCGCCAGGTAGAACACGAGGGAAGTCACAATGACAGTGATGCCCAAAATGACGCTGTGTTTCAATGCTTTTCGCCGGTTATCGGCTGCCAACTGTGCTCTGAGGTTGGTAAGGTACTGAGCGCTTGCCTTTCTATAAACAGGCGCCTTTCTGGAAATAATGGAATCGGTGATGTACGCCGTGTCGAAGTTTTTGTAAGGCCCGGCACCTTTTCCTTTCAGGAGTGATCTATTGTTCCTGAGGGTTTTAATCGCATCGATGGCAAAACCTGCGCCGTGCATGGGGAATGAGGTTGTTTCTCCTTTTAACGGCGCAAGATTGCTTCAGGTTGCCGGCTTGGTATGAAGGAAAAAATAGCTTTTGTTGCCATTTAATTTTCCCCAGGAAACCATTCCTGATCAAAAGCGCTTCTTAGCTCCTTTAATCTTTCATCATACTCGGGCTTGGTCGTAAAATGTGTCATTTCGTGAGGGTCGTTGTTAAGGTCGATCAGGTTTTCCTCGACGCCCACCACATCGTACCGAAGGTATTTGAGGCCATCTGCCGACACCACCATCTTTCCTACCTGACTTTCTACGCCAAGATGCTCCCGCCAGTCCACTTTCTTTCCTTCGAACAAAGGCCGCAAGCTCCTTCCCCGGGGGTCTGATTTTCCGTCGATGCCAGCATAGTCGCACAGTGTGGGCAGCAGATCCAGCCCGTTGGATATCAGGTGGGTGCTGTCGATCCTTGCCGCCGGAATCTGGCCTTTCCACATAGCCAGAAAGGGGACGTTCGCTGCCTCCTCATATAGAAGGCTTTTGTGCTCCAGCCGGTGTGATGCGTCCATTTCGCCATGGTCGCTGGAGAGCAAAACCAAGGTGTTTTCTTCCTGTCCGCTGGCTTTCAACGCATCCAAAATTATCTGTATCTGCCTGTCAACCACCTCCGTAAGGCGGTGGTAGGCCCAGCGGTGCATGCGCCATTGTTTTTCGGTGTAGTGATCACGGGCCTGTTTCTGAAAATTTCTTTGATCAACCCGCCAGCTAATGGCGGCCGGTTCGTCTTCCTGAGGTTCAAAATTAGGTGGGAGTGGAGGGCAAAGCTTGCTAAAAAACTCTTCTTCACTTACACCCTCAGGCAGCTTTAGCGCCTCGTCGAGTGTGGCTAATTCTGTTTCGCCAATTTCGAGGAGCCTCTTTTCCTGCTGTGTTTCGGCAAAATCCCGAATGGCCATGTAGCAAATGTCGTGTGGATTGATCAGCGACACCACCATAAAGTAGGGCTTTTCATGGGGTGTGGAAATGTACTTTGCTGCTTCCCGGGCCAGCTCGTCCCGCTCATCGTTTGTGATGTCGGTAAAGCCAAGGGCTTCAGGTGTGAGTGACTTTGGTAGGTGTTCCTTTCCGCCAAATACCAGGTCGTATCCGGCCGCTTTCAGGTAAGCGGCTATAGTGGTGTTTTGCACGTCTTCCGACACGTCAGGAATCCTCATGGCTCCAACATTCTCCCGAACAGGCTGACCATTGGCGTCATTGAAGTAGCCCGGAAACCTGCCCGTCATCATGCTTACTCGTGAAGGTGTGCAAACAGGGTTGGTCACATAGGCCCGGGTAAACCTAATGCCATTGGCGGCTATGTAGTCCATGGCTGGTGTTTTCAGCCACTGGTTGCCGGCGCAGCTCATCATGCTGGCATTTTGCTGATCGGTGTATATATAGATGATGTTCGGTTTTTGACTAACCTTTTCGGGTTCGCTACCGCACCCGCAAAGTGCGATTGCCAGTAAACCGATGGCGAATTTTCTTATTTTATCCATTGTGTCAAACTGTATGCGAGTGTTAAATTTTTTGTAAGAGTCGCTTTGAGGAAAGTGCTGACAGGAAGAACAGTGACCAGGTTTTTCAACGTACTTTTCACTGCTTTTCGAGTTGAATGGCTGACTAACCAATATAATCAATTGCACAAAGCAACCGGGACATTTTTCAAATTTTGTGCAAGCTGGCCGGTTAACTCTTTACAAATTCTCACTATTGGGCGCTGTTTTTTGCACGATTAGCAACCTCCTACAAGGCTTTTTTTAAATCTTCAGCAAAACTTCAGAATTACTCCCGAAATACTTCAGAATCAGTAGATGAATTTTGTTCGGTCAAATGTGACAACTGAAATAGTCAAGTTTTTTGGAGAATCAAGAACGCAAAATTATTATGAATAAAACACTCATGTTCGTGGGTTTGTGTGCGCTGTTGTGCTACACAAGCTGTGAATCGCACAAGGAAAAAGAGGAGGAAGAAACTAAATTTTTAGTGACTAGTCCGTTGAGGATGGACACAACTGTTACAAAAGATTACGTGTGTCAAATTCGGTCCGTACAGCACATTGAACTGAGGGCACTTGAAAAAGGCTATTTGCAAAAAATATACGTGGACGAAGGGCAGCGTGTAAAAAAGGGGCAGCTAATGTTCCAGATAATGCCCAAACTATATGAAGCGGAGCTCCAAAAGGCACAAGCTGAGGCCAGTTTTGTTGAAATTGAGTATCAGAACACAAAGCGACTGGCAGAAAGTAATGTAGTAGCACCAAATGAGCTGGCGTTGGCCAAAGCCAAGTATGATAAGGCAATGGCTGAGGTGTCGCTGGCAGAAGTTCACCTGGGATTCACCCAAATCAGAGCACCTTTTGATGGGCTTATGGATCGCTTTCATGTAAGGCAGGGCAGCCTTGTTGACGAGGGAGACCTGCTGACAAACCTTTCCGACAATAGCAAAATGTGGGTCTACTTTAATGTTCCTGAAGCAGAGTACCTGGAATACGAATCCAGTGTTAAGTCTGACGAAAAAATGGAGGTTGGTCTCTTGATGGCTAACAACCGTCTGTTTAGCCACAGAGGCGTAGTGGAAACCATTGAGGCGGACTTTAACAATGAAACCGGCAATATCGCTTTCAGGGCAACCTTCCCGAACCCCAATGGATTACTCAGACATGGTGAGACAGGCAATATACAAGTGACGGTAGACCTTAAGGGCGCCCTGCTCATTCCTCAGAAGTCAACTTTTGAAATCCTCGACAAAAGATATGTTTATGTGATCGACGAGGAGAATAAGATCCGGTCAAGGGCAATAACCATTTCAGCCGAAATGCCGCACATTTATGCCGTTCAGAGCGGGTTGGAAGTAAACGATAAAATCCTTCTGGAAGGGCTGAGGCTGGTCAGAGAAAATCAGGAAATAAGTTTTGAGTTCAAGGATCCGGCAGAAGTACTGTCGCATTTAACGCTCTATGCGGAATAATCAGGCATCCTTAAAATTGAGAAGAAATGTTTAGTAATATAATTCATAGGCCAGTTTTTGCCATTGTAATTTCGGTCATTATCGTTTTTGTAGGTTCGCTGGCTATTAAGCAGCTGCCTATCTCGCAATTTCCCCAAATTGCCCCAACAACTGTAAGTATTTTCATTGCTTACCCAGGTTCCAGTGCCGATGTACTGGTTAAGTCGACGCTCATTACCCTTGAAAACTCCATCAACGGTGTTCAGGGCATGAGGTACATGACCACCGATGCCACCAGTGCCGGCGAAGCTACAGTCACCATCATCTTTGAACCAGGCACGGATCCCAACCAGGCGGTTATCCGGGTGAAGACCAGGGTGGATCAGGTGATGCCTCTTTTGCCCGCACTTGTGCAACGTGAGGGGGTGATCATCACACCCATCCAGCCCAGTATGTTGATGTATGTGAACCTCTACAGTACCGAGGAAGGATTGGATGAAAAATTTCTGTACAACTACGCCAACGTTAAAATGATTCCTGAAATAAACAGGATCAATGGTGTGGCCAGAACGCAGATATTGGGTAGCCGCACCTACGCTATGCGGGTGTGGCTCAACCCTGACCGCATGAGGGCCTACAATATCTCCATTGAGGAAGTAATGGAGGCGCTTGCTGAGCAAAGCATTATTGGTCGCCCGGGTAGAATAGGCCAAAGTTCAGGTATCGCTGCGCAGTCGTTAGAATACGTACTTACGTATAAAGGCCGGTACAACAAGCCGGAAGAATACGAGCAAATCATTGTTCGGGCGAATGCTGAAGGTGAAAGCATACACCTGAAGGACATTGCCACAATTGAGCTGGGTAGCGAGTTTTTTGACATTTACTCTAACCTGGATGGGCATCCTTCTGCGGCTATTGTATTGAAGCAGAACTACGGCAGTAACGCCAGTGAAGTTATTGCTGAGGTGAAGGCGAAGCTTGAAGAGATGAGGGTCAGTTTCCCTCCCGGAGTGGACTACAAAATCAGTTATGACGTGTCCAAGTTTTTGGATGCCTCCATCGAGCAGGTGACACACACGTTGCGTGATGCCTTTATCCTGGTGGCCCTGGTCGTGTTTGTATTCCTTGGCGACTGGCGCTCCACGCTCATACCGATTCTGGCTGTTCCTGTATCGCTAATCGGTGCATTTTTTGTCATCCAGTTTTTTGGACTGTCTATCAACCTGGTGACACTGTTTGCACTTGTGCTGGCCATTGGTATAGTGGTGGATGATGCCATTGTGGTGGTGGAAGCTGTGCACGCCAAAATGGAAGAGGAGCACCTTTCGCCTTACAATGCTGTGAAAAAAGTAATGGGGGAGATCAGCGGAGCGATTATCGCCATCACCATGGTAATGGTGTCGGTGTTTCTGCCTATTTCGTTTATGACCGGCCCGGTGGGTACGTTTTACCGGCAATTCTCCATCACCATGGCCAGCTCGATTGTGATTTCGGCGGTGATAGCACTTACACTCACTCCGGTATTGTGCGCCATGTTGCTGAAGAACACACACGGACAGCCGAGAAAGAGAACGCTGATGAACAGAGCACTCGATAGTTTCAACAGCGGCTTCGAAAAAGTGACTGGAAAATACACGGGCTTGCTAAGGCTGATAGTTAACAGAAGAGCGCTTACTTTCATCATTTTGGGAGTTTTCTGCGCAGGTATATTCTTTGAAAATGAGATTCTACCGGCTGGATTTATCCCCAGTGAGGACCAGGGTACTATTTACGCCATCATCCAAACGCCTCCGGGCGCTACCCTGGAAAGAACCAATCAGGTGTCTCAGCAGCTTCAGAAAATTTGCGAGGAAATTGATGGTGTGGAATCCGTTTCTTCGTTGGCTGGCTACGAGATCATGACAGAAGGTCGGGGCTCCAACGCAGGTACTTGTTTGATTAACCTAAAGCCCTGGTCGGAGCGGGAGCATTCGGTGAAAGAGATCATGGAAGAGCTGGAGGAGGAGTCGAAAGGCCTTGGAGCCATTGTCGAATTCTTCGAGCCGCCTGCTATCCCCGGGTTTGGATCGTCCGGAGGTTTTTCTATGCGTTTGCTGGATAAAACTACGGACACCGACTACCAGGAGTTTGATAAAATAAACAAGGAGTTCATGGATAACCTTGACAAGCGTCCGGAGCTCACTGGTTTGTTTACTTTCTTCGCCGCTAACTATCCTCAGTACGAGCTGTTGATAGACAACGAACTGGCCATGCAAAAGGGCGTTTCTATCGGCAAAGCAATGGAAAACCTGAACATACTTATCGGAAGTACCTACGAGCAAGGGTTTATCAGGTTCGACAGGTTTTTCAAGGTGTATGTTCAATCTGCTCCTGAGTTTAGAAGACTTCCCTCCGATGTTTTGAACTTGTTTGTCAAGAATGACAGGGAAGAAATGGTACCCTACTCGTCGTTCATGAAGCTCGAAAAGAAACAGGGACCTAACGAGATTACCCGCTACAACATGTACAACTCGGCTGCCATCAGAGGGCTGCCTGCCGAGGGGTATACTACCGCCGATGCTATCCAGGCCATTACTGAAGTGGCAGCCCAAACGTTGCCGAAAGGGTATGACATCGCCTGGGAAGGTCTTTCTTACGATGAATCAAAAAGAGGGAATGAAGCGCTGTACGTCTTTATCATTGTAGTACTGTTCGTCTACTTTGTGCTGGCGGCTCAGTACGAAAGCTTCCTTTTGCCTCTGGCAGTAATATTCTCCTTGCCAGTTGGGGTGTTTGGCTCCTTCCTGTTCCTTAAGGTAATGGGGTTGGACAACGATATTTATGCACAGATTGGTCTGATTATGCTGGTGGGCTTGCTGGGTAAAAATGCAGTGTTGATTGTGGAATTTGCTGTTCAGAAACGGCGGCATGGAGCAACAATTTTTGAAGCAGCCATTGAAGGTGCCAGGGTGCGTTTCCGTCCTATCCTGATGACATCATTTGCCTTTATTGCCGGTTTGATTCCTCTGGTGATTGCCACGGGTGCTGGTGCCATAGGTAACCGAACCATTGGCTCATCGGCCCTAGGCGGCATGCTCTTTGGAACCATATTCGGTGTGATCATCATTCCGGGACTGTACTACATTTTCGGAAAACTAGCGGACGGCCGTCAGCTGATCAGGGATGAATACGACAGGCCTCTGAGTGAGGAGCCCCAACACAAACATTCGAAAGAAATAAATTGATTATCATGTTGAAACGAATCATATATAGATGGGTTGGAGTGGCCTGCCTTTCCTTAGCGGTTTGGGCCTGTAAAACGCCCGACTTAATACAAAAAACAGAGAGCAAGGTAGTGCCTGCGAGTTACAATAGCTCGCAGGATACCACCAACACTGGCAAGATTCGGTGGCAGGACTATTTTACTGACCCGTACCTGATCTCCCTGATTGACACAGCTTTGCAAAACAACCAGGAGTTGAACATTGTGTTGCAGGAAATTCAAATTGCCAGAAACGAAGTGCAGGCCAGAAAAGGAGAGTATCTACCTTTTGTTGGCTATGGTGCGGGTGCAGGGGTCGATAAGCCAGGCCGGTACACGAGCAAGGGCTCCAGCGAGGCTACCACGGAAATTAAGCCAGGAATGGAAACGCCAGACCCGCTGCCCGATTTCATGGCGGGGCTGTATGCTTCATGGGAAGTGGATATTTGGCACAAGCTGCGCAATGCGAAAAAATCAGCCTTCAACAGGTACCTGGGAACAGTGGAGGGCAAGAACTTTCTGGTGACCAACCTGATTGCCGAAATTGCCAACTCCTACTACGAACTGCTGGCGCTGGATAATCAGCTGAGAATAGTGCAGCAGAACATTGAAATACAAAGCAATGCCCTGCAAATAGTAAGGCTACAGAAGCAATCCGCCCGGGTAACTGAGCTGGCGGTTCGCAGGTTTGAGGCGCAGGTACTCAACACGAGAAGTCTTCAGTTTGGAATTCAGCAGCAGATCATCGAAACTGAGAACAAGCTCAATTTTCTGGTTGGCCGGTTTCCGCAACCCATTCAGCGTAACTCACAAAACTTTATTGACCTGGTACCCAACGTGCTGAATGCTGGTGTTCCCGCTCAGCTGCTCGAAAATCGTCCCGATGTAAGGCAGGCCGAGTTAGATCTGGTAGCAGCCAAACTGGATGTGCAGGTGGCCAAAGCCAGGTTCTATCCTTCGCTGGGGCTTTCAGCTGGCCTTGGATTTCAGGCATTTAACCCGATTGACCTGGTAAAAATGCCTGAGTCGCTGATATATGGGCTGGCGGCCGACTTAGCCGGGCCGCTGATCAACAAAAATGCCATCAAGGCAGCTTATTCAAGCGCCAATGCCATGCAGATACAGGCGGTGTACAATTACGAGCGAACCATATTGACCGCTTACATTGAAGTGGCTAATCAGCTGTCCAATATCGGCAATCTGGCAAACACTTTCGAACTGAAATCGCTTCAGGTCGATGCACTGACCGAGTCAGTCGACATTTCAAGCAATCTGTTTCGCTCAGCCCGGGCTGATTACATGGAAGTGCTGCTGACTCAGCGAGATGCGCTGGAATCGAGGTTTGAGCTGATTGATACCAAAATGGCGCAAATGCACGCCGTGGTGAATGTGTATCAGGCACTAGGTGGTGGATGGAGGTAAGCACCCCTCCTGATGGAAGAAATGGAGCTGTTTGGGTTAGGAAAAAAGGTTGATCGATTGTAGTAACAGTAGTAGAACAACTCCACAAAAGGCCTCCGAAGTCGAAAGATTTCGGGGGCTTTTTTTGTTTTGCTCATGTGGGTTCAATTCTAATATCGAACTCACGTTTACTCAGACTTCATTGCTTTCGTAAGATTTTAACAATCCTGCTATAGACCACCTCTGATAAATTCCAGTTGTAGCCATCAAAATTGGTTGTATTCGTGAATTGAATTACAACAGTGTCAATGTCCTTGTGGTATTCAGCAATGCTCTGATAGCCGACAAGCAGCCCTGTATGTTCATACTCGTACACGGAAGAATAAATTTCCTGTTCCCCTTCATTGAACACCGAACCATCGTTCAATGCTCTTATGAATGTGCCAACATCCTCGGCTGTAGCAATTATTAAGCCGGTATCTTCATATTTAAAGTCTTCATCAATACCTACATAATAGCCACTCATTACATCGTCAATATCCACTTCACTGAGTGAGCCGAAAGTATTTTTGAGCCCAAGTGGGATCAAAATCTCCTCCTTTATATACTGCTGATGGCTATAGCCCACCACTTTGTCAATGAGGTCAGAAATCAACATATAATTGGTATTTGAATAGCCATAGTCTTCGCCCGGTTCAAAGTCTGCTGGTAAATCCAGTGCATACCCAAGTGTTTCCTCTTTGTTTTTTGGAGGGTTTTTCCAATAGTCAGGGTGGTCAACAAAATTGGGAATACCACTCCGATGCTGTAGCATATGCCTCAGGGTTATTTTGCCTGAATTTTCAATTCTTCCCGCAAGCTCTGGAAAGTAATCAGCGAGTGTTTTATCAAGAGACAAACGTCCGTCTTTGACTAATTTTGTGGTAGCCACAGCCACATATAGCTTGGTAATGCTGGCAATCTTGAATAAGGCGTGTGGGTTGGCAGGTATTTTGGCTTTTCGGTCATGCCAGCCGGCTGCGTAAAAGCCAGGTTCTTTACCAGCCTGATCTACATAAACAATGATACCGTCAAATCCATGATCAAGCGCTTCGTCTACTTGTGCCTGAACTGTATCAGGCAGGGGTAGTATCCAGGCCAATACTATAGGCCACGGGACAAAGTACAGGGAGCCGATGCTTGCAAGAATAAATACTATTCTGAGTACTCGTTTTATATTGTTCATATTTGACACTGTAAGGGTTTGTTTACTTTTCTACTATTAAATTCTCAGCATACCTGAGTGCTGAAGCCAGCAGATTGCTTCGATTCCTGGCTTTTTGCTTAAACTCATCAAGCATTTCTTGTTTGACCATCCGTCCCCGTACCATCACCATTTGAGGATTCCTAAGCACGTCCAGGCGATCCAGGGGATTGTCTTTCGTCAGAATTAAATTGGCTAGCTTTCCAATTTCAATACTTCCCTGGTTACTTAAGAAATCATGGGTTTCTGAGGGATTAATTGTGGCCGTTTGAAGTGCCTGATAGTTGCTCATGCCCGCTTGTGTGTAGAAACTCAGCTCCTCGTGCAGGGAATAACCCGGTGTTGTTACACCAATGCCAGCATCCGTACCGGCAACGATCTTCACCTGTCGTTCATGCAATTTTTTGATGGCAAGCAAATGGAAATCGTGTTGGTCTTTGATCCTGCTCACTATGCTTGAATCACTGCTTTTTGTGCCTGCCCAGCGATCAAACTGTGCCTGGCTGTCTACGGCACGAATGAGTGGGTTCATGTATGCCAGCCCTTCCGAGTTTAGAATGTCATCTTCTGTCAGGAGTCGGTAAATATTGTGATAAACCACGAGGGTGGGACAATGTGCAGTATGTGGGTGCGTGGCATAGAGATCGACCACCTCACCTAGCCTGGCAGTGTCCAGGCGGTACTCCAGCGGTTGTTGTACAATGTCCTCGGCATGCTCAATGGTAACGATTTCAGGCTTGAAATGGTAACTATAAGGCACCTTGGGGCTTGGGTGTGCAACAATGTCAAAATCTAATTCCCGCCCTTTCTCCACTACCGCATCAAAGAGTTCGCCGGTCAGTCCGTAATAGGTCTTGATGAAATCATACCCTCGTTCTTTGTATTCGGCAACTTTTGAATAGGCCTCTTCGGCAGTGAACAGCTGAAGATTATCATCGCCCATATACTCGGGGCCTGTGAGTTTGGGGCCGGAAGTAAAAAACAAAGGCCCAATGACCTCTTCGTTACTTATGGCTTTTTTCATGCGCAGGTGCATTGGTTGCCCCCACAGGTTTCTCACAGTAGTGACACCATTTGCCAAATAAAGGCCAAGCTCATACTCGTCCCACACATGAACATGCATATCGACCAGACCCGGCGTAAGGTACCCTCCTCCGGCATCAAACACTTTTGCTTTTGAGTCGGTTATTACGTCTGCTATCCTGGCAATCACTCCATCCTGAATAAGCACCATTTGATTCAGAAGCACTGTATCGGCAGTCATTGGCACAATATTGACGTTTGTGATCAGGTAAGTGTTGGATTCAAATGCTGGATTGCCTTTGACTTCCAGGTAGGCGGTTCCCCTTTTATCAATAATCAAAGCTCCGGCTGCCACCAAAACCATCATCAAAATGAGAACGCCAACGGCCAGAGCAGTTATTTTCAAAATTTTCATGCTATCTACGTTTCAGTTTGTAAAAAAATATTTATCTCCTTTAAACCAGTTAAAATACAAATCTCATCCCGGTCATGCTCTTAAAAGCGGTTTTTTTCGCCATTTTAACCGGTGTAGTCGATTTCGTAAGTTTTTTGGATGCTAATTCCCTATCCTGATAATTTTACCATTGGCTTTTCGCAGGTCGCTTCTCTCAATCAGTGCGATGATGTCTCCGCCGGGAAGTTGTTTGACTGTCCTGACCCTGCCTTTTATCGACAAGCCAAAAGTTTCGCCGGTTTTGTGGTTGTATTTCATCAGCCTTCTAAAGGCCAGCGAACCAAAAATAAAATAATCGTTCCAGTCCGAAACATTGCTTTCGCTCACCTTTAACAAACAGGCAGGAGCAACAGCCTGGCCACCGTCTCGGGTTGGCACCGTCCAGTAGTGCTCCGGGAAAACAGTAAACTTGGCAGCTGAATCTTCGGAAATAGTAGATACCCACGCACCGTCGTAGTTGATGCCGTAGGTGAAAAGCGGCCAACCGTAGTTCTTTCCCTTCTCTATTATGTTGAACTCATCCCCGCCTTTGGGGCCGTGCTCAATCCCAAAAAGGGTGTGGGTGGATGCTTCAAAAACCAGCCCCTGCACGTCACGGTGCCCGTAGCTCCAAATGGTAGTGGGTGAAGCATAACCATCAAAGACAGGATTATCCGCAGGGATACTCCCGTCGTCCTTTAACCTGTGGATCTTTCCTGCGTCATGGTTGAGGTCTTGTGCGTGTAACACTGGATACTCACTAGTTGAGAAGTCGGAATTGCCGATGTTGAGAAAAAAGTGGGTTTCGTCTTCCCACACTATCCGCATGCCGTTGCCGGTGTAGTTTTGGTGCCGGGTAGTGAAAATAGTTTCCAACTGAGAGGCAGTATCGTCCTGTACTTTTAGTCGGGATACTTTAGCAAAGCCGTCCGATGCCAGGTAGGAAATGTATATCCAGGAATTGGTTGAGTAGTCAGGATGAAGACTTACATCCATTAACCCACCGTGCATAATGGCAGCTAAACCCGGGGTGCCAAAAGTTGCCACCTCCGGCATTCCATTGATCTCTGTAAGGGTGCTGTCCTCAAAGTGGAACATTTTCCCTACCCTGTCGGTAATGAAGTATTCATTTTCACCCACGATGGCTATTCCATAGGGGATGGTAAAGCCACTTGCTATGGTTTTAGTAGTAAAAGCATCATCGCTTACGGTATAGGGAGAATCCGGAACCAGCACAAGGTTTTGTTTGCAGCTAACCAGGCAACCAAATGAGAGCGCCAGCAGCCAGAGAATAGTAATTAA
>TARA_R110001606_G_scaffold46876_2_pt1 | contig 21895 bp, 18 predicted proteins | sample TARA_R110001606 | Tara Oceans TARA_R110001606 (sample SAMEA4398315) | marine metagenome | biome: Polar Biome; feature: [SRF] surface water layer (ENVO:00010504); material: water (ENVO:00002006), including particulate matter (ENVO:01000060) such as... | depth 5 m | reverse complement strand
CCCTCTGACACAAACAGTAGGGACTAACAATAGTACATTAACTATCTTAGTCCCTATGAACTCTTAATAATTATACATCCCACTCTTTCAGTGTGTCTTTTAAGTATTCATAACGCCATGAGTTAAGTAAATCGGGCTTTGGAGTCTGTTCACGCTCAGCGCTGGTTAACTTCCAATTCCAACTGATCAACTGGTTGATTTGCTTTTTAGATGCAAATACATCTTCTGGAATGCCCTGTTTTTTAGCAACTGCAGTGATTTTTTGTTTAATTTCTTTGGCTACTTTTTTATAACTTGGAAAGTCAATAAGTCGTCTTAGTGGCTCAGGAAAATCTGCAACAGGGATCACTTTAGCTTTTTCAATACACTTTAAGATTTCAACGCCCGAGCGGTTAACTTCGATGCTATCGACTTCTGGGACATTACGCATTGCAGTTAAACTCGTTGGTTTGCGTTTTGCCAATTCAACCAAGCAATGCTCTTTTAATACAAAGTTAAGCGCTAAATTTTTGCGTATCGCTTTGTTACGACGCCAAGCCGCAAGCTCTCTTAATACAGCAAGATCCGCAGGTTTTAATTGCCAAGCATTTTTAATGTCTCGATACAGATGTTCATCCGGTGTTTGATAAGCCCGTTTTTGTGCAATCAACTCACTTTCATTGATCACAATATCAAAGAAACCAGCGTCGTTGATTTGTTCAATAATAATTTTAAAGCACGGTAATAAATGAAATACATCAGCTGCAGCGTAATCGAGTTGTTTAATTGTTAGCGGACGCTGTAACCAATTGGTCCGTGATTCGCTTTTGTCGATTTCAATATCGAGTAAATTTTTTACCATATGAGCAAAGCCCATGCAGTTGCCATTGCCTAATAATTGCAAGGCAAACTGGCTATCAAATAAGGGAGCTGGTACGAAGCCGGCGTATTTTTGAAATACTTCAATATCTTCCGACGGTGAATGCAAGACTTTTAACACCGCAGGATCACGTAAAATCTGCCAAAAATCAAACAATGATAGCTCGGCTAGCGGATCGATTAATGCTAAATGTTCGCCGTCATAAACTTGAATAAGGGCAACTTCAGGATACAAAGTACGACGACGCATAAATTCTGTATCAATTGCTAAGATGGGTTTGTTACGGATCTGCTCTACAAACTCATTTAATTGATTTTGGGTTTGGATCAATTGATATTGCACTTAATCTCCTACAATAAAAAAGCCGACATATGTCGGCTTTTTTAGCTTGCTAATCTTTCAAGGCTCGTCTGAGTATTTTGCCAACGTTTGTTTTTGGCAATTCATCCCTAAACTCAACCAGTTTAGGGACCTTGTAATTAGTTAAATTATCACGACAGTGTTTTATTATATCTTTTTCAGTCAAAGATGGGTCTTTTTTAACAATAAAAACTTTAACTTGTTCGCCGCTAACATCATGAGGGATACCAATTGCAGCTGCTTCTAAAACACCTTCATGCATTGCAATCACTTCTTCGATCTCATTTGGGAACACATTAAAGCCAGATACGATGATCATATCTTTTTTACGGTCAACAATATAAAAGAATCCTTCATCGTCATAAGTGGCTATATCCCCTGTGGCAAACCAACCATCTTGCAAACACTCAGCCGTTGCATCAGGACGATTATAATAACCAACCATCACTTGTGGACCTTTAACCCATAATTCGCCCGGCTCACCTTTGGCTGCTTCTTCACCATTATCTAACATCAACTTGATCTCAGTATTAGGTGCAGGTAAACCAATCGAACCATTGTATGAATCTAGATCATAAGGACTGACAGTAACTAATGGCGAACACTCAGTTAAACCATACCCTTCCATTAATTTGCTACTGGTGATCTTTTGCCATTTTTCAGCAACAGGTCGCTGTACAGCCATACCACCACCAAGGGACATTTTCAAACTTGAAAAATCAAGCTCGGCAAAACCCGGTGTGTTCAACAAACCATTAAATAATGTATTTACACCCGTGATCGCGGTGAATTTATGTTGGCCTAATTCTTTCACAAAGCCTTTCATATCACGCGGATTAGTGATCAATAAATTTAATCCGCCATACTTCATAAACGTTAAGCAGTTCGCTGTTAGTGCAAAGATATGATAAAGCGGTAAAGCAGTGACAACAACTTCTTTGCCACGTTCTAACACTTGATCTAAGCAACCAGAAACCTGCTCTAAGTTACCTACCATATTGCCATGGGTCAGCATCGCACCTTTAGAGACACCCGTTGTGCCACCGGTATATTGTAAAAAAGCAATATCAGATAAACACACTTCAGGTTTAATGTAATCTTTTTCGTTCGCTGCAAGTAAGGCTTCAAACTTAATGGGGTTAGGCAATGAATAGCTTGGCACCATTTTTTTAATATGCTTAACAACAAAGTTAACCAAGTGCTTTTTAAAGCCACCCACCATATCACCCACTTGGGTAACTACGATGTGTTTTACTTTAGTGTGCGGCAATGCTTTTTCAAGCGTGTCTGCAAAGTTAGCCAGTATAAAAATCGCTGATGTTTCTGAATCATTTAATTGATGTTCAAGCTCACGTACAGTGTAAAGCGGATTAACGTTAACTACGACACAACCGGCACGTAAAATACCGAGTATTGAAACAGGTGTTTGTAATAAATTTGGCATCATTACAGCCACTTTATCGCCTTTTTTCAATCCCAGCTCTTTTTGAATATACACGGCAACACGTTTTGTTGCTTGGTCTATTTCATCATAGCTCAATGTTTTACCCATATTGGTAAAAGCAGGCAAGTCTTTGTAGTCAGTGAAGCTTTTTTCAAACACTTCTAACAACGAGTTGTAGTGCTCAGGATCGATTGTTTCAGGCATACCCTCTGGGTAGCGCTTCAGCCAAATTTTGTCCACTCTTAGCTCCTGTTCTATTTATAATTTATTTTTATTAAACCTTAAACTAAGTAAGGCAATTTCACAATTGAGCAATCACTCTAATTCGCAAATATTCCCACATTTTGTGCAAATATACAATTAACATGCACCAGTTTGCAGCATAAAGGCATGAATCTGCTGTAAACACTGCTCAGGGCTTTGCATATGACAGTGGTGGCCACCTTCAACTTCATTTACTATTAAGCTTTTGTAATAATTAGCATATTTATTTAAATTATCACTAATAAATTGATACCCTTCACTGCCTAGAATTAATTGGCACGGCACATTTATTTCGCTTATTACCGCTATGCATTGTTGCTCATCAAATCTAAAACCTGAATGATTTTTAAGCTTTGGATCAGTTCTTAGCAGCCATCCTTGTTCAGTTTCTCGTATATTTCTGTCCATCAAAAGTGCTATTAAATCCAAAGGTAAGTCACTTTGTACCGCCCGTGCTTGGTGTATTATTTGTTTTGACTCGTACTGTCGGGGTGCTTTTTTATTTACACGACGTCGATTCAAAATTGCATTTCTAAGCTGCTCGACCACTTTTTTACTGGGTGTTGTGACAACTCCCAGTCCTTCTATCATAGTGACCGTATTTACTTTATCAGGAAAACAGCTGGCAAAAAGACCAGCGGCCATTGCGCCCATAGAATGACCAACCAAGTGTACTTTATTAACCCCAAGTTGCTCGATTAAGTTATAAATATCATCAATGTAATCAATGAAATAATAGTGTGCATCGCTTCCACGCCAATCTGATAAACCATGTCCAGGAAAGTCCACACAATACCAAGTTGCAGTTAAGGTGTTATGTTCTAACATGGGTAAAAAACTATGACAATTATCAAGCCAACCATGTAATGCAATGACAACCTCTTTTCCTTGCCCAAATGTTAGGCCATGAAGTGTTAATGCGCCACTTTGAACTGAAAATGGATGCACTGCGTAATTCCCCTTTGTTTTTAGTTTGTTTAACGTAAAAGACATTTATTTATACTACATTGCGTATACAATGGCACTACATAATAAACAGGGTACAAAGATGAAGAAACAAATAAGCCTCTTGGCATTATTATGCTCAGCAAGTGCATACGCAGAGCAAGCACCAAAAAACATAATTTATATGATTGGTGATGGCATGGGCCCCGCTTATACTACAGCATATCGCTACTTTAAAGATGATCCGTCTACCAAAGAAATAGAAGGCACGGTGTTTGATACAATCCTTAAAGGCATGGCACATACTTACCCTGACGACCATACTTATGTAACTGACAGTGCTGCTGGCGCAACTGCTTTGAGCTCAGGCCATAAAAGCTATAATGGTGCAATTGCAGTTGATACCGATAAAAAACCGGTAAAAACAATGCTCGAAATTGCTAAACAAAAAGGCATGATCACCGCATTAGTTGCAACCTCACAAATCAATCATGCCACGCCTGCAAGCTTCGCTGCACATAATGAATCTCGTCGTAACTACGATGAAATTGCCAATGATTACATTGATAATAAAATTGCCGGAAAACTTCCCGTTGATTTAATGCTCGGTGGCGGTACTAAATATTACATCCGCGAAGACCGTAATTTAGTTGCAGAATTTAAGCAAGCGGGCTATCAATACAGTGATGACTTTAGTGCGTTAAAAGATATTAAGCAAATTCCTGCGCTGGGATTATTTGCTCCAGTTGGGCTTGACTTTGCGTTAGATAATAACCCAACACGCTTAGCACAAATGACCAATAAAGCGCTTGAGTTACTTAATGAAAATAACAAAAGTGGCTTTTTCGTGATGATCGAAGGCAGCCAAATTGATTGGTGTGGCCATGCCAATGATATTGCCTGTGCAATGGCGGAAATGGATGATTTTGCTAAATCAATCGAGCAAGCAAAAGCGTACGTTGATAAAAACCCGGATACCTTATTGGTGATCACCGCAGATCACTCAACAGGTGGTTTAACATTAGGTGCGCATGGTCAATATAAATGGGAAACCGAGGTAGTAAAAGGCGTGAAAGCCACAGCCGTTAAATTAACTAAATTAATGTCAGAGTCTGATGATTTAAAAGCTATTTGGACTGCTAACACGAATATAGAATACACTCCCGAAAACCAGATCAAGCTTGAACAGGCAAAAAAACTAGGTGATAAACCACTTAATCTTGCCATTAAAGATATTATCAGTAGAGCCAGTTTCACCGGTTGGACTACCGGCGGTCACACTGCTATTGATGTACAAGTATTTGCCTATGGTAAAGGTGCTGATAAATTTATCGGCTCACAAAACAATACTGATATTGCCGATAAACTGATCGGCTTTATTGAACAGCAGTAATGTTTAATTGGCATGTTGCTTTTCCTGAGGGGAGAGGCTAACTGCAACATTAAAGGTTAATTATAAAAAGCCCAGTCATAATGTATCTGGGCTTTTTTAATCACAGCTGGAGGTAAACTTTTGCCAAATACAAGCACATCAACACAGAGTTAAATTACTGTCTAATTGTTAAGCGTAAATGTCCACACCAATTAAGTTTTGTACTTCAGCTCGGCGTTCTAAATTAGCAAACTCGGTGTAGGTTGAAATAGCACGACTTACTTTGGCTGTCGGTTGGTCATAAATCGTTTGTCGGTAACTAGGTTGGGCAGTATCACTTTGTAACTTATCAGCCAGCGCAATACCTGCTTGGCTTGATTTAACAAACTCCGCAGACTGTTTATTATCAGCAGCAGATTGCTCCAATAAACCCTGAGGTTTATTAGTGTTGATCTGTCTTGAGGTAATTTTACCGGGTATGTCTCCCGAGTAAAACCCTGAGCCAATAGGTAGATTCAAAGTTGCGTCTCGTTAATTAGGTTATTAAATTATGTGCCAAATTTAATAACCTTGCAAGTTGCTTTATTAATCAGTTTATTCGCGTCCAGGTAATTTTTTCCAGGTTACTGTATCACGTACATATTTAGGTTGAGCTTGCGCAGCACTGACCGTACGTTGCGCACTGAAATCATCGCTAATTGTAGCCAACATAAAACCGGCATCAGGTAATATGATGTCGTTATTGATAGCTATTTGTGGGTTATCTGCCAGTGCCTCAGGATATGTTTGCCAGCCAGTGCCCACTGCAATCCCTGGTTCGTCTGCAAGAGATAATAATGCGGGTTTTAATACTTGTTCGTCACCTTGTAAGGTCATCACACCATTATCACTGAGTCTATAATGGGCAAAATATATTTCTCCCATACGCGCATCAATAGCACTAAATACACTTTTTTCACCGGTTTGTTGATAAGCTTGCTGCGCCATCATTTGCAGCGTTGACACACCAACTAGTGGCAGTTTACATGCATAAGCTAAGCCTTGCGCAATAGCGACACTTATACGCACGCCAGTGAAACTACCTGGGCCTTGGCCAAAACCAATAACATCTAAATCAGTTAAACGGCAATTTGCCTTAGCTAACAACAGATCAACCAACGGTAAGATTTTTTGACTATGCTGTTGCGGGCATACTTCAAAATGGTGAAATAACTGACCATTATAATTGAGCACTAAAGACAATGCTTCGGTAGAAGCGTCAAATGCTAATAGATTAATATCACTAGTACTGATTGCGTTATTCATGGTAATTATTTCTCTAGTTAATGTGTTCTAAAAATTCACTGGCCACTTGAAGGCTACGTGTGCGGCGCATCGGCGGCAAGCTTTTTAAAAAGACTTGGCCGTATTGGCGTGTCACTAAACGGTTATCGCAAATCACCAACACCCCTTTATCCTTACTATCGCGGATCAGTCGTCCAACGCCTTGTTTTAGTGCAATCACCGCTTGTGGCAATTGAATATAAGCAAAAGGATCATGTCCTTGTAATTGCGCATCTTGCATTTTAGCTTGGAGCAGTGGATCATCGGGTGCTGCAAAGGGTAACTTATCAATAATAACACAACTGAGTGTGCTACCTCTGACATCAACTCCTTCCCAAAACGACGCAGTACCTAATAATACGGCATTACCATGGCGGGTAAATTTTTCTAAAATAATACGTTTAGACATTTGCCCTTGCATATAAATAGGATAATCAATCTGCGTACTTAGCCCTTCGGCGACTAAATGCATCATCCGATAGCTGGTAAACAATACAAAGCAGCGCCCTTTTGCTGCTTTAATTAAATCGAGGGTAAGCTTAACAATCGCATGAGGCATATTCGCTGCATGTGTTTCAGGCAAATAACGCGGTAAACATAATAAGGCTTGCTGATAATAATCAAACGGACTATCAACCATCATACTTTTGGCAGGCTTAAGGCCTAGGCTTGCGTTAAAATGATCAAGTGCATTATCGACAGATAGAGTCGCTGAGGTGAATACAAAGCCAGCCCCCGAGTCTGCCATCATTTGCGCAAATTTAACTGATACGTTAAGCGGAGTTATATGTACGGTTAAATAGCGGCGTGTTGTTTCATACCAATAACTGTTACCTGTTTGGCTTATATCAAACACCCGCTCTAATTGCCCTTTAAAAGCTAAGGTACGCTCAAATGGGTGTTCTATTTTATCGCTACGGTCTAAACAATGTTTGAGTACTTGATACAAAAAGTCTAAATCGCTGATCACCCTATGTAACGCGGCGCAAATTTCTTTACTTGCCAGCATTTGTCGCCAATCACCTCGGCTACCATCTAAGCCAAATTGTAAGCGCAAGTCTGCAACACTGGTTTCAAGCTTATTTAAGGTTTTACCAAGTTGCAACATATCCGGAATGTCAGAGCGATAAATTGCTCGTAAATCATTAATTAAGTCCACCAGCTTTTTAGTGCTGATACTCTCACCAAAGTAATCACTGGCAATTTCACTTAATTGGTGTGCTTCATCAAATATATAGGCATCAGCTGTGGGAATGAGTTCAGCAAAGCCGGTATCTTTTACCGCCATGTCTGCAAAAAACAAATGATGGTTAACCACTACTATATCGGCATCCATCGCTTTTAAGCGGGCTTTGCGAATATAGCAATCTTGAAAATCAGGACACTCTTTACCTAAGCAGTTATCCGCAGTGGAGCTTACATAAGGTAATACTTTGGCATCTTCTTCGATACCAATACAATCAGCCAGATCACCGGTGTGCGTTTCACTGGCAAATTTAGCCACCATGGCCAATTGATGCATCACATCAGAATCATCGGTCGGTACATGGGCAACATGCTGATTAAGCCGATAAGTACATAGATAGTTACTGCGCCCTTTTAGCAGCGCGGTTTTTTTACTCGCACTAAGCGCTTTAACTAATTGTGGTAAATCACGGTGATATAATTGTTCTTGCAGCGCTTTCGTGCCGGTTGAAATTATTGTTTTACCTTTAGACTTTAGCGCAGGGGCTAAATAAGCGTAGGTTTTACCTGTACCAGTGCCCGCTTCAACCACTAATTGCGAGCGGTTTTTTAATGCATCACTCACCGCAACCGCCATATCGATCTGCGGTTGGCGAGGCGTATAACCATCTAAAGATTGCGCTAACGGACCTGCTGCACTAAAAAGCTGTTTGATAATAACGATCGCTTTGCTAAAAATAATAGCGGGATTTTACGTAAGCATAGCCCCAAGGGCAAGTGAATACGCAAAGCAAATAGCAAAGGAGCAATGCCCCTTTGCTATTGTTATTATTGTGCGTTGATCGTTAAAGTAATACCACTTGCCGCAGTGTAACCTTGTAAATCAATATACCAAGCACCAGCTTGGGGATTGCTAATAGTACAGCTTTCATTATTACCATTTTTATAAGGTCGACATTGATATGTTGACGTTGATGACGGCGAACCAAAATTCACATACAGATCAGCATCCCCGCTACCACCTAAAATAGAAATATTTAACGACGCGTAACCCGCACTGATATTTTGACTAAAGCGAGTCCAACCTCCTGTTGCCACACTGACATTCGTCTCGGTACGATTAATCGGTGTCGGTACATTATTGTCACCATCATAACTACCCGTTAAGGAAACACCGGTAATAGCGCTCCATGCTTCAACCATGACATGATATGTACCTGATTGTATATTACTAATAGCGCATGCTTCATTACTGTTTGAATTAGTGCTGTTACAGTCAAAGTCTTGTAAAGTAGGCGGTGCGCCAAACTTAACGTATAGATCAGCATCGCCACTGCCACCTGCTGTAGTAAAGTTTAAATTACTACTTCCTGCAGGGACTGCTAAGGTATAAAAAACTTGCTCTTTAGCAAGCGCATTAATTCCAGACACTGTGACACCATTTTCCAGTTCATTGTCAGTGGGTGGTACTTCATAGCCGGCATTTTTAGCCATTTCAGCTAAGTAGCTCACCGCAAGTTTGGCAAATTTACTCGCATGATCAGCATCAAAATTACTGTCGTTTGCAGTATGGATTAGCGGGTTAATATCAGCCATGCGCGACTCAAATGGCATTGAGGCGGCAAAGCCCTGCTGATACCACGAAGCATGATCTGAACAGCCATAACCACACTGATCAAAACCATAACTTAGGGTGGGTAAATAAGTATCGATCAATTGTCCCAAAAACTGATTTTGGCCGCTGTTAGTATAATCTGTCATCATCACAATATCATCGCTACTGCCATGATTACCGGTCATATCAAATTGCACCATACCTACCACATTTTTGCCCTGTGATTTATACGCCGTTGCAATCGCTTTTGAACCTCGCAGCCCTACTTCTTCAGCTGCAAAACCCATAATTTGGATTGTTCTTTGTGGTTGATAGTTATTATCTACGATTGCCCGAAGCACTTCCGACAAGACCGCAATACCGGAGGCATTATCATCCGCACCGGGCGCTCTGCCATTACTAGGATTTGATTGATTAATTGAATCTAAATGACTGCCAACAATTACTATTTCATCCGCTTTTTCGCTGCCTTGAATAGTCACAATTACAGATGATTGCGACCAACTATGGCTAAAGTAATCAACACTAATATCAGCGCGGTTGCTCGCTAACTGTTGCCAATAATCTTTTAACCATTGAGATGCATCAACTCCACTTTGTACTGAGTAATAGCGATTATTAAAAGCACTCAACGAATTAACGGTATTGGTTAGATCATTAGGACTAATGTTATTGATCAGTGTCTGTACCGTTTGCGCATTATCTATTGTGTAGTTAATAGCCAAGCTGTTGATTGACTGATTCTGTACTTTAGCTAATTGCTCAGTATAAAGCTGCGCCTCAAGCAATGATTCATGTGCTACAAAGCCACCGCAGCGATGGTAATTGTCGTGCATAAATTCACTTAAATTAGCCACTTCAGTCTGTTTAATACGCATAAAATTAATAGAAGATAAGCTGGATGCTTGTGGAGCGAGGAGCTCGGTACTGTGTTTATGAGCTGTTTGGTTTAATTTGTAATGTTTAGCTGCTACAGGGTCAATACTTACCCAAATACTGTCAGGCTCTTGTGCTATTACCAGCTGACTTACCAATAATGACACAGTGCCAAGCAGGACGCTTGGTGCAAAGATATTCATAACAGTTTCCTTTTTTTCTGTGTTTACCCAAATTCAGACTCTGAAAATATAAGGGTAAAAAAGGGAGCGAATGCTCCCTTAGGTGAGGGATTAGTTAGCCGTTATTGTTAACGTTACGCCACTTGCCGCACTGTAGCCTTGTAAATCAATATACCAAGTGCCCGCTTGTGGAGCAGTAATTTCGCAACTTTCGTTGTTACCATTTTTATATGGTCGACATTGATAAGACGATGTTGATGATGGCGAGCCAAAATTAACATACAAGTCTGCATCACCAGAACCACCCGCTATAGCAACATTCAATGTTGAATAACCTGCGCTTAGTTCTTGACTAAAACGAGTCCAACCACCTGAGCTAACACTTACATTAGTTTCAGTACGGTTTATTGGTGTAGTACCCGTATCACCGCCATCAAAACTCCCCGTGAGTGAAACGCCCGACATTTGGTTCCAGGCTTCAACCATTACATAGTAAGTACCTGCTTGAACATTGCTGATAGCACAGCTTTCAGTGCTGGTTGAAGTCGTGCTGTTACAGTCAAAACTATTTAGTGTTGGTCTTTGCGCAAATTTTACATACAAGTCCGCATCACCACTGCCACCTACCGTATTAAACTGCAAATTAGTGGCATTAGCTGGTACTTCTAAGGTAAAGAACAGTTGCTGTTTTTCTGTACCACTGATCCCAGTGCGTGGCACGCCATTGCTAAGTGGCTCGTCAATTGGTGGCTCTACTCCTCCACAACTACTGCCAGGGCTTAAATTTGACGTTACACCCACTGCCGCAAGTGCGCTTTGTACATCACCTGGGCTGTAATCTAAATCACATGCCGCATCCATTACGCCATTCCCTGCCAAGTCCCAATTGGTACTAGCGGTCCAATATAATTGGTTTGCACGCGCCATAACCTCAAAAGCTTTTCTAGTATCCCAACCAGCTTTAGTTGCTAAGTTATAGAATGCTTTATTAAATACACCGGAGCTGTAATGTACATCCATCCCAGAATAATAACTCGATTGGTTATCAATTGAACTACCATCTTGGGTCGGGTTATTCATGTAACGCAATGCACCATTGCCTTTGAAAATTTCTTGGCCAACTAACCAATCATTAGTGCCTAGCATATAAAACTCGGCAGCTTCACCAGCCATATCAGAAAACGCTTCATTCAAGCCGCCCGATTTCCCACTGTATACAAGCCCTGAATTTTGCTCAGTAAAACCATGGCTAACTTCATGAGCAGAAACATCTAAACTAACTAATGGATAAAAGGTATTTTGACCATCACCAAAAGTCATTGCTGATCCGTCCCAAAAAGCATTTTCATAATTACTGCCGTAATGAACACGCATTTGCAATTGAAAAGACAGCGGAGGAGAACCAATCCAGTCGTTATACATATTAAAAATGACATTACCAAAGTAGTGCGCGTCATTTAATGGCGAATAAGCGCCATTTATTTCCTTAAAGGTGTTTTCGGGGCAAGTAAAGGAATACGCTGAAGAGCCACTGGTGCCACCATTTAAATTAATGGTTTTAACATTTGCGTTATTCATGGTGCAAGTGTTGCCTGATTGCGACACATCTAAACTACTAAAATCAGTTCCGTAAATGTACTTTCCTGTTTTTAAATTTCCACCAGGGCCTGTAGCATTGGCATGTTGAAGGTTATCAAAGCTATGCAAAACCTCACCAGAATTCGCATCAATGATCTGATAAGGTCGAGAAGGATTAGCACCATAAGTAACATACGATACTTCATACACTAAATGTGCGACATGTTGCGCATCAAGCCAAATCGCTAAACGCGATTGTTCATTGTGTTTTTTAAGGCTTACTGATTTAGCCGCTGCGGGGGAGTTTTTTAACCCCTGTGTAATAGCCATTTTTTTACTGAGTTTTGGCATCACTGAGCTTATATCGCTACTAATATCATATACAGCAGCACCATGAGCGCGTTTTAATTGGCCATTATTATCAAACGTTAAACTCACAGTATCACCAATGACTGGTAATCCTTGATACTGTTGTTGATAACGCCGAGTCGTATCACCATTATTACTTTTTACTTCTTTTAATACGACTAACTCATTACCTGCATCCAAACCAACTAACTGGATTGGGCTTGCCATAAGTACCGATGACGCACTATTTTGCAAAGCTGTAGTTAGGGCTGCTTGCTCATTCAGATATTGTTTATTTGCAGCTACTGCACTTGATACTTGCGTTACCGCAAAAGCAGCAAGAGTTGCTAATGTGATTTTAGATAAATTCACGTTTACGCTCCATTTAAATTGTTATTTATTTAATATTTTTGTATTAAACCGGCACTACCCGTTCCCGATTCAGATTCAGCCTAGACTGTTTTTACTGAAATTGAAAATTAAACAAAAAATTAACAAATACGAAGACTGAAACACTCAAAAACAATGACTTAACCTTGAGTTGTTAATTAAAAAACAAAAGAAACCCAGTAAATGTAGATATATGGATACATAAAATTAACATTTACTTGCATTTCATTTGTCTTTATTATTGGTAATGTATTAAATGTCATTTCTGCTCAGACCTATAACTGCAGTGATTATGTTGATTGACAACAGAGCTATATATGTAGATAGCAAACTGCAAATATTGACGATTAGCAAAGAAGCTATTGCGGTTTAAAAGCAGTAATGTCGATAAAGTCTCAAACAAAACCATCAATTAATTTCGTTGTTGCTACGTGAGTAGCAAAAACGCCTCTTAAAAGTGTAATTATCAGCATTGTCGCGGTGACATTTCAAAGTCTCAGGAGTAACATACCCGCGCGAAAGTACATTCTCTTTTGCTCATTCCAATATATTATTTAAGGTCAAACAATGAATGCTTGGTACCTCATTTGTTTTTTATCTGCATTAGCGATTTTTATCGCATTTGCTAACCAGTATATCCTCAAAATGCAAACCACTATTGCCATAACAACTGGCTCAGTAGTGATTTCATTGTTATTAATACTCGCGGTAAAATTATTGGGCGATTCAACCGCACTGGAGATTACACAAATAGTCTCAAGTATCGATTTTAATCAATTATTACTCAAAGGCATGCTCGGCTTTTTACTGTTTGCAGGCGCACTGGAAATTAACCTTGCGGCACTCAAAAAACAACGTTTTGAAATTACCGTACTGGTGTTATTTTCGACCTTAGCCTCCACCTTTATCATTGGCTTTTTAAGCTTTTACTTATTTGCCGCGTTAGGCTTTGCGGTGCCTTTTATCTATTGTTTATTGTTTGGTGCATTAATAAGTCCAACCGATCCAATTGCAGTGCTTGCAATTATTAAACAAATGCGTGCCCCTGAAGGCATTTCTGTGCAAGTTGAAGGTGAATCATTATTTAATGACGGTATTGGTTTAGTTATTTTTACCACTATTTTTGCCGTGGCTTTTCTCGACACTGAAGCCAGTGCAGCAGGCATTGCAGAGCTATTCTTTGTCGACGCACTGGGAGGGATTGCATTTGGTTTAGTGATTGCGTTAGTGGGTCATTATCTGATCATCAACAGTCGTGATGTAAATATTCGCTTGTTACTAACCTTAACTATACCGACAGCAGGATTCGCCGCTGCCAATATATGGGAAATATCTGGCGCACTGGCGATGGTAACTAGCGGTATATTGTTAGGTAATATAACCCGTACTAAAGCGACAGAGCGCACCGGGCCTGAAGACACTCGCTACGTAAAAGACTTTTGGCACGCCACCGATAGCTTTTTAAATGCGTTGTTGTTTTTGATTATCGGTATGCTAATTGTCACTATGCCCATCAGCCTAGCTGAAATTGGTTTAGGACTACTAATGGTGCCTGTAGTATTACTTGCTCGCTTTATCAGTGTTGGCGCACCGTTTGTGGTATTTAAGAAATTTAGAAAATACGACAAACACTCAGTTAAAATTTTAACCTGGGGCGGCCTGCGCGGTGGCCTTGCTTTAGCAATGGCTGCGGCAATTCCTCGTGATCAAGTATTTGTGGGCGGCTCTGATTTACATAACCTGCTTGTTATTGTTACCTACGTTGTGGTGATATTTTCGATTATTGTGCAAGGGCTCACTATTTCGCCGTTAATTCACAGTAGCATTAGTGCCAAACAACAAAACTAACATTTAAACTTACTTCTGGCGCCGCGAGCTAATGCTTACGGTGCTAGAATTAGTTATGCATTTCCTATGCATAAGATCCTATAAATATTACGCCCATGTGTCTAAATGGGTTTCGTCTTCCTCGTCTGTTTTGCGCTCTTTCTTAGCTGTTTCAAGCTTTTCTTTAGGCAGTAGTTCTTTGCGCTCCAACTGACGTTTTTGCCGCTTTTCACGTTCAATTCGCTGCGCGTTCGAATCTTTTAGCCCCGCAATATGAAAAGCGCCTTTCGACTCAAGTTGCAAACGAGTGATCTGCCCTAAATAAGGGATCATAATATCCATACGTTCCTCCTTTGGTTACTCTTATCATCGGCCGTTATAGCTTATTCTTTAATTTATGCAAAAAAAACTTGCCAGCTTCCCCACAAATGTGTTTTTCTATATGTGAAATTTACTTAAACAGATTAAACACTTTTGTTTACATGAAGCAATGATAAAACGAAAGTTATTTAGGATATATTATAATGCGCTTAAACCTGACAACAGTACATCATCACCACCATTCACCGGAATAACCTGTCAGGTCTTTCGCTGAGAGGTTATTCCTAAAAGGAACCTCTGGCGAGTCAACATACAATGATTCATTTTTCGCCCTGAGGTTCCCTCGGGGTTTTTAGTTTTTAAATTAAAGGAAAAATGAATAATGAGTAATAGCAACCGTCTACGTATCGCCATCCAAAAAGGTGGCCGCCTTTCTAAAGATTGCCAAGACTTACTAAAACAGCTAGGTGTTAAACTTAACTTGCGTGAGCAACGTTTGATTGCCCACTCAACCAATATGCCGATTGACGTACTACGTGTGCGCGATGACGATATACCCGGTCTGGTAATGGACGGCGTGTGTGATTTAGGCATAGTAGGCGAAAACGTACTCGTTGAAGTACAAGCTGAGCGCCAGCGCCAAGGCGTACCAAGTGAAGTAACTAAATTGTCTAAACTTGATTTTGGCTACTGTCGCCTTGCACTTGCATGGCCGTCAGAACTTGGCAAGCAAGATAAAAGCTGGTTTGAAGGCAAACGCATTGCTACCACCTACCCTGAAATCTTAACTCAATACTTAAAGCGTGAAGGCATAAACGCCAGCACAGTAATGCTGACTGGCTCTGTAGAAGTCGCACCACGTGCAGGACTTGCTGATGCAATTTGTGATTTAGTATCTACCGGTGCCACACTTGAAGCCAACGGCCTTATGCAAGGCGATACTATTTTAGAATCAAACGCCTGCCTTATCCAAAATAAAGACTTACAAGATGCTGACAAACTAGCACTTATCAACAAACTTATGCCACGCTTACGCGGCGTGAGACAAGCCAAAGAAAGCAAATACATCATGCTGCACGCGCCAAAAGATAAACTGGATGAAATTTGCGATATTTTACCAGGCTCTGGCCAACCAACGGTATTAGCTCTTGCTGGCTCTGATGAGTACGTAGCCCTGCACATGGTGAGCAGTGAAACATTATTTTGGGAAACAATGGAGCAATTAAAAGCGCTAGGCGCCAACTCTATCCTCGTTATGCCAATTGAAAAAATGATGGAGTAAGTCAATGTTGCGCTGGAATGAGGTTTCCAAAGATGCACAAGCAGCGGCGCTAATGCGCCCTGCTGTTAGTGCAAGTGTGGAAGTAGAAGCTATTTGCCAAGCTATTATGGCAAGCGTAAAAGAGCAAGGCGACACAGCCTTACTCGACATGGCTAAGCAATATGATAACCGCGAAAATCCGCGCTTATTAGTGCCGCAAAGTGAGATCAATGTCGCTGAGCAGCAGTTAAGCGCTGAGCTTAAATACGCGATAGACACAGCCTACGCTAATGTAAAACGTTTTCACCAAGCACAGCTACCCAAAGATATTAAATTGTCGACTCAGCCCGGTGTGTTATGTGAACTAAAATACCAAGCCATTGAAGCCGTTGGAATATATGTGCCAGGTGGCAGTGCGCCATTGCCTTCATCAGTGATCATGCAAGGTGTACTGGCGCAGCTAAGTGGTGCGACAACCGTAGTGTTAGCAACACCGGTGCAAGGTGATTTACCGATAAACCCAGCAATTTTATATGCGGCTAAACTATGCGGTATCAAAACAATCGTAGAAAGTGGCGGCGCAGGTGCAATCGCCGCAATGGCTTATGGTACAGACTCAGTGCCCAAGGTGAATAAAATTTTTGGCCCGGGTAACAGCTTTGTGACTATGGCTAAACAACTAGTAGCTCAGACCATACCAGGCATGGCGATCGATATGCCTGCGGGCCCGTCTGAGGTGTTAGTGATTGCCGATGAGCGCGCAAACCCTGAATTTATTGCCGCTGATTTATTATCTCAAGCTGAGCACGGCGCTGATTCGCAAGTAATTTTACTGTGTAACAGTGAACGTATGATTGCCCGCACCGAGCAAGCTATTGAACGCCAATTAGCCAAACTATCGCGTCAAGATATTGCCGCAAAAGCATTGGCTAATTCATCGCTTATTTTGGTTGATTCAATCGAGCAAGCATTTGCTGTATCAGCACAATACGGCCCTGAACACTTAATACTGCAACTGGCTGATGCCAACCCATATTTAAACAAAGTTAAAAATGCAGGATCTGTGTTTGTGGGTGACTACACGCCAGAATCTGCTGGTGATTATGCCTCTGGTACTAATCACGTATTACCAACCTATGGCTACAGTGCCACTTATTCAAGCTTAAACTTACTTGATTTTTTTCGCACTTATACCGTACAAACCATTACTCAAAATGGTTTAAAAAACTTATCAAAAGCAATTTTACCATTGGCTGATGCAGAAGGACTTGATGCCCACGCAAATGCCGTTAAGGTGCGTTTAGAGGCGATGAACAATGAGCAATAATCCTTTATTACCGGCCAATATTGATGCATTAGCAGCATATAGCTCGGCAAAAAGTGAGAAACTAACCGGCACAACGTGGCTTAATGCAAATGAAAGCCCGTATGTTAAAAGTATCGATATCAGCATTAATGATTTAAATCGCTACCCTGATCCGCAACCTATGAATGTTATTAACCGCTATGCTGATTACGCCGGACTCACTGTTGAACAAGTACTTATGACCCGTGGTGCGGATGAAGGTATTGAGCTACTGGTACGCACCTATTGCCAACCAGAGCAAGATTCGGTTGCTTTATTTTTACCTACGTACGGCATGTACAAAGTCACCGCCGACACTCACAACGTAGCAATAAATGGCTTAAGCCAAGCATTATTATTCGATGGTACTGTTGATCAAATAATCAACGCTGTTGGTAATAGCAAATTAGTGTTTATTTGTAATCCAAATAACCCAACAGGCAGCTTAACACCGCTTGAAAAAATAAAGGCTATTGCAACAGCACTTGCCGATAAAGCACTGGTCGTTGTGGATGAAGCTTATATTGAATTTTGCCCAGAGCAAAGTGCAAGCAAACTCATCAACGAATTTGCCAACATAGTAGTACTGAGAACGCTCTCTAAAGCATTTGCGTTAGCAGGCCTGCGTACAGGCTTTACTCTTGCCCAATCGTCAGTACTAGCGCCAATCCGTAAAGTGATTGCACCGTATCCGGTATCAACGGTAGTGGCAAGCATTGCTGCAAATGCACTCAGCCCAGATGCCATTACTTCAATGCGTCGCCAAGTAAGTATTTTAAATGCACTAAGGGCAAAGCTAAAGCTGTGGCTCGAAGCCTCCCCTGCCGTATTACAAGTGCTCAGTGGCGAAGGAAACTTTGTCACTCTAAAGCTCGCCGATAAAAACAGCTTTAATATCGCACTTGAGCAAGGCTTAGTTATGCGTGCTTTTACTTTATACGGCGAAAACGATTGGCTACGTATTTCAATCGGCAGTGAGCAAGAACTAGAACAAGTAAAAATATGGTTAGATGGCCTAAGCCAATCAGCCACTTTTAAAGAGCAGGAAGTATCATGAGCAACCCGTATTTATTTATCGACCGTGATGGCACTATTATTGAAGAGCCAATCACCGACAAGCAAGTAGACAGTCTTGAAAAGTTAGCGTTTTTACCAAACGTGATCCCTGCTCTTTTGCAATTACAAGGCGCAGGCTATCGTTTAGTGATGGTGTCAAACCAAGATGGCTTAGGCACTGACAGCTTTCCAACGGCTGATTTTGATATTGCCCAAGATAAGATGATGGCTATTTTATCAAGCCAAGGCATTAAATTTGACGACGTATTAATTTGCCCACACTTTAATGAGCAAAATTGTGATTGTCGTAAGCCAAAAACAGGGTTGCTTACCGAGTTAATGCGCTCAGGTAAAGTCGACTTAGCACGCTCATTTGTGATTGGCGATCGCCAAACAGATATTGGCCTTGCACAAAACTTGTGTTGTGAAGGTATTTTGTATGACGGTGATTGGAATGCAATTGTCACTAAACTTACCACCGCTGATCGACAAGGCCGCGTGACTCGCAACACTAAAGAAACGCAAATTGATGTAAAACTCAATTTAGATCAAAGTAAAAATGGCGAGATCAGCACTGGCCTAGGCTTTTTTGATCACATGCTTGATCAAATTCGCACCCATGCCAATATTGGCCTTGATATTCAAGCCAGCGGCGACTTGCACATTGACGAGCACCACCTTGTTGAAGATATCGGCATTGCCCTTGGTTTAGCGCTTAAACAAGCCCTTGGTACTAAATCACAAATTGCTCGCTATGGTTTTGCCCTACCGATGGATGAATGCAAAGCAGAGGCACAAATTGACTTGTCAGGTCGTGCTTCGTTTGTATTAAACGCTAACTTTAGCCGTGAAAAAGCCGGTGATTTAGACGTACAAATGGTTGAACACTTTTTCAAAAGCTTAAGCGACAATGCAGCGATCAGCTTAATATTGTCGGTTAGCGACGGTAACTGTCATCACCAAGTTGAAGGTTTATTTAAAGCGTTTTCTCGCGCTTTACGTATGGCCATTGCCGCTGACGCCAGCCAACAAACAGCAAGCTCTAAGGGGTGTTTATGATTGCCATAATTAACACCGGTTGTGCCAACATAAACTCTGTACGCTTTGCTTTTGAGCGCTTAGGGCAAACGCCAGAAGTGATCACCTCGCCAGAGCAACTTAAAAACTTTGAACGCGCCATTTTACCAGGTGTTGGCCATGCATCTGTTGCTATGAAGCGCTTGGTAGAAGGCGGTTGGCAACAGGCAATCAATGAATACCAACGCCCTCTGATGGGAATTTGTTTAGGCATGCAGTTACTGTGCGAAAGCACTGAAGAAGGTAATGTGCAATGCCTTGGCAAAATACCTGGGCACGTTAAAGCACTTGATGTGGGTAGTTTAACGTCTCCGCACATGGGTTGGAATAACCTCACCGTTAATCGTGAACATGCTTTAACCAAAGGCCTTGATGCAAACAAGCAAGTATATTTTGTGCATAGTTTTGCTCATACCGTGAATGATGCAACATTGGTTAGTGGCGAATACGGGCAAACCTTCTCAGCGATTGTTGCCAACGATAACTACGCGGGTATGCAATTTCACCCTGAACGTAGCGCTAAAGTCGGCACTCAGTTATTGCAGAACTTTTTAGACTGGCAGCTATAAATAAAGCGTATCAACACAAATTAATAAAGAGAATTCAAGTGATTATTCCAGCATTAGATGTATTACAAAATCAAATTGTGCGCTTATATCAAGGTAAATACGATACCGCACAGTTTTACCCGTTTGAGCTTGGTGCGCGCTTACAAGAGTACGCACAAAGCGGCGCAGGTAAATTACACCTTGTTGATTTAGAAGGCGCACGCGATCCTAATAAAAAACAATGGCAACACATTCAAGCAGCCACCAAAGCACTAAACGTACCGTATCAAGTTGGTGGCGGTATTCGGACAGAACAAGACGTAAGCGACTGGCTTAAAGCCGGTGCTAACCAAGTAGTAATTGGCTCTATGGCGGTTGAAAAACGCGATGAAGTAAAAAACTGGATTGAAAAATTCGGTGCCAAGCACTTTGTTATCGCCCTCGACGTTAATAAAGCCGATAATGGCTGGGCCCCTGCCACTCACGGTTGGTTAAGTGAATCAGAATTCGGCTTATTTGAATTAGTAGATTTTTATGTAGCACTGGGTGTAATTGATTTTCTATGCACGGACATCAGTAAAGACGGCACCATGACTGGTCCTTCATTTGCATTATATGAAGACTTAATAAAACACAATAGCAATATTAAAGTACAAGCCTCTGGTGGTGTAAGCTCGCTTGATGACATTAAAAAGCTCAAAGAGCTTGGCGTAGGCGGTGTTATATTAGGTAAGTCACTGCTTGATGGCGCATTTAATGTAGAGGAGGCGTTGGCATGTTATCAAAACGCATAATCCCGTGTTTAGACGTTAAAGACGGCCAAGTAGTCAAAGGCGTTAAATTTAAAGGCCACGAAGTGGTTGGCGACATATTAACAATGGCTAAAGCGTATAGCGAAGCCGGTGCTGACGAACTGGTATTTTATGAAATTAGCGCCAGTGTTGAAAAACGCCTTCTCGATGTAAACTGGGTAGAGAGCATAGCACGTCATATTGATATTCCATTTTGTGTTGCAGGTGGTATTAAATCAGTGGCTGATGCAGCACGCGTATTAGAACGCGGCGCTGATAAAATCAGTATAAACAGCCCTGCTATTGCCCGTCCTGAGCTTATCAAAGAACTACATGATGAGTTTGGTAAACAATGTGTCGTTGTCGGCATTGATAGCTTTTACGATGAAGTAACTGGCGAATATTTAGTGTATCAGCTTACTGGCGATCCTAATGCGTCAAGCCGCACCCGTTATAAAACCGAAGAATGGGTAAAACGCGTGCAAGACTTAGGCGCAGGCGAAATCGTACTCAACTGCATGAACCAAGATGGCGTACGCAATGGCTACGATAACCAGCAGCTGTCTAAAATGCGTGCTTTGTGTGATATTCCTCTTATCGCCTCAGGTGGTGCTGGCACCATGCAAGATTTTGTCGATGTATTTAAACAAAGCCACGTTGATGGCGCACTGGCAGCCAGCGTATTTCACAAAAATGTGATCAACATCGGCGAATTAAAACAATATTTAATAGATAACCAAGTGGCGGCGCGACTATGCAACTAACCAAACAAAACCTTACCCAAGTTGATTTTGCTAAAAGCGAATTGATCCCTGCCATCGTGCAAGATGCCCGTACTGGGGTTATTTTAATGCAAGGCTTTATGAATCAAGAATCGCTGGAAGTCACCTTTGAAAAGCAAAAAGTGACGTTTTACTCGCGTTCAAAA
>TARA_R110001606_G_scaffold82151_5_pt1 | contig 21919 bp, 22 predicted proteins | sample TARA_R110001606 | Tara Oceans TARA_R110001606 (sample SAMEA4398315) | marine metagenome | biome: Polar Biome; feature: [SRF] surface water layer (ENVO:00010504); material: water (ENVO:00002006), including particulate matter (ENVO:01000060) such as... | depth 5 m | reverse complement strand
GAGGCGCTCCACAATGGCTGGGACAAGAACGATTCCAAAGATGCCCAAGTTATCTTGCATATGTAATACCAACCTGCATTGATCATGACCCATGGACCCATTTGCGGTGCCCGATGGTCATAATGCGCCAAGGTTGATCGACGAGCTTGTTCCACGCCTCGCAGCAGTGGTCCACGATATTGTCGTGGGAGGTAAACACCCGATTGGATAGCCAGTTGTCGCGCATGAACTGCCAGATATTCTCGACCGGATTGAGTTCAGGGCATTTGGCCGGGAGCGCAATGATGCTGATATTGCCTGGCACATCCAGCTTGTCGGTCATATGCCAACCGGCCTGATCCATCAGTACGACAGCGTGAGCGCCGGGGGCGATGGCGAGCGCTATCTCGGCCAGATGGAGCGTCATGGTTTGGGTATTGCAGAAGGGCAGCACCAGCCCCGCGCCCTTACCGTGTTCCGGGCAGATCGCGCCGAAGATATAGGCCGATTTCGCCCGCTGGTCTTTGGGTGCCGAGGGCCACGTCCCTCGTCTGGCCCAGCGCCGCGTGATCTTGTTCTTCTGCCCGATCCGCGCTTCGTCCTGGAACCATATCTCTATCGGCGTGCCCTTCGGGAGAGCTCTTCTGACCTTTGCCAGCTCGGCGGCAAAGCCCCCTTTATGAAATGGCCCGCCCCTGTTCCCCGGCATCGGATATGATGAGGGCACCTTAAAGGAGAAAGGAACGGACCGATGTCTATTGTGATACTTGGAATTGATCTGGGCAAGAATGTTTGCAGCCTGGTGGGCGTTGATGCGGCCGGCGCGGTGATCGTGCGAAGGTCGATGCGGCGCCAGACGTTGATCGACTATGTCGCCAAGCTTCCGACGTGAATGGTTGCGATGGAGGCGTGTTGCGGCGCCCATCATCTGGGGCGCCTGTTTGCCGCGCACGGACATGAGATCCGGCTGATGTCGCCGGAATACGTGCGCCCGTATGTTAAAGCGCAAAAGAATGATGATCGCGATGCCGAGGGAATCGCCGAGGCGGCCTCGCGTCCGACGATGCGCTTCGTCGGGCTCAAGACCCAGGAGCAGCTGGACATCCAGACTCTCCACCGGGTCCGCTCGCGCCTCGTGGCCGAGCGCAGGAGCCTGATCAACCAGTTGCGGGCGATCCTGCTGGAGCGCGGGACAATCTTCCCGGTCGGGCGCCGTAAACTGGAACTGGGTATCGATGGGATGCTGGCCGATGAGAATACGACATTGTCACCGCGCCTGCGGCAACTGGTAAGCGAACTGCGCGCCGAATGGCGGGAACTTGACGCAAGGATCAAGGCGTTGAATGGCGAGTTCGTCGAGCTGGCGCGCAACGATGCGGCGGCACGAAGGCTGACTTCAATCCCCGGCATCGGGGTGTTGAACGCAGCCGCGCTGATTGCGGCGGTGGGCGATGCAAGCAGCTTCACCAACGCCCGGGATCTTGGGGCAGGGCTTGGCCTGGTCCCCCGACAACATACCACTGGCGGCAAGCCACGACTATTCGGCATCTCAAAGCGCGGCAACACCTATTTGCGCACCCTGCTCATACATGGCGCGCGAGCAGCCTTGCCCTCGCTGTCGCAAAGCGACACCCCGTTGGGGCGCTGGCTGAAAGCCATGATCGAGCGCGGCGTCCACCGCAATGCGGTGGTGGTCGCACTGGCCAACAAGCTGGCGCGGATCGCTTGGGCAGCCCTGCGAAAGGACGCAACTTTTGAACGTGGCTACCCTGTCGCGGCGTAACCAGATCGCCCGCACGCTCAACAGCGTGTAGGCCAACGAAGTTTGCAGGAAGGATCGAGGAGATGGCCTGACAGTCGATCGGCGTTTGGAAAGCCCGGTCAAAAAAATGGCACTTGCTGCCGACCCCTTTATTGCGGCTCCAAACGTGCGGATATCCATCTTGGCCGTGGGTTCACCCAGGAGACGGTATACGTTGACGCAGACTGATCAGATCAACTCAAAATTCACCTTGCAAACGGGGCGGGCCATACGTTTTTTTGAACGTCAGTCCCTCGCGTTCGAGGAATAGCCACAACGCACCATAGCTCGCCTTCACCCCGCGTTCGACCAGCTCTGCAAGCAAGGCGCGCAGGGTCAGATCCGGCTCGGCCGCCACCCGCGCCAGCAGCCAGTCCCGCTCTGGCAGCAGCACCGGCTTGCGGTGACCGCCCAGCTTGCCGGGCGCAACCCCGCCAGTATGTCGCTGAAGCTGTGACCAGCGCACCGCGCTTGCTGCACTCACCCCAAACTGCGCCGCCGCCGCTCGCGCCGAAAGACCCGATGCCATCGCAGCAACAACACGCTCCCGTAAATCTATCGAATAGGCTCTGCTCGTACCTGCTGGCCTCCATACCCAGCCAACAGGTTGAATCATAAAATATCCCAAAAGGGAATCCCAAATCGATTCATTCAAACAAGATCACGCTCTAATCGAGAACGAGGTACAGCAGCTTCATGGCGGCATCGTCACCCGGAAAGTGCCCACGCGTTCGAACGGCCCGCCTAAGCTTCGAGGTCAGCGCCTTGATGGCGTTGCCGTAACGGTCACAGAATGCCCCGCGTCCTGGGCTACGTCACTATGTAGATGATCCGCCGGATCGGGGCACTGAATGCAGAAAACGGGATGACGTGCTCGGAATGCCGCCGTCAGCTGAGTGCGATCGCTGAATGTTTCTGACCCCAGCGGCCTTTCTCGAAGGCCTCCAGCGCGGCTCCAGCGCAAAAAGCGATTATAGATCGTCTTATGGGGTCCGTAAGCAGCAGGTATCGCGCCAGCGTAGACCATTGCGGATCACAAAGATGATTCCGCGCAATATCCGAGGGTCATCTACCCACGGCAAGCCATGCGATAACAGAGACATACTCGAGCGAAGCTAAAATAAGGCTCTGTGCTGCCCAGATATGAATGGAGTCGCCGGGAGTTGTAGAACCCGTTAATGTACTGGAAGATGGCAGCCTTATTTTAAGGCTCATTCTGAAAGCAGCTTTTGCCTTGAAGCAGTTCATTTAAAAATGAAGTTTCATAGAGTGGGAGTATAAAAAACGGTTTTCATGGCGGTCGGCGCTAACCAGCTGGACACCCGCAATAACTCCTCGCTTTTGGCGCATTGATGTGATTCATTACTGTGCGAGAGGAGAGACCACAGATGCACCCATCAAGCCTGTTTTCGTTGTCAGATCACCTGGCGCCTTTAAGCAAGGACGGCGATCCGCTGGAAGTGTTGGACGGAACGGTTGATTTCAAGCGATTCCGCGATCTCCTTGTGGACGGTCTGGGCTACAGCAATGGCGCAAAGGGCGGTCGCCCACCATTTGATCCGGTGTCGATGTTCAAGGTGCTGGTGGTTCAGGCGCAGCATAATCTGTCCGATGCACGGATGGAGTTCATGATCCGCGACCGCTTGAGCTGGATGCGTTTCTTCGGCTTTGACCTGGGCGCTTCGATGCCGGATGAGAACACGATCCGACACTATCGCAACCGGCTGACGCAAAGCGGCACGCTTGATCGGTTGATGGAAGCGTTTGACCGGCAACTGCGCGAGCAGGGCTATCTTGCCATGGGAGGGCAGATCGTAGACGCCACATTGGTTCCTGCCCCCAAGCAGCGCAACACCGAAGAGGAGAAGGCCGCGGTCAAGGACGGCAAATCAGCCGATGAGATCTGGCCGGACGAACCGGCCAAGGCTCATCAGAAGGATGTGGATGCGCGCTGGACACTCAAGATCGGCGGCAAGGTGCGTTACCGTCCCAACGGAACGCCGCTGCCGCAGATTGCAACGCCGGTGTTTGGCTACAAGTCCCATATCAGCATCAATCGGCGCTACGGCTTTATCCGCAAGGCAAAGGTGACATCGGCCGCTCAGAGCGATGGACGCCAACTGGCTCATGTGATCGATACGAACAACACGGCCGGTGATGTATGGGCCGATACGGCTTATCGCTCGAAGAAGAACGAACGCTGGCTGGCGCGCAATATGCTCAAGAGCTGCATCCATCACCGTAAGCCCAAGGGCAAAGCCATGCCCGAGAGAACTGCCAGATCCAATGCGGCCAAATCAGCAGTGCGGGCCAGGGTTGAGCATGTCTTCGCGCATCAGAAAGGACGATATGGGCTGTTCATTCGCACCATCGGCCTTGCGCGTGCAGAGGCCAAGCTCACACTCGCCAACTTCGCCTACAATTTTGACCGGCTGATCTTCCATGAACGACGCGCGGCGACTGGATAGCTGCGCCTGAAATCGGCAAAGAGCGGCCCAAGGCCCCCCAAAAGAGGAGAAATCGTCGATAAAAGCGCACTGAAACCAGCAATCTCACGGCATACGGCACACCGCAACGATAATGCTCCATCAAAGCCAGTTATTGCGGGTGTCCAGCTCGCCGCAAAGGCTGGCAGCTATGCGGGGCTCGCCTTTGTCGGTACCCCGGTATTGATCGCCGACGAAATGGAGCTTTGGCTGGAAGAGCGAGGGTCAGACGGCTTCGTTGTCATGTTGCCCTTTCTGCCGGACGGACTGAACGATTTTGTCGATCTTGTCGTTCCCGAATTGCAGCGCCGGGGCATTTACCGCAAGGAATATGAAGGTACCACCTTGTGCGACCATTTTGGCTTGCAGCGTCCCGAAAATCGCTTTTTCTGACCCGGACGTGATCGAGCGCGCCGTCTGATATGGACGGTGCCACCTGCTTCTGAAACAATTTGCGCTTTGCGCGCCTATTTAGCTGACTTCGCCGGAACCGGTTCAGGTGGCTTTGCACTCATGATATGTGCATAAATTTCATCGATCTCAGCATCGCTCAGCTCGGTCGGGCGGAACGGCGGCATCTCGATGAGTCCTTGCCGCACGATCATACGCAGATAGTCGAGTTCAAGATTCTTTCGGCCGATCAGTGAAGGCACCGGTCGCTCTAGCTGCTCAAGCAGCATTGTTCCAGGATGACCTGGGCCTGGAGCGTGGCATCCGGCGCACATCAGCGCGTAATTTTCCGCGCCATCGGGCTTCTTGACCTTCGCCTCGTCTGAGCAGGCGCTCAGGGTGGCGAGGAGCGACATGGCAATTAGTTTTTTCATTATGCCTCTAACTCGATTAATTGCACGACAGATCAGGCTGACGCAAACAGCGCGGTTGGATCGAGAGCCTTTTTGACTCTCGTGTGAAGCGTAGATAGTCCGCCCGAAGCGAATGTCTTGTCGACCGTGGCGCGCAGGCCCGGTTCGGTGAATACCTGCCCGAATCCGGCTTCCGCCTGTGCCCCGATCAAGGCTTCGGCACAGGTGCGAGCGCGCGCTGCGCTGGACTTGTCCGAGCCAGTGCTAGGGAGGAACTGGCGGTGGTTGGCTGAACGCCATATGGCGACAGCTTCACTGACCATATCGAAACCATGCTCTGCGCAGGTATCGCGTGAAAGCTCGTAGAGACGCATCGCGTCTTCACCATCGACCGGGCTAACCGGGTTGACCGTCAGCGCCTGGTTGCCGCTCCACTGCGCGATTGCTGCCGGAGGGCTGGCCACAGCGCCTGTCATAGTCCCCATTCGCCATGACCAGAGCCGGGGATCGACACCCCGACCGTCTGCGATGACTTTCGCCCCGGGGACCGATCCGAAGGCACCGTTGACGAGATCCCACAGGATCGAGACGTTGTCTGGCAACCCGTAGAGCGAGCCGTAGAGATTCCAGTACCCCAAACCCAGCGCCTTGCCAGCCGCTTCGACCGCGCTGGCCGCCATCGGGCCCTGACCGGTGTAGTCGCTGCGCTTCTTGCCGAGCAATGCAGCTTCATGCAGGGCGTTACCCACAGCCACGCCGTTGGCCACGACCATGTTCAGCTTGAGTGGGCCGAGCACATCGAGCAGCGGAGCCAGCCCGTCCTCGCTCTCCACGGTAACCATGAACGTCTTGAAAGCAGGCGGTTCCGGCATCAGCCACGTGCCGACCTTGGTTGGCACTGCGAAATCGGATTGTGTGAACAGTCCGTCGACCCACGGGCCGTATCCGAACTTGAACAATTGCCAGCAGGTGCTTTTGGGCATGGCACCCATGCCGGTGCGGACCAGCCTGCCATCGGCGAGCATGACTTCAAGGCCGCACTGCATCAGACTATGATCCGAATAGGGTGTGTAGCCCGCGCTGCGTTCCACGAAGCTGGCGGCCACGCTCTCGTCGGGATTGCCGGGGAAATCCACCCACAGCTTGAAATTCTTGCTTTTGATATAGGCATCAAGTTCGCGGAAGGTGACGCCGGGTTCGACCAGGCAGTAAGCCAGGTCCTCGTTCACCTCGAGAATCCGGTTCATGCGCTGCAAATCGAGCACGATAACCTTGTCCAGCCCGGTTTTCTCAAGTCCGTGCGCGCCATTACAAACAGGCTGCAATATCCCGCCAGCGCCTTTCGCCGCACTTAGCGCAACTGCCAGCTGCGCCTCATTTGCGGGCAAGACCACGCCGGCCGGAATGGCGAGGGGTGTGGCGTAGCGGGCCAGCACAGCGGGCGATCGGTCGACCGCTCCGGTGCCCAGAGCCGCTTCAATTGCTGTCAGTGCAGCCGCCTGGCGAGCCTGATCTATCATCCTTGTTTCCCCATTTGCCTATTGCTGAAGTATTTTGGGATAGCGATCGAGATTCGCAGCATTGACGGCGAAGTCCGCCGAACGCACCTCGGCCCCGATGGTGCTGGCCGGTTCGCTGTCGCGCCATGAAAAACAGCAGGTCTTGCAGCGGAGGATCGTCCAGACGACCGAGTCTTCTTCGCGCCCCCGATAATCCTCGATTGCACCGGCACTTGAACAGCGTGGACAGAGCGTATCACTCATTTTGCAGCTCCTTGCTGAAGTATCCGGATCGCCTTGCTCAGTGCATCGATATCCGGACCGGTCGGCGGGTTGACAAGATGCGCTTCGCCGATGGGGTCGGGGCGCACAAAGCTAGTCGCGTCAATGATCAGCCGGTGGCCCTTGCCGGGCACGACTGCGGACGGATCGATCGGCACGGCGGGCATGTTGGGCAGCACGATAATATCGTCAGCGCGGGTACGCGTTGACAGTGCCCACATCACCTGGTTGAGGTCGAAGGGGTCGACATCGGCATCGACCATGATCAGATTCTTCAGGTACATCACACCGTGCGGCGTACTCAGCGCTCGCATGGCGACAGTCTTGGCAAAGCCGGCCATCCGGTTCTTGACTGAAATGATCCCGGTCAGACCATGTTGATAGAGGGCGTTGACAGCCGTGACCTCTGGAAAATCCTTGCGCAACTGTGCATATATCGGCGCCGACGTGTGCAATCCGATCAGCGTGTCGTGCTCGGTCCAGCCACGGCCGATGTAGATATTTTCGAAAATCGGATCCCGGCGATGCGATACTGCCGTGACCTTGAAGAGCGGGGCCTTGCGGACCCCGCTGTAGGAACCGGGGAATTCGCCGAACGGTCCTTCCAGTACGCGCTCGCCCAACTGCATTTCCGCTTCGATAACGATTTCGCTGTCCGCAAGAATATCGACACCATTGCCCGATTTGGACAGCCTGATCGGCGCGCCCATCATCGCAGAGGCATAGGCATATTCGGATTCCTCGTAGCCGATCGGCGTGGCTGCGAAAACAGCGAGTCCCGGGTGGTTGCCGAGCATGACCGCGATCTTCAGCGGCAGGCCGGTGCGTTCGGCGGCCATGATTTGCCGACCCATGTCGTGCGACGGAATAGTCATCAGGCTGAAGCAATCCGGGCCTTGCAGTTGCAACCGGTAGATGCCGACATTCTGTTTGCCAAAATTTTCGGGATCTTCCGGATCGCGCGATGCTACCGATGCCTTGCCCAGAAAGAAACCGCCATCATATTCGTTGATGCGATAGACCGGAAGGATATCGTAAAGATTGATCCCGCTTTCGGTCCGGCATTCATGGACCGGCGCCTGCCCTTCGGGAACGTAACTGATCTGGGCTTCGGCATCGCCCCAGCGGCTGGCGATCTCGAAGAACAGTTCGCGGATCGTCGTGCCCTTCGGGCGTCCCAACAGCAGCGCGATATTGTCCCACGAACCGTGGACACCGACCACGGTCCGCTTGCCAGGATAGCCGACCATATTGTCGAATATGATCGCCGGCGCGCCATTGGCGTCGCGTGAGGCCGCGACCGCGATATTGCGCAGGTCTGGTTCCGGCATCACCCGCTCGCTCCAGGTGATTGCCTGGCCTTCGCTTTCGAGAAGTTCGAGAAAATCCCGCAATGAGGAAATGCCGCGCGCTCTGTTCGCCAGATCGTTCATATTCGTTTCCTTGCATCGGTCGCTTCAGTGGCCGCTGCGGACTGGATAGTGACCCATTTCCACTCGGTCATGATCTCGAGATCGGCCTCGGTGCCCTCGCGTCCGAACCCGGAGGCCTTGGTTCCCCCGAAGGGAACATGGGGTTCGTCGTACAGGGTGGGCGCATTGATGTGCACCATGCCGCTTTCGGCTTGGTGAGCAAAGCGCAAGGCCTTGTCGAGGTCGCGCGTAAAGATCGAGGCTGAGAGGCCGTATTCGGTATCGTTCGCCAGTTCGATTGCTTCGTCGAGCGTGTCGAACGGGTAAAGCGACGTCACCGGCCCGAAAGTTTCTTCCGCAAAGACCGTCATTTCCGCAGTAACGCCGCTCAGCACCGTGGCGGAACAGCAATTGCCGCTCCATTTGCCACCGGCGAGCACTTTGGCCCCCTTGGCGCGGGCATCATCGACGTGGCTGCGCACCCGATCGCGTTGCCGTTTGGAGATGATGGGACCCAGCATGGTCGTCGGTTCCCGCAGATCGCCCGTTTTCGCGCCTGCCGATGCGGCAGAAAAGGCTTTGGCAAATGCATCAAAAATGGAGCGTTCGACATAGATGCGCGATGCGCCCATGCACACCTGACCCTGGAACATGAAAATACTGAACAGTGCCGCGCCAACTGCTTTCTCCAGGTCGGCATCTGCGCAGACGATCAGCGGGCTCTTGCCGCCTAGCTCGAGCGTATATTTCTTGAGGTTCCTGGCCGCGATCCCGGCGATGTGCTTGCCTACGCGCGAGGATCCGGTAAAGGTGATCGCAGCGACATCGGTGTGGCCGGTGAGAGCATCGCCGATCTCGGCACCATTGCCGTAGACGATGTTGAACAGGCCATCGGGAACGCCCGCCTCGTGCCACAGCCCTGCGAGAAGATCGGCAAGGCGCGGCGCAGCCTCGGATGGCAGCAGCACGAATGCGTTGCCGGTCGCCAGCGCCATGGCCGACTGCTTGATCCCCTTGATCAGCGGAACATTGAAAGGAGTAATGCCGGCGACCACGCCCACGGGCTGGCGCAGGCTCATGCTGAAGCGGCCCGGTGTGTCAGAAGGGATGGTTTCACCTCGAACACGGCGCGGAACCCCGGCGGCGGCGCGCAGGAAACTGATCGCGAACCGGGTCTCGAACCCTGCCTTGGCGATGGGTGAGCCGACCTCGTCGATCAGCACTTCCTGGAATTTGGCGACGTCGCGTTCCATGATTTCCGCAGCTTTGAACACCCAGCCTTCACGGACCGCGGCGGGCAGGTCGTGATGTATGCGGAATGCAGTTGAGGCCGCCTGAACCGCGCGGTTGACGTCGTCAGCCGTGCCGGCAGCTACCTTGGCGTAAATACTGTCATCGACCGGGTTAAGGTCGTCGAAATAAGCGTTGCTGCCCGGCGCGACATAAGCTCCGCCAATCCAGTGTTCCAAATTCTTCATCGTCCTGCAATCCTTAATTCGGGTAGCCTCAATTCGGGCGGCCTTAATTCAGGGCCCGAAGCTGCCGTTTCGATCACGACGTTTCTCGCAGCGCCTTGGGCCAGATGCCCTGCTTGCCGGGTGAGAGAATGCCGTTGGGATCCATCACATCCTTGATGCGGTGATGAAGGTCCCACAATGCGCCATCATTGTGTTTATAGGTCTTGGCGATCTGATCCATGAAGGCGAGGTGGGTGCGGTATTCGCCGAAACCACCTTCCGCCGCCTCATCGACCAGCAAACCGAAGAGATCGTAGGCGCTTTTGCGCATAGCCTCGTCGGCCCGGTCGTACATGATCATCAGGATGTGATGCATGTCACGCCAACCGACAAGAAATTCCCCTATGTAGTCGAAGCCGTATTTGTGGCAGCGCCGCTTGATCATGTTGTATTGGGCGAGCGCTTCCGCGCCGCTTGGCGCGGAGATCGGCGAGAAATTGACGTGCCCACCACCACCGATCCAGTTCATGATGCTGAATTCAGTCATGTTCGGTTCGCCGCGCATCAAGCGCACGCGGTAATCCCAGGCGGGATCGTTCTCACGGTCGAGGTACAGCGTTGCCCCGGGGATGCTCATCAGGGCATCCTCGACAATCTTCCAATTGTTCGCGATCACCGGCGGCGGGCCATAGAGAGCGCCGTAATAGTTCCACATTCCCAGATGGAGGTCCGAGGCGATCCGGGTGCGGGCCGACTGCGGCAGCGGGCCTTTGCCGTCGAAGTAATGGCGACGTGTGGTCTTGGCCGAGGCTTCCCACAGAAGATCGACTGCCACAGCGGCGTTCGGGATGATCTGATTGACCTTCAGCGGCCGGGTGATCTCGAAGATGGCCTCGAGATCTTCCTCGCGTTCGTAGGTTATCATGAATGGCTTGTAGCCGGGAGGTTCAGGCATCAGCCAGATGCCCATTTTCGTGACAACGCCGAAATTGGACTGGGTAAACATGCCGTCGAACTGCGGACCGGCGGCGTGCTTGGTCACCTGCCAGTGTTTCGATCCCGCGAGTGCTCCCTGGCCGGTCCGTACCACTTCGCCGTCGGCCAGCACCACTTCCATGCCGCACTGCATGATGAAATGGTCCCCATAAGGGGTGTAGCCTGCGCCATGTTCCAGCGCATTGCCCATCACGCCGCCCCATGCTGGCGCTGCGGGATCGATCCAGAGCTTGCTGCCAATCGCGCGCAGATGCCGGTAAAGCTGTATGTACGAAACACCGGGCTCGACAAGAGCATACCCGTATTTCTCGTTGACTTCGATAATCCGGTTCATCCGGCGCAGGTCGAGCATGACATAACCGGACTTGCGAGGAGCAGGGCCACCATAGGCAAAATTGCGCCCAGTACCGATTGTCCAGATCGGTATTTTATAGGCGTTGGTGATCTTGAGTATATTCTGAATTTGTTCGACGCCGTCAGGAGCAACGGCCGCTGAAGGCAGAAACTCACCGTCGGCGAGGGGAGAATAAGCGTCCCTGTAGCTCGACAGCGGCAGTTCATCGACGTACACTCGGTCCTTGCCGACGACTCCTGCGAACTCGTCGAGCGCATTGGAGAAATCGGCGGCGGCAACCCCTTGGGGAACAATGCTGCTCACGATTGATACCCGTCAAATTCATAAACCCATGACACCAGCATACCAGGACTGCTGGCAAGTAGCGCGCAGACCCCGGAAGTGCAGGCGTTTGAGACTTGAGGTGATCTGCTGCCAATGGCGCCCTGCAACTGGTGAGCAATTGCCACCGGCCAGGCGTGTGTCGTGCTCCCAATCAGGCGTGCGCCTCCTTCGGTCCGATGACGCCATCTGCCATCGGTATAGTGATGTTGCCAGAAATGCCGCGCATGGGCGCCGCGTTCGCCCAGCAACTGCCCTGCGATCATCGCGGCGGGATCAGATGTCAACCCGATGATCGTCCCGGTGGTTGTTTCAAGTTCGTGCAGCAAGCCATTGAGCGATCGGTCGATGCGGATCACTTCACCTGCAAAGCCGCTGTCTATCATAGCGGAAGCGAACTGACGGCTTTCAGGCACGCCACTTTCCTCAACCAGGGTGACAGTGCGGTTCGGGCTCGGTCCAGGCCGCGCAAGGCTGCCCAGCCCAACGGCAGCGGTGCCGAGCGCTCCGGCCCCCAAAACCTCCCTTCGCCCTAGCTTCCAAGCCATCAGGTCTGCCTTTCGATTTTCTGGAGCGGCAATGCCGGATCGGGGCTTTCGCCAGTCAATCCCTGCCAGCGATCCTCCATGTTGCGATGAAGTCCGAATTGATCGAGCACCCGCATGCAGCTGTGATCGATGATGTCGTCAATGTCGTGTGGGCGATTGTAAAACGCCGGGACAGGGGGGAAGATCACCGCGCCCATTTCTGTGCACGCAGTCATGTTGCGAAGGTGCGCCAGATTGAGCGGTGTTTCACGCGTCATCAGCACGAGCTTGCGCCGCTCCTTGAGCATAACGTCCGCCGCGCGGGTGATCAAATTGTCGGAAAGGCCGTTGGCGACTGCAGCTAATGTCCGCATGGAGCATGGCGCGATCACCATGCCCTCGCACAGGAACGAACCGCTCGCGATGCTCGCCCCTACATTGCGGCTGCTGTGTACAACGTTTGCAGCATTCTCGAATTGCTGTCGGCCATCGACAAGTTCTTCGCGGATGTTGAGCAAGGCGGCCTGCGACATGACCAGATGGGTTTCCCAGCCACCTTGGTCCTTCAGCATTGTCAACAGACGCAACCCGTAGATCGCACCAGTCGCTCCGGTTATGGCAACGACGATCCGTTTCACGAGTGAACAGCGCCGACAACGGTTGGCGCTGAAATTCCGCCGAATAAACAAGATGCATTTGTCATCAATCTGTCACCTGTCACCTTCGGTAAAAAAAAGGGGGCGGCAAATTAAGCCGCCCCCCGATCCTAAGTGTCAAAATTCATATCCGATTTTGAGGAACCATTCCCGTGGGCGGGAATATGTCGCCAATGCAGCGCCGCCAACATCCAGATCGACATATCCACCTTGGATGTACCGCTTATCAGCCAGATTGGTGACCCCTGCGGTGATCGTGATCTGATCTCCGGGGAGGGTGTACGAAGCGTTCGCGCCAAACACGCTGTAAGCGGGTTGGAAAAGTTGCGGGTTGTTCACAGCGTCCTTGAAACTGCCGCTCTGATGATACCAATCACCACGGAGTACCAGCGTGCCATTTTCATTGTCGAGCACAGTCGCATTTGCTGCGACGGATGCTGTCCATTCAGGCACGAAAGCGAATTTGGAGTCGTTTGTAACAGGAAATGCGCTCGGATCCACCGAGCGATAGCCAGCATCCAGATAGCCCACGCCATAGTCAATCCGCAGCCAATCGGTCGGGGCAGCCTGTCCCTCGATTTCAAAGCCCTTGATCCGTCCTTCACCACCGTTGCGAACCTTGGGAGCAATGCCCTCGTTGACGACGATCTGGATATCGGAATAATCAGATTGGAACACTGCAAGGTTCAGCCGCAGGCGGCGATCGAACAACTCGGTCTTGAGGCCGACCTCGTAGGATTCGACGAATTCGGGCGTGAAGGCGGGGGTTACCAGTTCGCCCGGGAAGATACGTTGGCTGAAGCCGCCGTTCTTGAAGCCCTTTGAATAAGAGGCATAGCCCATGACATCGTCGCTGAACGAGTAGTTTGCCGATACCGCCGGGGTCCATTCCTTTGCCTTGGCGGAAACCTCCACCGCCGGGAGAAGGTGGTTACCGCCCGGATTGGTTGCCGAGGGAACGCAGGTCGGATCGGGGAACCCACCAGGCACGAGCTGCGGCGCAGCCTGTCCGGTGATGCAGCGAGCAAACTGGATGAACACACCATCGGGGTATGGCGGCAGTACGCCGGCGGTATAATCGCGGGTAATGACCTGCGCCGAAGGATCGAAGCGCTTTGTTTCGTTAGTGTAGCGAATTCCCGGGGTGATCGATAGCCGGTCCGTAACATCAAATGTCAGCTGAGCGAAGGCGGCGTAGCTGTCGTTGTCTATCGTGCCACCGCTGAAAAAATTGGCGAATCCGAACCGCAATGGCTCGATATCCTCGCCTTTTTCCTTCAAGTAAAAAGCGCCCAAGGTAAATTTCAATCTGTCATCGAGTATGCTTCCGACCAGCTGAAGCTCCTGTGAAGCCTGCCACAGGTCGATATTGTTGGTAAGCCCCAACACTTCATGAGGGGTGCCGTCAAAGTCGAATTCAAAAGTTGATTTCTGGTCGCGATAGGCGCTGATCGATTTCAGGGTTACATTCCCGAAATCATACTCCAGCGTCAGGTTCGCGCCCCATAGGTCGAAATCGGACTGGTTGTTGCCACCAGCCCACGTAGTATCGATGTCACCGGTAATCCAGCGAGAGGAGACACAGTTGGGATTATCTACGGGTGCCAGTTCGCCGGGAGCACCGCACTGACCGGCCCCGCCGCCGAGCTTGTTGTAGCCAAAATTTGAACTTGGGAATGCGACTGTCCTGCCGTCAGGAAGGCTGACGATCTGCAACAGATCGGGCGAATCCCGGTTCTCGACAAGAGTGCTTGCTGCGCTCGCTTCGCGACGGATGTTAACGTCGCCTGCCAGGGTCGCGGTGAAATCAGCGCTTGGTTCCCATTTGAAAGCTACGCGTCCTGAGAAACTGTCCTTGTCGCCCTGCCGGTCACCGTCAACCAGCCGCAGCTGGTAGCCGTCGCGTGTTTCATAGGATGCGACCGCTCGCATGGCGAGCGTGTCGCTGATGGGGATATTAATGATACCCTTGATGTCGGCCCGGTTGAACCGACCGGTGGCTGCCTCGAGTTTGAGTTCAAATTCGTCGGAAGGCTCCCGGCTATTCACAATGATCGCGCCGCCAATGGTGTTTTTTCCGAAGAGCGTTCCCTGGGGGCCACGAAGAATCTGTACACTTCCGATATCGGCCATGTCGAGCAGGCCGCCAACCGAACGAGAGACGTAAACGCCGTCAACATAGATGCCCACTCCAGGGTCGACCGTGATATTGAAATCGGTCTGACCAACGCCTCGGATAAAAGCGGTGAGCGATGCGCTTGATCCGGAGATGTTTCCTACCGGCTGCATATTGACGTTCGGCGCGTAGGACGCGACCTGCGCGACGTTGGCGATCTGCCGGTTCTCAAGCATGTCCCCGCTCATCGCGGTAATTGCGATTGGGGTTTCCTGCGCGTTTTCTTCGCGTTTGCGTGCCGTAACCACAATTACGTCGAGACCATCACTGCTCTGCTCAACCGCTGGTTCGGCATTTGCAGCATCTTGGGCAAAAGCGGTGGCCGATGACACGGCCATTGCTAAGCCGCTACCCGCCAAGAGCAATGCCCTTTTGCCAATATTATAGATATAATTATTATTCATTTGTCTCTCCCTAATATTAATTAATAATTTTTTTGTTTTTTCTACTACTTATTTTTTATTCAAATACATTAGAATTTTTGTTTCGAATATCCCAGCGACTTTGCGGTGAGGCTCGTAAAACCCGTTGGTCGCCTGCCCCCAACCCGTTCCACCTCCACCAGATCTATCGAAGTCGCCGCCGGTTCAGGCTGATAGACGCTATCCACATAGGTGGCGATGTCCGGCTCGTCCCCTAACGAGATGCCGGTTAAGCCGACGCCGCGAAAGACTGGCTGAAACACGCCCATGTTGCGGCTACCGACAAAGGCGGGCATGACTTGAGTGAGAGTGCGCACCTTAGATACATCCGCCGAAGCAAGCGCATCGGCAGCGAGAGCAGTCACCGGTACAGGAACATCCTGCAACGCTGCCTCGCGAGGGATGGAGGTAACGGCGATGTCGGTGAGGGCCGAAAGATCAGCCTGTTCTGCGGGTTGTCCGGCCTTAGCTACTTGCGCCCAAGCACAGGGAGCACCAATGATAAGGGCAGAACCACACGAAGCTATCGCGAACGTTCTAAGTCCCTTTTTTGCCATAACACCCCCCATTCTAAACTATATTATTGGTTAACAAGCAAATAAGATTCGAGAAAATCGAGGCGATCGTTGCCCCAGAATATTTGCTCATCGACAAACATCATCGGCGCGCCGAATACGCCTCGTTGGTAGGCTTGCGTACGCACCTTACGATATTCGCTCTGGCCGGTTGGCGATGCGATGAATTCGCACAACCCATCGGCGTCGAGCCCAACTTCGTCGGCACAACTGCGCAGCTCGCTGAGATCGCGCGGATCGATCCCGAGTCCCCAGATTCTGTGGTACGCCGCTGTAACAAACGCTTCGACGTAGCCTTGGCTGCGGGCATAAAGCACTGCACAGTTCCAGTCCGCGCAGGCGAAGCTCGCGGGAAATTTCAATGGTGCCGCGTACTTGACTGCCCAACGCTCGAGATCGGCCATCATGACCTCTATTTTCGGCGCAACTTCACGGTTGGACGGGCCATAGTTGCCAGCGGCAATCTTTGCCTCCGGAATGTCGATCGGCCAATATTCGATTGTACAGCCGGTCCTGTGGGCCAGATCCGGCAACTTCAACTGTGCGAGGTAGCTGAAGGGACTGATGAAATCGAAATAGAAATCGATCGTTCTGGTCATGGCGTGGTTCCGTAGCCCACCAGCTTCTCGTAGTTGTGCCAGAACCCAATGATGGCGCCTTCGGTGACCAGATGGTCCGCATCATCCGGGCGACCGCCGCCCATGGCGATGTAAGATGCCGCGTCGTGTTCGCCTATGATAGCTCTCTGCACGATCTCGACCGCTTCGCCATCTTCCATAGAGACCAGCCCGGCCGGACCGATCAGGTTGGTTTGCTTTGTCCGGATCGCTTGCATCTCGGCATCATCATCAGCGTAGCCAAAATGGGTCCAGACGAGCTCGAAGCCATCGGTGCCCTTGGTTACGATCTGCCTTACCGCTAGAGTGTTCTGGATTTGCTGGAGCACTAGGTTCGGGAACACGGCAAGGATGACGAGGGTCACACCATCGTCGAATTCCTGCCTGCCCTTCAGGAGTGACATGTCCTGCAGCTTGAACTCGGTGTCAAAGGTGCGAGAATCCCCATAGGCCTGCTTATCTGCGGCATCGTCGTTACTAGAGGCAATCGAGTAAAGCAGCGAATGGCGCTTGCTCGCGTCCATCACGCTCTTGCCCGTCTGTGTGGAGCGGTAGAGCCCGAAAGTGTTATGGAACAGGTGGAGCAAACTCGCGTGATAAGGATCGCGGGTGTTCTCCGCATAAAGCTTCCAGTTGCCGTGAACATGCTGGCGCTGGTCTCCAAGAACCTTGATCGGCTTGCACATGATACGTTCGATGTGCTCGATCACGATCGGCCCCAAAAAGTCACGCAGCGGCTCTACAGTCTGCGAGAAGCTGGCGAAGACCAGCCCGCCCACAGAATCCGCGCGCAGCTTTTTGAGACCATGCTGCTTCATGTCGAAGTCGCCCGGCATGCCGCCCTGACCCTTAAGCCCGCGCCGGAACGGAACCCCGATCAGATTGCCTTCCAAATCATAGGCCCACTGATGATATACGCATTCCAGAGTGGGCCGGTTGCCGCGTATCTCGCGGCAGACCAAGGCACCGCGGTGGGCGCAGCGGTTAACCACGACATGGACTTTTCCGTCGCTGCCTCGGGTAACTATTACCGGGGTCTCACCAATGAAGGTCGACTTGAAGTCTCCAGGCTCTGGAACTTCCGCTTCCAGGGCAACGAAAGACCAGGTTTCACCTTGAAAGATGCTCTCCTGCTCTCGCTGATAATATTCCGGATCGGTGAATACCCGATAAGGTACACGGTAGCCAGCGACGTCCGCCGTTTCTGAAGACTCTCTGTTTTTAAGCGTTGTTTCTGCCATAACTAAATTTCCATGATAAGGATCAGATTGGACGAACCATCATTGTATCGATGACATTTGTGTCAAAAACAGCAACCTTCGATATAAAAAGAGGGTGGTCTCCGCTGCAATCGATCTCGTCAATATACTTCCCAGCATTGTATATTTCGGTGTGCCCGTCCGCGCGCGTCATGAATACGGCGTAGTTGGTTTGTGCCGTGACTTTTAATTCATGTTCTGACACGATGCGGGTAGGCCCAAGGATATGGCGATAGCTGTGGACCGGGAAGATATTTGCCTTGCGCAGGGATATGATGCGGTCGACCAGCATGCCCTTGCTGTCACAAAATATCGCCGAGAGGCTCAGATTGCGCTCATGGTTCTCGCGCGCGATAACCTTGTAAATGCAATCGTCTGCGAACAGCTCTGGCCATTCCTCAAGTCGATCATCATCTATCCACTCGGTGTGGATGGCGTTGAGTTCGGTTGCAAGCTGCTGCAAGCGAATCCGCTCGAAAATGGTCGGGTCCATTTCAGGCCACTCCGTCCGGTTGGTCGATCCAAACCCACTCGTCGTCGATTGTGACGGAGTAAGTCTTGATTGCAACCTGACAAGGAAAGGCCTTTGCCGCCCCAGTGGCAATATCGAACGAGCCACCATGAAACGGACATTCGATGATGCCGTCATCCTGGTACCCATCGGTCAGCATGGCGTTTCCGTGGGTGCACATGTTGTCGGTGACGTAGATGTCCCCGTTAACATTGTAAACAGCAAGCGCCGGCAGGTCATCCAGAAACACGCCGACCGGTTCGCCGTCCTTGACGTCGGCAACTGGGCAAAGGCGTATCTTATTTAACATTGTGCTATGTAATCCTCTGAAATATTTAGTGTAACAACTGATCCAAAGCCCCTCTCACATGAGAGGAATATCCATCCCGTATCCCTCGGCTTCATTACCGTGGCCGAAAACGTCGCGGGTATAGAATTCCTGCTGGGAAGGAGCCTTGCGGGCACCCCAGCCAAATTCCCACAGCCAGCCAGAGGGGTTGGCGCAGTAGAAGGTGAGAGCCTGGTCGTTGGCATGCTTGCCGAGCTGAAGCGCGACATCGATCTGTTGCTCGCGCACGATGTCGTGGGCGAGCCCGAGGTCGTCGAGTTCGGTATATTCAAACATCAGATGGTTGATGCGCTTTTCCATCGGGCCGAGCCCGAATGCGACAGAGTGCTGCCGCTCGTTACAGTGCATGAAGTACGGGGAGGCAACCATGTCGTTGGGCAGGTGCAATTGGTATTCAACCGATCCGCGCAGTCCCAACAGACGGTAAAACGCGGCCGCGGCTTCGACATCATCCTGCCGCAGGATGCAGTGACCTACCCCCTCCGATCCAGTGAGGAACTTGCCGAACATGGCGCGTCCGGGGTGGAAGGGCTTGTGGGCATCCACTTGCGGGCCGTAGAATATTTCGGTCGGGTTCCCCGCGGGATCGAGCAGCTTGGCGAGGCCAAGAACGCGCCGCTCACGCGCTTCGCCTTCGCTCGCAATTGTCACATCGACTCCGGCGCTGGTCAACTTTTCGACCATCGCCTCGAACTCGGTCGGATCACCAACCCGCCAGCCCATGTAGGCCAGATCGTCAGTGTCACCTTTGTGCAGCGCAATGCGATGATGCCACAGATCCATGCGCAGGTAGATACGGCCGACTTCGCCTTCATCAACGATTTCCATTCCGGCAACCTGACTTGCGTAGGCGCGCCACGCATCAAGGTCCGTAACAGACAAGCCCAAGTATCCAAGTTCGGTGACCGATGACATTGACTGATTCTCCCCTAAATCTTTAGCCTTGAACGTTCTGTCCAACGAAACCGGCGTCGCCATTTTTGCGATTTCGACCATCCGATTCTGTGGGTCTCATAGCCTAAGATTTCTCACTGTGCAATACGTTGCATATAATAAATTCTTGGTGTATGAAGCCGATGGTTAGGCTGACAGGTCGATTCGTTGTCTGATGGCTTCTCCGCGTTTCCGGTGACGCGGGCGTGGGAAGTTCATCGGGACTAGGGATTTCGGGCGCGGCATCTGACTAGAATCTATGATATCCGGGAGAGATCAGACATGAATGCGACTGAAAAGCTGGATGGGCGCATTGCCGACTTGCAGGTCCTACGGGGCCGGCTACAATCCTGGCTGGTCAAGGACCAGACGCGCGGCGTATACCAGGTTGACCGCGCCTCCTTCACCGACCCCGACATATTTGAGCTCGAGCTCAAATATGTTTTCGAATGCAACTGGGTGTTCGTCGCGCATGAGAGTCAAGTCGCCAAGAAGAATGATTTTCTTACGACGAAGATCGGCAGAGTGCCTGTCATTATCACGCGTGATAATGCGGGGGTTCTTCGTGGAATGGTCAATGCATGCGCACACCGGGGCACCCGTGTCTGCCGTGAGAAGGCTGGCAATAAAAAGAACTTTATGTGCCCGTTTCATGGATGGACCTATTCGTCGGCAGGTGATTTGCTTGATGTCACGGAAGAAGCGGCGGGCGGCTATGCGCCTGGCTTCGACAAGTCTGATTTCGGTTTGCCGCAAATTGCGCGCCTTGAAAGCTATCGCGGCTTCATCTTCGCGAGCCTTTCCGACGACGTCTTGCCACTTGAGGATTATCTTGCCGGGTCCAAGGCGTTCATCGACCTGCTTGTCGATCAATCCCAAAGCGGAGAGCTTGAGGTAATCCCTGGCGCGACCCGGTATCGTTATCAGGGCAACTGGAAGATGCAGGTTGAAAACGGTCTGGACGGATACCACGTCAGCACCGTCCACGCCAACTACTTCATGACCGTTCAACGGCGTGTCCAGGGCGAATCGAAAAACGATACCAAGGCGATCGATTTTGCCAATTTCAATCGGCAGGATGGCGGCTCGTTCTCTTTCAAGAATGGCCATACGGTCCTGTGGGCTGACTATGCCAATTTCAAGGACCGACCGAATTTCGAGGTGCTCGACTGGCTAACAGCCAACCACGGGGAGGAAAAAGCGTTGTGGATGAACAAACGGATCCGCAACCTTCAGCTTTTTCCCAACGTGTTCCTGATGGACCAGACCAGCAGCCAGATTCGAATCATTCACCCGGTGTCGGTTGATGAGACGGAAGTCACGACCTATTGCATCGCGCCTGTTGGCGAAAGTTCGGAGGCCCGCGCCTTGCGGATTAGGCAATATGAAGACTTTTTCAACGCCAGCGGAATGGCGACTCCCGACGATTTGACCGAGTTCAACAACTGCCAGACCGGTTTCGCCAGAGGCGAAGGTCGAATGAACGACATGTCGCGCGGCGCTCCCAGATGGGAGAAGGACGCTGGACATTTCGGTGCAGGACTGGGTGTGGACGCCGTCCTCAGCAGTCCCGCCGTAGCTGACGAAGGCCTTTATGTTGCAATCCATGATGAGTGGGCGAACCGTATGAATGCGGCGATCGATCGCGAAAGCGCTGAACTGATGGCCTTTGGGGACAAGGAGGTGATGTCGTGAGCGACGTGGACGCAAGATGGCTCTCGGTGTGGCGTTTTCTTGGGCGAGAGGCCCAGGCGCTCGACGAGAAGGACTGGGATTGCTGGCTCGCGCTCTACCACGAGGATGCCGAATATTGGGTGCCTGCCTGGGACGACAGCGACCGACTGACTGCCGATCCACAAAGTGAAATCTCGCTGATCTATTATCATAACCGGGGCGGTCTGGAAGATCGGGTGTTTCGCATCCGGACTGGCCGGTCTTCGGCCAGCTCGCCTGCTCCGCGCACACAGCATATGTTTAGCCTTCTATCGGTAGAGGAGGCGGACATTGCCTTGCAGGTGCGAACTTCTTGGACCGTGACCTCCGTGCTTGAAGGAGATGTCACCGTATACAGCGGATCGGCCCAATACGACCTCCTGCCGGAAGCCGATTCCTATGTAATCAAACGCAAGAAGACGATCGTAATCAACGACGTCGCAAGGACCATGCTCGATGTCTACAGCATCTGACCGGCCAATGGTCTCACCAGACACCCGGCAAATTGTCGGAACAATGATTGGCGATCCTGCCGGAATTGGACCCGAAGTCACGGTCAAGGCACTTGCGAGCGGGCAAGTTCACGAAGTGTCGGTCCCGGTTCTGGTCGGGTCGTCTGCGGCCGTGGAGCGGGCCATCGACATGACTGGGGTCAAAGCGCGCGTGCGTGCCATGAAGTCTCTCGAGACGCCCAGTGACGATCCGGGCGTGATTGATGTGATCGACACAGGTGCTTTGCCGGCCGGGGTCCTGCCGTTGGGCGAAGACACCGAGGCTGCGGGGCATGCGA
>TARA_R110001606_G_scaffold15699_1_pt1 | contig 21919 bp, 8 predicted proteins | sample TARA_R110001606 | Tara Oceans TARA_R110001606 (sample SAMEA4398315) | marine metagenome | biome: Polar Biome; feature: [SRF] surface water layer (ENVO:00010504); material: water (ENVO:00002006), including particulate matter (ENVO:01000060) such as... | depth 5 m | reverse complement strand
TCAACTTTATTAACTAATGTTACAGCCTTAGGATTACCATAGCCAAAATAGTATTCTTCGTAGTCATCATTTTTCACTTTGAACGATTTTGTGCCAGAGTTGAACATAGTTATCATATCAATATCTCTAGTTGTACTCAGATATTCGAAACTTGTTATGGTAGAGTGTTCATCGTCTATGTACCAATCCATTTTATTGAACAAGTAGTGGTTCAACTTAATATAATCTTGGTAGAACGGGTAATGAGCTTCTATTAACTTAGTATGAAAGTGGTCATTTAATATAGATTTAAAGTTATCTCTTGCACTCGTAAGATCACTAAACCAGTTATTTTCAACTGTAGTAAGATTATATACTCTGACAACATCACCAATTATAACATCAAAATTATTGTTAATGCGTAATTGGTCGGCTGCAATACTAAAATCTGTGAGTTCTAAGAATTCATTATTAACTGAAATAGCAATATCATCAACTGATAGATCAGTCAAGAAATCTACAGTGTAGATTGCGCCACTCGAATCTATATCATAAAACCCAGTGGTAATCTGCACAAAGTTTTCTACCGAAGCGCCAGAAATACTATTTTTTAAATCAGTTAAATAATCTGCCATAACTGATATATTAGATTCACGTGATATAAGTTCCCACTCTGAGTGTTTTTGTTGCTTACTCTGAGTTGCACTATATTCAGTCGTGATATCAATTGAACGGTTATTGTATTTTTGTTTATTACTAATGATAATTGTGTTGTCATCTATTGGAATAAATTTGTTCTTTACATCTCCGGATTCAATAATCATTCTTATTTCGTCAGTGCTGTATTCTTTTTCATATCTAGGTAATGTGCCAAGTTCAGTCCAATAATAATAATTAGTAATTTCTTTATTACGTGCACTATCCCAATACTTCTCTTGGTTAAACCAGGTAATACCAGTAGGAAGTGATTCACTTCTAACCCACTGTTTAATTTTTACTTGTGAGCCAGTTACAATTTCTCCCCAATAACGCTTAACGTGATTAATCACGATATTACCATTTGCGTCACCGTAATCATTATATCTATAAAAACGAGCAAGATTGGTATCCCACCAAATTTCGCCCAATTTTTCACTTAGCCATAATCCAGAAGATAGATACTCGTCATATTTCGCTGGATCATTCCAATCTACATAATCAATATCTTTCATTACTGTGCCCGGAAGTTTTAAATTCAACGGGTCATATAAGTTATGAATAGTATAATCTTCGCCATCTTTGACGATTACACGATTGACTAGATCAACGTCAACTTCTTTTGCTTTGCGGTTTGTTATTACTAAGTTGCCAACATCAGTTCTATTTAATACTGCCCATCCTATATTAGCATACTCATCTGCCCAAATTTTACTTACAGCATTAAGTCCTAAGTCTTGATAGAATGTATCAAAATCTTCGCCGTTATATCCTGGAGTAAATCTGACAGATTTCCAGCGCATTACCTTGAAGTTTGCATTACTTGAAATGCTAGTGTAGTCTTTATAGAATCCAATCTTGTTCAGCAGCGCCTGGCTAGTTCCAGAGAATGACATTGAAAGAGCATTACTGGTAAGTACAAATCTACCATCTGATGTAGTTGATGCAATAATTGTTGCTGATTGAGAGTTTATTTGATCTCTAAATTCAAGCAAAGAAGTACTGATCACGCTGGTACTGATGTACTCACCCGCCACAATACCAATATCATTTAATGGATTGCCTGTTAAGTTAGAAATATCAACTCTATATTCATCACCACTTATAACTAATTTTCTATCAAAGGTAGCTGCTACCATGTTTGTCTCAAGTGATAAAACGTTGTTTATATCATTTACAATATTAACTAGTGAGTTACTTGTCTCAGTAGTGGCAGTAAATCCTAGACGTAACATTGCACCCGCTGTTATTTCACTGATAACAAGATCCGGTGTATTTCCAGTAACTTTAATTTTTCCATTCACGACAGAAGAACTTATTCCAGTAATTCCCAAATTATTAATTTGATTTGAAATACTAATCGCAGTTGGCGAGTTAGTTGACGTAAATATCGAACCAGAGAATCCAAAGTCATTGAAGTTGCTACCACTAAGTGTCATAGTTTCGCCAGTTGAGTTTACAACTAATCTATTATTTGCATTGATAAACGATGTTACTGCTGCCTTGGTATTAATTTCATCTGCCAAGTTTTGTAACTTAGATTCAATATACTGTGACGATGTATGTAAGCCTAACTCAATAATAACACTACCAGTAAGTTCTATCTTTGCGAGAGATGAAGTGAGTACTAATACTCCCCCAACATCAGATGCAGCGACACTACTAACACTAGAATTTATTACAGTAATCACTTCAGCTAGTGTCAATGACCCAGAAGAGGCATCAAATGTTATAGTATCGCCATTAATAGTCATCGCTTTAGTTTGTGTTATGACGGGTGCGGTAATTGTGCCAGTAATTACAATATCATCTACAATAAATGTAGTCGCTGAACCATCAACATCGACAATTAATTCTGCGCCAGTGGATAGTACGTCAGCAGTATTAATCGTAGAAATAGCAGATATAGCTTGAGTAGAACTATTTTCTATAACTAATGTAGTGCCATTTATATCAACACTGTCGTTCACAGTTGATGTTATGTCATTTGATGCTAACAGTGTAGTTCCCGTAAATGTAACAACCGTGTTCGTATTTTTAATAATATTGTTATCATTGTACACTATGATTCGCATCTGTTCGCCGGCGGAAACAATTGGATCTGGAGTGGCGGACGCTCCGCCGATAACTATGCCAGTATTGGAATTTCCTACGCCTGCTTGGTAAGTAAATGATTCACCATCAATTATTAATACTTCGCCATCAATAAACACTGGATTAGAATTAAATCCAATTGCTTCTACCCCGGAGTTTACTCCTGTTGGTACATAAACACTGTTATCAGTTTCGCTATTAATTTCAATGGCAACTGGTTCATAATCGGTATCAAATACCAAATATTGGTATACGTCTACTCCATTGAATGTTAGTGTGCCATCTTCTACTAAATAGTAATAACCATTTAATACTGGGTCAATATCTTCATTGTCGATCTTCACATACACTGCATCCGCTGTATCTATTTCATTAGTTAATGTAATGTAAAGTTGTGAATCCGATGTTTCTCCAACGTATGCGATTTCTGCAATTTCACTAAGTCTGCGTACATCCCATTCGCGGTCAGCATCAAACTGAATCCACGCAATATCACCTTCGTAAAAACTATCACTGACTGTGGTTTCCAAAATAGTAGAATTTCTCACAACATAGTTTACATCTTTGCGATCTACATAACCAGTAGTTTTAATAGGTGTAACACGTTTATTAGTTTTATACGTAAATGGTGTTTTGTTCACATACGTTATTGCTTGCGGATCACTCCATATTTTCTTAGTATCGAAGGTTAAAGTTGTAGAAACATTATGATTTAAATTTCCATAATTTCCAATCTTAAATGCCCACATATCTTCGGATTTGACATCAGTAAAGTTGGAATTGACATTGACGATTCTATTAACACTTGATACAGTGCCTTTACCTGCCAAAAATCCTTTGTAAAATTCTAACTGTGATTCTCTTTCTAAGAAATGATTCAGTAAATATGTGCGAGGAGTGTAACCATAATGTGACGCCTTCAGTAAATTAACATTTTTCAGGCTCTGGTCAACAAGAGTGTCTCGGTGATATTTTGTATCTGATACCATAGTTTCAAAGTTCGGTATAAGTTTATTTTCGTGTACAATATAACCATCTGCTGTTAGAGTGCCGTTCCAATTTGCGGTTCGGTTACAATCAATAATCATACGTAGATTACGATTGTGATTGATTGGATCATATATAACATCACCATAACTATCAACTCTATCAACTACGAATGCGTGTTCTACATCAGTGATATCAATTTTCATACCGTAGATTGGGATAGTCGATTCCCACATGATGCCATCACCGTCTGAATAGAAATTGATAGCAGTGTTGGGAATTTGTCTACCTGAACTATCAACTACTCTATAAAAGTTTTTGTTTGTTTCTCTCTGGATAGTTGCCACCCCGTATGGGGCAGAAAATCTACCTGACAACAGCATAGGAGTTAATGTTATAAATTCACCAATTGAATGGTTCTCGCCGCTCCAATCTAAGAATTTAATTAGTAGATTTTCAAAGTCTACATTTTCGCCAAGTTCGTTATTGTCAGTAAAACTCCAACCAACCGCTTCTAAGTAATTCTGATAGCCAATTAAAAGTTGCGCAACATCATCTAATGAATATAATACATCTCCGTAGTTATGTGTTTTAATCTGATCTGGCAATGTATCTTTGTAACCATTCGCAGTAAATTGATTTATCTTGGGCCAACTGGCAAGCACTTTCCAATAAGTATCAATATCATCATTGAAGTTTGATGAACCAGTGTGGTCTGCTAATGAAACATACGGAACACCATTAAATTGAGTGTATGAATCTAATTTATAAAATGAACCACCCGTCCATAGATTAAGATTCATGTCATCGCCTCTTGTGCTCCAAGAAGTAGCTTCGCTTGTTTTGTCCCAATCCATAGTAAAGAATGTAGGATTGAAGTCATCGTATCCCTGTATTCTATAACCGAACTTAGTAATATTTGGTTGCGCAATTAGTGTCCACGCAGCATAATCGAAGTTGATGGTTCCAGCAATCTCTTTGTCTGTGGCGGAAACTACTTTTCTTCTATAGTATCGTTTGTCAGAAGTGTTATAAACTGTTGTGCCCTGGATATATGATGCTATATTTGCGAGTGAGTATGTCGGATAACTAGCATCTAATGATACTTTCTCAACAACTACAGCACTGAAGCCTTCACTACGATTTGGTTCACCAGTGTGAATAAACAAGTCGTAATTATCTACTGGTATATCAGTATATCTTGAATTCGATAGTGCTGAATTCTCACTAGATAGTTTAAAGTTATTGACAAAGCCACCTAGTTTTGATCCCAATTTAAATGTGTAGCCATCTTGCTCAATAAGAATTGAATCCAGATTTATACCTTCTACTTTGTGATATATTGCAATTATATCATTTAACTCGGTCGAATAATTATCAATAACTTCAAATGGTTTTGTAAGCATAGACAATAAGAATTCTATAAATGGATATTCAGAACTGCGTCTCCATGCTTGTTCAATTGGAGAACCATCGCCAAACTCCCAGTCTTGTTCCATTAATGCAATTTCATCTGATGTGATTTGAGAACCAAAGAACAAGTCATTTATATCACGTAGGTTACCAAATGAATCTACCGGGATTGGCCATGTAGTGGAGTACGTAGCCTTTAATGCTATCCAAAATTCGTGTGTAGTATATTGTGACGGGTCTGTTTCGAATCCTTCTGGAATTCTACTAAATCCTACAGTCATCCACGGCTCAACTAATGGATTATCAGTGCCGTACGCATATTGGAATATACCACGCCAGTACCCAGGCGCAGAATCATTCTGTGCTCTGTAATTCCAAGTCTTATAATCATCCGCGTCAAAATCGGTGTTATATAAATTTTCAATATTATTACGCAGCATCCACTTCTTGAAGAATGGATACATTGTATACTTCTTTTCATTAAATGAGTATTCAGTTGTAGAGTCACGGTACATGCCATACTTAATATTTTTAAGAGTTGCATTTGCAGTTGTCTTTGCAATACGAGCGTATACTAATTTCTCAAATAAGAAGATAACATCGTCGGTTCTATCTCCCCATATTGGCATCTTAGACCCGTCATGTCCAAACAAAAATGTAGTGTCTGTATCAAACTCAGTATCTACTGAAAATACTGGACGATGTAACGCCGCGATACCTAATTTAGTTGAACTAGGAGGAATAAATGTTTCTCTTAGCTGTTTATAATATCTTACTTGGATCACATCATCTGCTAAAATTTCACGTTCAAATTCAATCTCAATGCCGCCAAGAACTACATAGTCAATCTCTAATACGCCATTTACATAAACACTTACATTTTCGTCATATACAATTTCAGTAGCAATACTACTAGGAATAAACTGAATCATCGAATTTGCAACTACAGGTGACACATTATCAGTGATATAGTGACCCGGAGTGTCACCCACGTTAATCATATTACTTCCGCTGAAGACACTAATTGATTCTTTTTTAACAAGAGCAATTTCCGCAATCGCTTGTTCAAGAATGACATCTGCCGTTTTTGATTCTGAACTAGGGTCAGATAAAATCTCTTGTGTTACAGTTACTAACTTATTTTTATAATTGTTATAAGCTATAGAAACATATTCTACTGCCGCGAATGGATTATAATCATCACGTGTTATTGAAAAATATGCTTTTTTGATATCAATTGAGTTCTTAACCATAACGCTGCCGTATTTGTTATTACGTAACTTATCAGTGTTATCTCCCAAATTTCTATAATTATTTACTGCATTTGGCGAACCAGTTATTCCAGTAGTTGTTTCTACAATACGTAGCATATGCTCGTACACTGTGGAGAATGTCATCTCACGGTCATTATGATTTAGATTATCAGGATTATATTCAAGTGACGGATCAATACGTTGCCACGAGCCATCGCCATCTACTACAACATTGCCTAATGTTGTAAAATCTACATACACATATCCAGTTACAGGAGCAGTGAATGAAATTACCTGGTCAGCATATGTATAATTACCAATTTGTTTAATACCATCTACGTACACATCAATTGTCTCGGATGACTTTGGTGCTTGTAGTAACTCTAATTGTGTATGTGTCGCGGTACCATACTCATGTCTTAAATTTCTGTAGTCAAACTCTGATGGGACATATAACGGCTGATAATCAGTTGCAACTTTATAAGTAACTTCTACTGGAATATCAATATTAAACATAAATTCACTAACATAATCGCCAGCTGCTAACTTTGCTCTAATTCCAAGAAATGAATCAGATACAGAATCTTCATCTTCTACATAGTGAAAGATTTTATAATCATTCAAATAGTTAGAGTCGATGTCATAACCTTTAAAAGTCGGTACTGAAAACGTTGTCACTGACTGGCTACTTGTGCTTAATTCTAGCCTATTATCAAATTCGATAATGGGGCGCTTTGCTTGTTCGATGTATGATTTGTTTTCTTGTATAATATATTGTCGAATGTCATCATAATGAAACCACGAGTTTCTATCACTCCACCAATTACTATCATTCGCAAAATCTCCATCTTTATCAATTGTGATATAATGAATGTCAGTTGTATTACCAAGAATGAATATGTTTTCTACAGTAGAATACACTTCCCAATCTGGGGTACTTGTTTCTATGTTAGTTCTGTATTCAATAAGATTCAATATACCTTCAGCGTCGGTAGGAAATCTAAGAGCATACGGATTCGTCTCAATGTTCCAACGATCCTGAATAGAATTTTTTAATACGTATGTTGTGGAATCTACAACAATCGTAATTCTAAGAGCAGATGTATCAATAAAAGTGTCACCCACTGTAGCAGTTTCTGGTCTAGTTGTATTATTAGATAATGTAGGAGCGTTTTGATCTGTCGTGCCTAGTCTTGCCCATCCAGTTACTGTTTTTAGCCAATATACAACTTGGCTGTTTGATATAACAACCGCATAATCGCCGGTAGTTCCGTAACTATCATTGGGAGCGACTACATCGCCGACTAATTCACTAAGATCACCTGTACCTGGATCACCACGTAAGATATATGGATTCTCTTTTTTCCAGTATAATTCTTCTTCTTCATTCTCAAAATATGAATACAGAGCAAATTCACATGTGAAGCCAGGATTAACCCAGTAATATAGTTCCCAATTTATAAACTTATCAATATCTATCGGTAGATTTACAGTAAATGTATCTGCTTTGAATAAACGACGATGGTCATTTGTCAATGCACCTTTGTTATACAACGAATTTAATAAATCATCATAAAATACATTATCTTCTATTGTAGTATTAGAAAAGACTGGCTCTAACCCGTAGTTATCTCTCTGAAACAAGTGGTCAGGGAATGATAGGTATGCATCATTATCACTGTAAATGCCCTTTTCTTTTCTTCCCACAAATGCTCTAGTCTTCTCAACCTCACCATCAGAGAATGCTCTTTCGAGTGTTGAATCAAAGATAGTTTCTAGTTCTTTGTTTCTAAGATGTCCAGGTAATAGATTGTATATTTTATTTGCCATGTTATTATTCGCCCAATAATTCGTCTGCTATGATGTTAGTAATAATTTTAACGTCTGCTGAAGTTGTTACACTTAAAAAGATTTCCATAGGTTCACTACTAATACTTAGCAAGTTTACAAAGTCACTGTTTTGATATTTTGGTGTGACGATAACACTCGAAATGTGATTAGGCAGTGTTCTATGAATATAAGATGATAACTCAGAGAAGTAGAATGTTTCTCCGAAATCCCAATTGTCAACACTGAAAAATTCATTAATAGCGGATGATACTGCCGTTTTAATTTCACTGTCAGTATATGATGTTCCTAATTTCTTTACAACTTTGAATGTTGCTTGATTTTCAGGAGCAGCATACGCACCGAATAGATACTTGAACTTAACTGGAATATAAGTAATGTGATCAGAGATAGATGCCTTTGGTTCGATTGATTCCATAATCTTTGTCAGTTCAAAGTTATTAGGTGCTGCTGGGACAACTTCGCTGTAACCATTTGCTATCCAAGTATTTACTCTGCGTACATAGTCAGCGGATAAAATGTACAAATCAATGATATTACTTGTACTTGGATCTATGCGCTTATCTCTATCAGCATAGTGATCCCATCTGAAACTCATAAACTTGTCTTCTATGTATCCTCTACCAGGAACTACTCTGTATGTAGTTTCACTGTATATAATCTTGCCAGGTTCAATTTCGTCAAAATCAAAGTTCGATGTCCAAACTCCAGCAACTTTCTTTTGCCACACCCCATCCTCTAAATCGAGCGCAGATGATTCGATCAGCATTCGAATGAGTGCTGTTTCTGGAATGGTGTCATTTTGATTTTCATCAAATGCAATTGCTCTATCACTAACACGCTCGTATTCTACACCGTCAATAAAATAGTTTTCCAAAATAACATGAGCAAATTCAATAATTGAAATATCTCCAACTATGCCACTGTTTGCACTGTTATCTGTGTTAGAGAATACCTGTAAAATACCATGTGGATTTCTGGTAGTATCTTCCGTGTATAGTTTTACTTTTGTATAGTCAATGTAGCCAGAAGAAGTGATGAATTCATCTGCTATATAACTTTCTATTTCGCCATATGTTTCAACAAATGTTTGATCCACAACAGTAGACACTACTGTACGTTCTACTCTAACCGAGAACTCATTCAAATCTGCTGCGCCAGTACCCTCTACAAAAATACTTAATATTGATCCTATGCCTGGATTAGTAGTCCAGAATACAATTCTATGATTATTGCCAACAGATGAAATTTCACAATGATTGCGATCAATAATTTCATTTAATTCGTTCTTAATTATGATAGTATTAATATTCACCGCTTGTGTCGAAACGAAGTTAGCTTCACCAAATGCAAACTGTTTCCAGTAAATGTCGTCATCTAGTTCATTTATTGTCCAACCAGAACCAATCATGTCCGGGAATGTGAATTCATATGTTGATCCAAGAACTGAAGTAATATAATCTGTTTGTACACCAAGCATCGGGGCGATTGCAGTATCTAGTGTTTCTCCAACAGGCAATTCGTTTTCATCAATCCAAACAAAATTGTTCGTTATCGTAGCAAGACTAAAATACTCCGAACTAATAATACCTTTCATTCCGTTGTCAGATAATGATGTTTCTGTGTGCGTAGTAGTAAACGTGGCTGTATTAACATTCGCATCGATCTCTTTTTCCACCAATGATGGATTAATTGAATAAACATATTCTGCGGTTGCAGTAACAGATGGCTCTTCTTCAGTGTCTATCGCATCACCTACAAGTGAACCAAGATCATCTATATTATACGTAACTGTGTACAACGGTGCGTTACCAATTACTGTATCAGAAGAAGGTAACGTAGGCGTGATAGGATATTCAATCCCAACAGGTGATATCAATTTATGTTGTGTGCTTACAGGATTATAAGATTGTGAATTTTCAACAAATTCATTGGTCAAATCTGCACCAGTATTTGCATATACCCCATCAAACGTAGCAGTATTGTCGCCATTGTCTACTATAGAAGATAATGGCGCAGTGCCTATATTAATTTTCATACTATCAGGTTCTACGATAGTGGTATTACCATCTAATGTCGTAGTGTAATAATTTAATAATATAAGGTCTCTCTCTGCCAAATTAGTTTCATTGTCAACAACAAATTTTTTATTACTGTAGAAAAACTTAACCTGATCAGTACTTTCGAATATAACTTTTTTACCACTAAATCTAGCTGTATATTCTGCTTCATTTGCTCTTACGCCGGCGCTGTATGTAAATGTAATATAAACATCTGTTCCTTCTGTTAATGGAACATCAGTTACTGAATTATGAATTACCCACTCCCAACTACTAGTATTAGGAGTATTAATATATGCAATGACAAATGTTTCTACTGATAAGTCTTCAATTTTTTCAGATTTTATTTTTGCAATTTCAGTATCTTCGAATCTAGTTCGGTAACCGCGAACAACCTTATTAATTTTACCAGTCATTTCCGGAATGATGTCGTCAATTAAAAATGATTCGACAGAACTACCTACCTCTGAAATCGAAAGTCCAGAAACTGTAGTCCAAGATTCTGCTAAATCTTCTGTGCCAACTGTTAACAAATGGTCCCCGGGATATAAAAATGTTTGTGTGCCTACCTGTGTAGACTTAACATCAATAACTTTTAAATTAGTGGGCTTAACTTCAAAACTTAGTTTTGGTACATCTATTACTGCATGAGGGTTAAACATGTTTGCCCAATAGTATAAGTTTATCAAACTAGGATGCTTGATTACGGTAGACATAACATTACGGATAAAATCGTCTGCGCGACCATTTGTTCTATCGTATGTCAAGTTCATAGTAATTTTATCATCATCTAGATAAATGCTACCGTCTGTTCCAGTTACACTTACATTTGAGTGGTGACCGGTCGGATCATCCATTTCAAAGAATCGAGATTTGCCAGCAAATGAAGTATTAACCGCTTTTGATTTAGATATAACGTTTGAACCAAGGGTGAGAGGATATATGTTATAATCTTGTGCATTAATCATTCTATCTTGAGAGTAATAACTCCTCGGGGCAATTCTTCTTACACTTTCGAATGTTTCAGCCTCGTAATTTTCAGAGAAATCTCTTGTAGTTGACATCGTTAGTGTTAAGTTGTACGCTCGGCCGTCCTCTCCGATATACGGAACAGTAACTGATACTTCTGATACATCATCTGCATTAACTGCGAAACTACTGTTATCCGCTCGTCTGTACCAAACACGATAGTTTCCATAAGCTGCATTGCCAAATATACCATCTGGAAAATTAATTTGAATACTATTGTCGATATTGGTAGTAATACTAGCTAAGTCACCACTGCCATTTCGTAATGCATTATAGATTGCAGTTTCTCTACTGTCATTATCCACGATTGCAACACTGGAGAGGTATGCATTATTCGAATCTAGTTTTTGTACCCACACATCTGTATTACTGATATTTGTAGCACCAATCGCTTGTACTCTATTAGACATTTTTGTATTATAACTATAGTCACTAAACTGCATTTCACCTAGTTTTGTGTACACAAAGAACCCTGTGCGGTCTGACGCCGGGCCTAGATTATCATTACGATTAATAATACTAAAGTTTCTTGATGCATTTGGTTCTGCTTCAGTTATTAATTTATCAGACATTAGTACTTTTGCAGTTTCGAAACGTCTACTTTCGCCATCTATGTTAGCAGTAAATGGATAATTTACACGCTTATTTGCAGGGTTTTCATTAACTTCATAAAGAAAGTTTTCAACACCTTGAATATTGAGACTTGAAACTGGATCTTGAACTTTAGAGTTTTCAGAGAAGGAAGAATCCAAAATAGTGATAAAGTTTTCATACCAACTTGAATCGTTGGCATCATTCCAATTCACTGTTGTATTTGAGAGAGAATTGCCTTCATTATCAGCAACATCTTGATTAGTTGTTACACTAGTAATTTTCATGTAGCCACGTGCATTGATTGGTCTAGTTTTAATGTAGCCCAAGTTCTTTGCCATTCTAAGAATAGATTCTCTACGTTCCGCGGTATCTAAGAAGTTTTCCCGTGTATTCATATCGAGTCTAAATGATAGTGAATGACCAACGTATGCAACTAAATCTAAGATTGCGATAAATTCTGAACTTGCAATGAAATCATTAAATTTATCAGGATATGTTTGTTGTACATAAGCGAGTAACGCTTCTCTGATTGTATCAAAATCATATGCTTTTAAACTAATACTGCTGTAAGCAGTGTATACTGCACTCCAACTTTCACTGGCAAATAAGTTGTCAACTCTTTCTTGGCTCATGTTATTCTCTTTCTAAATTTACTGTAAGTTCAACTTGTTCACCTGTAGGAATTATTGAAACTGTTAATTTTACATTTAATGCATGACTGCTATCGTCAGTAACTGAAATGTTTTCTAGAATCGCTCTAGGATCTTCATTCACAATTCTAGATATATCGTTATGAATCATATCATTAACATCAGGCGTCAATGGTTCAAAAATCATATCATGAACGATACTGCCATAAGTAGGCATCATAATACGCTCACCTTTACGAGTCATTATCTGATTCATCAAGTCTTCAATCACCAAGTCTTTACCAAAAAGTCTATGGTTGATTGCATTTTTGTGTTTTGTACTAAATCCTGAAAATCTAACTTGCATTTGTGTCTCTCAATGTATATTTTATTAAGAGTATTTATCTGGGTATAAACTACGTATATTTGAAAATAGTGCTTGACAAGAGATAAATATTACTATAATATATAGATATCAGGAGTAATGCAAATGAACAATGATACGACCGATGTAAAACAGTTAGAATTCTTTGATGACAATGATCTAGGTTTCAGAGTGGAGAACCCGCTTACAAAAGAACAAATGTACATAATAGAAATATCTGAATTACAACGAAGTCTTAGCCATTCATATGTAAGAATTTCTGCATTATCACAAGAATTACATGATCTTAAAATAACACTAAGGAATATAAATGCCTAATCTAGTACCAATGGTCGTCGACCAAACTGCGGGCGGCGAACGCAGTTACGATATCTTTTCACGCCTTCTTAAAGAACGTGTAATCTTTCTCACTGGAGAAGTAAACGATTATCAAGCAGACCTACTATGTGCACAACTATTATTTATGGAAAGCGAAAATCCAACAAAAGATATTCACTTCTATATCAACTCACCCGGAGGAGTAGTTACTGCTGGCATGGCAATCTATGACACCATGCAATTCATCAAGCCAGATGTTTGTACGACTGTTCTAGGACAAGCATGTTCTATGGGTTCATTGCTAGCAACTGCTGGCGCTAAAGGTAAACGATATATTCTGCCAAACGCTAGGCATATGATTCATCAACCAAGTGGCGGTGCTGGCGGGCAAGCGACTGATATGGAAATTCAAGTTAAAGAAATCCTAAAGATGAAGCGTTCACTAACTGAAATCTATGCAAAGCATAACTCTGCTGGTAAAACAGTAGAAGAAATGATGGCTGCAATGGAGCGTGACAACTTTATGAATGCACAGGAAGCACTTGATTATGGTCTAGTAGATATGGTTATCGAAGAGCGTCCTGATCTTTAACTAAATCCAGGGACATAACTCCACATCTTGGCAGTTTCAATTCTTAAAGCGGCAAGTCGGTCATCGACTTTGCCGTTTTTTCTTTTTATATGAGTCTGTATTTCATCAGTAATGTCAAACCATTTTTCTCTATTAATAAGATTAATAATGTTATGATTCGGTATATTACTTACTCCTTCATAATAAAAATAATGTACCAAAGCATCAAATTGTGGTTGACCTAACGGTTGTTTAACAAATATTTCTAATATGTTACCGATTGCACGTAACTGCTTCTCAAGAAGAAACTGTGCTGCGTTTTGTGTTATCTTCTGGGAAGTAATACTAATTCTTTGTGATGCGACCGTAATATACCCATACTTATATTCTACATCGGATATTTCATAATTATATCCAATCATTCCATTCTTTATCTCTAGCGTTGGTACCACATCCTGGATAATAGCATTCTTACTAAGATTAGAAAATACAAGTTCGTTTACAGGAAAGGCAGTCACTCGGGTACTTGATAATATGTAAGTAGGCAATGAATTCACATCATATCCTGTCCCTAGATAAGTACCATACGGTGTAATAGTGTGTAATGGTAATTGTATGTAGTTTAACAATGAACCTTTGCGCTTATCATAAATCATTTTATGCTCTCCAACTACTTTCATTTCTTGATGCTACTAACCAACCTGGAGCTGAACCATGTTCGTGCGTTGATCCCCAAACTCCTTGATCAGCTTTATATGTTGCAATATCCACGTGTACCCCAATGTCGTTCATGTAACCTGGTCCAACCCCAACTGCATTTGCGCCAGCATCAAAACACGCTTTTGCAAATTTCTTCATTATTGGTATATCAGAATTTCTACTAGAACTCAATTCCGCTGTACCCTCACTAAACAAATACACGTCAGCCCCAAAGCCATTATCATGGCGGGTGCTACCTGTACGTCTTGCGCCTGGTCCTTCAGGGTCTTGTCCGCCAGAAAATATAACTACATCAACACCGGCAGAACTTGCGGCTTGTTCTAATATACCAAACAATTCATCTTTAATGACTTGGTTGCGTGTTTTTGTACTAAAGTCTCCAGAATATGTGACGTTGCCACTTCCATTACCAACTTGTTCCGCAATTGCTTCGTCAGTAACTTTTTTCTGCTCGGCAGTATCAGTCGTATCATTAACTGAAGTAGAGTTTTGATCGGCTGAAGTTGCTGGTATTTTACCGCCATTAACTGTGTCACTAGCTGCGCTTGATGAACTGGTATTAGCAGGTGCAGGTTTTTTACGCATCATTGGTTCGTGAGATACCATCGTTGAAAGAATACTATCTTCTACCTTAGTTGACTCTAAGTTCTGTATATCTGCATGAGATACCGTGTTAATACCAGGCGAAATTGCTGCCTGTGGTCCATTAAGATTTAGTATTCCGCCAGTACTAACATACATATTAGTTTTTACTTTAGTGTGATTGGAACCACCGCTATCATAAAACTGTGAACCATCACTCTTTAGATGTATTTGGTCACCACTGTTAACTAGAAAGTCATTGCCGGATTTTATATTTATATTTTCACCAGATTCAATATTGATATTCTTATCAGCCCTAATATTAAAATCTTTTTCTGTTCTCATGCTCAGAGAACCCTGTGCATATATCATAACTTCGCCGCTTGCGCCAATTTCTACCCAACCTGAACCAGTTGAGTTAACCATATAAATTAAATCATTTGTTCCATCAAGTATAATACTAGAACCTGAACCGGTTTGTATTCTAATCTGATTGGGATGAACAAAGCCTTCATCATCCACAGATCCATCATCCATTGTAATTGCAGTTGATCCAGGTGTCTTGATACCAAATACCGTATTTTCCTTAGGGTCTTTATAACTTGCATTGCGTAATGGCGATGCTGTTGTTTGTCCTCTAACACCATCCGCATAGATACCTTGTATTGCAGTGTTAATATTTCTCGCGTGATTCTCACGTTCTTTATTTCTGTTAGTACGAGTAGCAGTATTATTTGAACTATTATTCTGATTTCTGCCTTCTTTTACTTCGTCATCTGGTTTTTCTTTTCCTACTGTTGCAAAATTGCCATCCTTGCCATCTAGTTTTGGTGTAAGACCCGCGTCTTGTTTATCAGTAGCAGGCTGAATACCATCTCTTCCACGTGCATCTTCTCCTTCACTGCCGGTATCCACGCCGCGTGATGTTGTTAAATCTGTATGATTAATTAAAGCAGATGGTTGATCCTTAAATGCGCCAGTTCCCTGTCCAGTTCCGTCTATATTTGCTTTTCCGGATGCACCTCCCGCAGCGACATCTGGAACTTCCTGTGCTACAGCAAACCAATAACCTTCACTAAGTTCGCCATTGTCAGCAAAGAATACAAGAATAGTAATACCAGAATTTGTTGGTACTGCATGTAATCCATAACTGCCGCCTGAATTTGAACCGGCAAAAGGAGATGCATACTGAAAGTACATAGGTCTATCTGGATGACCGCCTAATTTTGGAACGTATGCTGCTAATCTTCCGCGTCCTTCAGGGTCTGGGTTACCACCAACAGTAATAGCATGGTATATACCACTTTCTATATTATGTAGAGCCGGATTAGAGTTTAACTGGCGCTCTCGTTTAATAGATTTAGCGAAGTTATTTGTGTTTTCATTTTCCAACATTAGTTATTACCTTCTATAATTATAAATGAATCGCCACCGATATTGACTTTCAGTAATTTGGTTTCTTCTGATAATTCGTCTGATGGAATTTGACCAAGGACCGAAACTAATGGATAATCCTCTGCAATTCTTTCCAGTAAGGTACTCCAATCATCTTGGGTTACCCAATTAAATCTAGGATCATCCTCCGATACTGTTTCGCCTTCTGTAAATACTCCACTATCATAACCGTATAATTCAGTTAACGCAGGGTCCATTCTTTCACTGACTCCGAACCCCTGGTATGTATACCCATCAAATGGTGATACTATAGTAATTTCTACCTCTTTCTGTTTTTTAGAAATCTTACGTAATGTATCTTGTGCTACCTCATACTGAGCGATATGTGAGGAAGTTGGAACAAAAGTTGGATCGTTAGAATTAATAATAGTATTTATTGGTAGTTTATAATCTTGTGTAGGCTCAGTAGGCAGAGTTTGATTCAATATGGTACTGGTTGAACCATCTTCATTAACTCTGACACGTTCAGCAGATGATGAAACAGAATTTAAAGCCAAATCTGCCACATTCTGTTTCGCTTGGTCTAATTCTTTCTGTTTCGTTTCTGCCTCTTCCTCATTCCAACTCCATTCACTGTCACCGCCAGATAATTTATCATTATATATTCTAATTGATTTATCTAACTCATCCGTAATCTTAATTAATTTTGATTCATTACGGATAGGATCCATCTGTGCTGCGACATCTATATCATCATACGCATCACTTAGATTTTCATAATGACGTTTTTCATCTGATGATAAATCATTATAACTTCCACCTGCTTCTGCAATCATTTGTCTCTGTGCATCTTCAATTCTCGATTGCATGATAGCCTCTCTGGGAGTTTTTAATGGAGTTGCTGCTATTTCCGCTGCTGTAGCGGTACTATTGGTTTGTTCGGTGAAATTATTATCAATATTTTCTAATTCTGCTGCTTGGTTGGCTGGTAAACTATCCAAATACTTACGTACTTTAATTCCATTATTACTGGCTACTACATCTTTATAACCCTGTTTTACATCTTCTGGTAAATTAGAGTTTTCTAACTTCACAGAATCATAATTCTCTTCAACTGGATCTGTACTTTTGTATGTTGTAGTTGATTCCAATGGAAGTGTGCCATCTAACATCATGTTAGAATTTGACAATTCAAGTTTACTAGGCGCAGTAGTATTCGTTGAATCTGTATTAACTACTGGAGTAATAAACGCCGGCACATTAAATGCTATCTCGTCAACACTACTAGTATTTAAATTATTAATATTTTCAATCTCACTCATAACTTCAATAACTGCTGCTGTATCAACGCCAGTGGGTGCGGTAACTGTTTCGTCTTCATACACTTGCGTATTTAACATTGCTATTAACTCAGGGGAAACTATTTCGCCGATATCAGTCAACTCTTGTAAAATTTCACTTGCTTCTGCTGGTGTACCGAAAGTATCTTGCATCAATGATTTTATATTTGCAATAGATGCAGTCGCACTTGTAGAACCAAAGTTACTAGCCATTTGTGCTTCATTCAACAGAGAAGACAATCTAGATGCTTGGTCAGATGTCGGCAATGAAGATTCTGATATTACGGTAGCAAGTGATGATAGTCCTCCTGACATTCTATTAAAACTATTTTCTGCTACAATTCTGGGATCTAAAGCTCCGCCTCTGCCAAGTTCAGCAATGCCGAGTAACTCGCCTGCTCCTCCAAATGCATCTAATGGATTCGCGCCGCCAATTGCTGCTCCTACACCGCCAAATGCATCTAGTCCAGGAATACCTCTGCCGAACAGGTCACCGAATGCACTAGGATCACTGCCTCTCCCGCCGCCTATACGATTAGTTACCCCAGCAAATTCTCCGCCTGTTCCAAAATCAAAGAGACCGTCATTATTAGGTCCCATTCCACCGAACTCACCGTCAGCCGCGGTACCAAATCCGAATGTGGGTCCACTGCCTGTACTATCTACTTGTGCAGCAAAGTTAACTGGTATAGGCATTCTCACGCATTCTAATTGTTGTGTGAAATGTCCACGAGAGAACATACTCAGAACAGAGTTTACCTGATACACGAATACATCTAACTCCTCTATTTGTATGTTGTCGAACTCATCTACTCCAGCTGCTTTATTAACAACTAACATCATAAAGTTAGAACCATTTACTTTTGATTGATACGATTTAAATTCATCATTACTATTATCTTTATTAAAAATTTCTTTTGCTTTTTCCGTGGTCATGTAATATTCTGACCAGAATGGATCACCCTTAATAGTCATACTAAGGCGATGCATACTCATATCAGCATCCAACGATTCATTAAATTTACTTCTTGCTAATACCAAATTTTCCATGTCACTAGACTTAAACGCAGACGGTACACTACTGCCGTGTAATCTAGGTAGTATAGCTCTGGTAAATGTCACGGGGTTCAACATCATAACATCCATTAAAGCTGAAAACTGTTTATTGTCAAGTTTACTAGATATAAAGTCACTTCCTAATTCTTCTAGCAGAATTAATCCTCCAGTAGAATCTACTCCTTGTAATACTTGATCCGCACTTTCACGTAGTACTCCTTCAAATTCCTGTGTTACTTTAGCTCCTAGCTGAGATTGTATTAATATATCTGCTTCTTTTTGCAATTCATTGATTTCATCATTAGTGCCGTTTACTAATCCAGTCGCTTTATCTATCGCCTTTCTTAGCCGGTCAAAGTTTTCCTTACGGGCGCCCTTGGTAACTTCATCAAATATTTCCGGGTTAACTGACTTTAATTTTGACAAGAAATTAGGGTCATCGAAGTTTTGGTCAAGACCAGCAAATGGATTTGTTTCATTGTGCTCGAATGGTCCAGTAGCATCAGCTTTTTCTTTTACGCCAATGAAGATATCTTCTTTTAGATCAACTAACTCGTTTTGCATTTTATCAACGTCTTTGCTTTGCTTGTCTTTGACGGCTGCTAAATCTGTAATTTTCTTGTTGATGTCGTTGAAGGTTTTTAGCTGGTCAGCATCTAACGAGGATTTCAAATCGGTGCCAGGTTTCAAGAATACATTCCACGCAAATGAATCTTCTGGCACACGATATGTTTTTTGAAGTTGACGATCAAGTGAAATAGTCAAATCTAGTATCTGGTCATTTAACCCAGTGTAATCATGGTAGTAAACTTTTCTACATCTTTTTCGATCAAAGATTTGTTCAAGTAATTTACGTGTTGTAGAAATTCTATTAACTTGGTCCGATTGATTTTGTATAACCACTTCTTCATGCATAGTAATAACATACTTTACATCGACACCATATGTGCCAGTTAAAACATTATAACCGTTCTCTTTTGGTATTACTTCTGGTATAATACGTATAACTTTATTAAAGGCATCGTTTTCTGCCAGTAATTCCTTGCGAACATCAAGTGATTGTATACACATATCATATAAAATATCAATTACACTAATACCAGGAGTAATCTGTCCAATTTGCTTTGATATGTTTATACCGTTAGTGCGCTCATCGATATCATTACTTGCAGAACTTTTATTAGATTCAATTCCATTCATCTTCGAAGCTTTGAAGTTTTCGAATGATTCACTGTATTCAATAGCATATGAATTAGTAAACATCTGCTGGTCTTCGTTATATCCAGCAAAAGGATTTTGCGCTTTATTCAATGCATCAACAAAATGCTGTAAAGTTTCTTCAAGTGTAGTACCAATAATCCACTGTACATCTATTTTAGTAGTATTAACATCATGATACGTAGATGTGGCAGATAATATATTACCCTCAAGTGAGGTTACTGTTCCAGAAGAATTAGTTGTCGTTGCTAAGTCAATTAACTTACTTAATCTAAATGGCACTACTTTAGTTATTGGCAACTTATCAGAATTTTCTGGATTACCGTCTTCGTATCCTTTATATGTTATCTTAAAATAAAATGTTGCTTGTGATATCAAAGGATACCCCATCAGTGTACAAGCCGCCATAAGTGAGTCAGATAGATTAGTATTACCAATTTGCGTAATATCAAAAGACAGTGACACATCAAGACCTACCATTTTTAGCGCATTGCCAGAACCAGCCGCCCGAGAGTCTATTTGTAGGTTATCAATACTAAATTCAGTTGTTGTGGCAGTTTTTGCAATAGTGATATAAGAAACATCATTCCCGGGCCACTCATCATTTATAACTTCTTTAAAGTCTAATTCAGAGTCTCTACCAAAAGCCAAAAATTCACGTGATACATTTTCAGGTACGATGAATAGCTCTACATTATATGAATAGTTTTCATACGTATCAAGTTCATTGTCCCATATATCACCATTTTCTTCTACAAAATTTAATACTTCTTTCATATTTGAAAATGAACCACTGGCAAAACTAGGTTTTGCTGGAACAAGAGATTGTGACATAGCAGCATCTTCATCTCTGATATCAGACGTGGGGATAAAATTTCCAGTTCCACCGAACGCATCTAGTCCAGTATCTAGTCCTGCTGAACTATCTAGTTCATCTGGTACTTCTGGTACAACGGAATTATTATTGGATGCTAATGCTATCCCTTTACTTACATGACTGTCAAAAAAGTTTGATGATTTCACACCACCTTCTTTCTGTATCATAGCGTTTACAAGTTTTTTAGTAAGTGCTGGATTATTCTTTAAATCAACTGGAGTATTCGGGTCTACCCCCATACTTTTAGAAACAAACTCAATATACCCTGAAGTATCATTTTCATTTGGTGGTGCCCAACGACTAATTATTTGACTGACAGTTTGATCATTGTAGCGAGATTGATATGTATGCAATGTTTTAACCATTGCACGAACACCCATCTCAGGAGTAGCAAATGTTTCAAACTCGGTGTCAGTGCCTTTAACTGCACCGTCCCAATCATTACTTTTGCTAATTCTGATATTGCCAGGATTATTGTTTCTTACATTTCTAGGTATACCAGCCATTGTTATCCCATTCTTTCGATATTATTTTTACTAGGAACTCTAATCATTGTACCAGCTTTGAAATCGTTTATTGGATCTTGTATAATATCTGGGTTACGCTGTGAGAATATCCACCAGTACTTAGATGTGCCGTATTGCTCGTAACTGAACAGATCAGGTCTACGGTCAAGTCTTTGTGGTATAATATATTCCATGTCCATTGGGTCTTTTGTCAGAAATCTACGCTTTTGAATATCCAATATTTTATTATATAGTATAGGAGTATTACTCCAGGGTGATTTACTGTTATACATATCCCTGTCCTTTCAATTCGCCCTTGAGATATTTGTCAAGTGTGAAGTTTTCTCGTACACTTTTAGGAGAATACGT
>TARA_R110001606_G_scaffold345513_1_pt1 | contig 21951 bp, 22 predicted proteins | sample TARA_R110001606 | Tara Oceans TARA_R110001606 (sample SAMEA4398315) | marine metagenome | biome: Polar Biome; feature: [SRF] surface water layer (ENVO:00010504); material: water (ENVO:00002006), including particulate matter (ENVO:01000060) such as... | depth 5 m | reverse complement strand
TATAGACTGCCAGTCGTCCCGAGAGCAGCACGAACAGCAGCGCTGCCGAGCCCCAACGCAGTCCGTCCCGCAGCAGCATCAGTACTGGCAACAAAGCCCCTGCCGAACGCTGATGTGATTCCGTTCCACCAGGCAACTATCGCTTGCCGCACTCGCAGCGCTGACCACTTGCGCGCAGTTGTTGCTTCACCTGTCTCGGCCTCAAGCAGTGGAACTTCGATTGCCGTCCACTCCCTTGCGTCGTCCAGGCGGCTATCGCCTGTACCCACTTTGCCGGCCAGCAGTAAATCAACCTCTGCTTTGGTGTATCGGTCAGCCAGCGCGGCTTCCAGCCCTGCAATGCTGCTGATACTCAACGAGTCCAGCGTCTCGCGGTTCAGCTCGATGAAATCAACGATCTCTTGGAACGTATCAAGGCTGAAGTCATCCGAGGTCAGGACGGTGTTGATCGCATCAAGCATGCCCTTGATTACGCGGCCTTGGTTCGCACTCAAGGGCGCGGCGGCATCAACCGATTCAAGGTCATCAACAATGGCGGCAATGGCCACCTTCAGCGCCAGGTCTGTGTTGTGCTTATCCAGCGTGGTCATGGGCACTGCAAAATCAGGGTCTGGATAGTTGCCTGATAGCACGCCGCTGGCCGCCCCAGTCGGGGGGCGAGAATCGGTCAGTCGCGGATCGCTGGTGCCTACCTTGTTTAACAGCAGCGCATCGGCTTCTGCCTTGGTATACCGGCTGGCCAGCGCGCTGTTAACGGCGATAACAAAGGCATCATAGCTGGACCCATCCACCTTTAGGCCAAGCCGCTCCATCAGATCGAGCTGGGCGGTAATGTCGCCAGCAATCGCGCCCCATTCAAAGCCAATAATTCCGGCGTCTATCTCGGTACCGTCTTCCAGTGTGATGATCAGGTGGCCGCTTGCGTTTACCGTTGCGCTAGCGATGGTAGGTCCCGCCGGGCCGCGATCACCGCCAATCACTGCATATCCGCTGCATAACTGCCCGGCGCTTGCCCCTGCTAGCTCTACGGCAACCGTGCCCGCAAAGGCGCGCAGGACTTCGCCGCTTTCCAGATTCACATCCACCACGTATTCCCGATCAGTCCAATCGAGCGCGGCGGTCTGTGCAGCGGTCAGGGTTACATCAAGCCAGCCGCCCGCGTTCACGGTTACCGGCAGCGTGCCTGCGGCTGCCCCGCCTTCCAGCAGCTGCAGCACAGCAGTCGCGCCGGTTAGATCAAGCGGCGCCTGGTAGATCAGCTGGCCACCTTTGGCGCTGGTGCCAGCGGCGTTGATAGTATTGATTTCCAGCGTGTTGGCATCGATCACGCTAGCCATGTGCGGGGTTGTGCGCAGCGGGGCGCGGTTGAGCGCTTGCAGCTGCTGGGCCTGCTCTACCCACACGGGCCAGTCGGTCGGCAGCTCGTGCGCCACAGTGAGTTGCACCGGAGCCTTGGCGGCGATGGCAGTGATGGCTTTGTAAATCAGGCTGGGCTGCATAACGCGCAGCAGTGCACGGAAAGTGGCGCCTTTATTGACGCGCAGGTCTAGACGGGCCGGCTGCATTGGCGGCTATCTCCAGTAAAGTGTTGAGGGGTTAAATCAGGGAAGCGTTAAGGGCGTGCCCGTTTCTATGCTGGGCAGTGTTCCCACATACGACCAGTCGGCTGTGCTGTAAGCGTGCAACCCAACAGAGCAAGCCACGTAGAGCCGATCACCTTGCGGGCTCCACGCTACTTGCTCACCCGCCCAGGCTGATGGGTCGTAATCGGCTGCAGGGCTCAGCTGGATGTCAGTACCGGGGCTGGTGTGATCGAGCACTACACAGGCCACATCACTACCGCTCAGGCTGCTCTGTACGGCTACGGCTAGCTGCTGCGCGTTGCTCGGGTTGAACGCCATGCGCACGGTCATATCACCAACCACTGCTGGCTGGTCGTATCCTGAGAAGGTTGCGAGCACTGACCAATCCGAGGTATCAACCAGGCGGATACTGATTTCATACGTGCTGAAGTTGTACGACCGCACTGCTGCAACAGAGCCGTCTGCACTCAACGCAAACTGATAGATCTGCTCATCCAGCACGGTATCAATCAAGGCGAAGGTGCTGCCGTTGCGGCGCTCTATGCCTGCCCCGGTGGGCACATAGAGGTATGTGCCGTCTGGCGAAAAAACCGGCATGACACTCGGGCTAACGCCTGCAATTGCGCCATCACCGCCAAGGGCCAGCTGCAACCGTGGGTAAGCATCAGTATAGAAATTAAACGGCTTGATGTACTGCCCATGCTTGACCGCCAGCAGCATGGGCGCGCCTGGCTTCCAGAGTGCACCGCTGCCGTCTGCAACATCTTCGGTAAACGTGTAATCGCTGAAATCAGGATTTGCCAGCAGCTGCATTCCCGTGCCGCCTGGCGTGAACGTAGCCAGCATAGCTTGCGATACTGAATAGCTCAGCACGCCCGGTGCCAAGTCAGTTAGCAGGTTTGCCCAGCTTTCAACTTCCACCAGGATGCCGGTTACCAGGTCAAGCACTGCGGCTTTACGCGTGCTATCGGCAGCATCGGTATACGCAATAAACAGTCTGCCGCTCAGCGCGCCGCCAATACCCTGCTCACTGTTGGCATCAACCCATTGCACATCAAAGTCGGCGGCAGATGTCTTGGCGAGCAGCTGCCCCGCTTCGCCGCCCGCAGGAAGCAAGCGGGCAAACATTATTTGCAGCAGCCCTGCCGTCATAGTGCTATAAATCACGCTGCCCTCCGGCCAAGGCTGATCGTCTGTACCCTCAAGCCCGCGCGTCAAGGTACCAGTCCCGCCGACTACAACGGCGTCGATGATTTCCCAGCGCGTGGGTGCTGCCTGGCTGTCGGTAAGCGTGAGCCGGTAGGTACCATCAGGCAAACTCAGGTCAGCCGACGTCGCCCCAAGGGCCAGCGTTAGCGGCTCCCGGTAGTTGTTTACAAAGTTCATGGTGATCCTCGATCAGGTCCAGCAGACGGGGGTGTAGAGGTCGCGCACGGCAGCGCCCGTTATTGGGTTGTAACTGCCGTAAGGGAAAAGGTAATCACTCGCAGCGCTTGTGCGGTTGTAGCTCAATGCGGGCAGTGCTAATGCTCCGCCGGGGGTTGCCACACTGCCCAAAAACTCATAGTGCCAAGGGTAAGCGCTACCAATCCCCAGGGTTTGAGCCTGCAAGCCGTATAGCCCATTTGCACTGCGTATGCCGCGCAAAAAGTAGCCCTCAATTTCTGCCGCTGCACCAGAAAGGTTCTGCGATACCACAAACGGTTGCCGGGGCGATTCGTAAGCCACGGTGAGCCCGCTCCAATGACTACCCAGCACCTCATTACCCAGCGCGACACCAGAGCCGGTGGCCGTTGCGCTATGGCCGGTCGAGCGCGTTGTCGTCCAGTCGTAGCTGTACGTTTGGCTGCTTGTCACGTCGCTATCGGGCAGGTCGCCGAGCACAAACGTGAGGCGCCCGGTTCTGACGGTCTGGTAGGTTACGGTCTCGCTTGCAGCGGTTACGCCGTTGACTTTGATCGCAAGTTTTGCCACCGCTTTGCTAGTGACCGTTTGACTTACTACCAAGCGGCCGGGCGTAGACTCTTGCTCTTCGCGCACGCAGGCGCCGCCCAGGCTGATGACGTCGTAGATGTACACGCGGTCTCTGGTTGACTCGGTTGTTACATCGGTGGCGTCTACAGTCCAGTCGCACTCTGCGTCCATCGTTATGGTTTTTAAGCTGCCATCAGCGCCGTAGACCACGCCCACTATGTTGCCTTCCGCTGCCTTGCGCTGGGTGTATCCAGTACCAGGGAAGGCCAGAAACCCGCTACCTGTGCCGCTTGGCCCAAAGCTGAAGGTTTGCGTACTGGTGTAGGTGCCGCTGCAGCTCGGGAAGTTTTCTACTGTGGTGTCTACTACCTCGCTGGTGCTTTTCAACTCATAGCGCACCAGCTCACTGCCAAAGCTGCCGCTATCCCCTGCGGTCTCTGCCCCTATTGATTCATCGGCGTCGTAGAGTACATTCAAGCCAACGGTGCAATCAGCTGCTGGGCCGGTCAGGGTTAGCTGCTGCCAGGCTATTGGCCGCCACTCGAGTACATCATTAAAAAAACCCATGACGGCGAAGATAGCGCCACTGCCTTGCGGGTGTGCGCTGTACAAGCGCGCTTGCACGTTGATGCTAGCTAACCCCCAGTAGCCTCGCGCCTCTTCCAGCCCTGGTACGGCCACGGTGTATTCATGGGTTTCTGGCGCACCGCCAAAAACACCAAAGCGCCTCAGCGTTACGGTGCACAGGGCCAGCGCCGGGCCAGAGCCTTGCAGCGTGGTGCTGACTAACCAGTTTTTGCCGTCAGCGTCGTGATAGATCCACTTGCCCAGCCCGATGGCCTTGCCATGAATCTGGTCACCCGCGATCAGCGCTTTGTTTAGCCATTGGCGCCCTGCTAAATCGTCAGCCTCTTGCTGATCTGTTGTGCGCTCAGTAACGGGGGCCGTGGGCAGCGCGATCAGGTGAGTGCTGCCGCGCTCAAACGCCAGCCCATTCGGCTGACGCATTGGCATGGTGGCGGCATTGGGCAGCGTCAACTGGCTGTCTTTGATGAGGCCATGCCAGGGGCAACCCCAAGTGCCGAGCACATCTAAAGAGTGCTTCACGGCGACTACTCCTCGATTGCATAAGGGTTGGCCAGCCGAACCTGCGCGGGCTCACCGTTATTGTCCCTAAAGGTGATGATTGCGGGCGGGGTAACCTCCCACACAAACAAGCCGTCTGAGCTGGTAACGACTTGAGCCGGGTAGCTCTCGCGCGCAAGAAAGGGGCTGCTTGGGTCCTCTGGGTCAGCGTCTGCCGCAGCACCTTCTGTTAACGGGCTGGCAATGCCGCCGGTGGTTTCGCCGGTACCGGGCTGATACTGGCGCTCAAAGTAACCGCGCTTTGCGGCTATACCGCCGCGCTTACGCTCCCTTTTCAGCGCTGGGCTTGGCCTTTCACGCGGCATAGATTCGGCCAGGTTTTGCATGAGCGTTTCGCTAATGCGCTGATCTTTTGCTGAGCCCATGTCATATCTCCAGCGTGTCTGCCGGCGGTGCGATTCGATAGGTGACCACTGATTCAGCAGTCACCTCATCACGCCACTGGGCGATAATTTCAGGTGTGGGTACCGCAAAGCGGCGTGGGTAGCGCTCCATCGTGTCGCCGGCGGCATCGGGTACGCTGTAATTGCCAGAGAAGCCCTCAAGCTCTTCGTCGTACTCCGGCGCAGTGCTGCGCCACCCAATCTGGGTAGGCAGCGTTGGAGAGATTGAGGGGCCTGGGTCATCAACAAAAATCGGTTGCGGCGGCACGACAAGCGCGTCTGATGGGGCGGTAACCGTGCCCTCACTCACCGCAATCCCAATCGTGAGGTCTGCGGATCCGCTCTCAACATCAACCTGCTCGCTGAGCGATGTCACTACGCCTGTCGCGGTTATACGATCGTACAGCCGCAAGCGCTGGCCAAAATCCACTCCCAGCGCGTGAGCAAGTGGCACCTGCCAGGTTACGAGATTGGCGCGCTGCGACTTGAGAATCGCAACACGGCCAACTGCCATGATGGTATTCAAGGCCAATTGCAGGCGTGCGCTATCGCGTAACGGCAGCTCGGAAAAGTCCGTGACTGCTGCGTTTTCTGGGTCGCCGCTCTGTTCCCACAAGCTGTCGCCGTCTGTATCGGTATCGAGCACTACGCGCTGGCGTTCAATCACTTCGCCAACCGCAGCTACACCACTAGGCACCTCCAACCGAATGCGATACTGCTCCACTCCCCGCTGTGCCCAACGCTTGCTTGCAGTCCAATCAGCACCCAACAAAAGGTCTGTGTTTTTATTTCCCCATGGCAAGGCTAGATCGGGTAGCGAGCCAGGCAGCCGAAAAAACTCCTCGTTACGAATAAACCAGCCTGCGCTGCGGGTGGCCTCACGGATCATCTCTACGTCTGGCAACTCGGTTGAGTCTTCCCGCCAGGCCATAAAGCCATCAAACGAGGTGTTACCGCCAGTGCCCGGGTGCAGCCACGAGTAAAATTGGTTGCGCTGACGGTAACGGCTGTAACGGTAGTCCAGTTCTATTTCAAACACGTTGACGGTATCACTGAGCTTGCCCAGCGCCACGTCTGCCGACTCGTAAATGGCTGAGCCCTGGGCAAACTCAAAGGCCACGCCTGCCGGGCTCCAGCTCGTGATTCTCGGCACCCCATCGCGGCCAACACTCAGACTGGCATCTCTGGTACTCAAGCGTTCAAGCGTGTAATCCCAGCGTGAGCGGCCTTCGCGCTCTTCAAATACATCAGCAGACCAACGCCCTGCAACAAATGCATCAATTTCTGCATGCTCTTTTGCTTCAAAGGCATCCTCGAGCCGAGTGGTCGCCTGGCAGCTGAGCAGCCGCGTGAGCACATCAAACTCAGGCTCAACCAGCTCACCGGTAAACCGACGGTCTACAACGTCCGGATCGCCGTGCACAACAAAATCAATGGTGACACTGCGCCCAGCAAAGCTGCGCAGATCCACGGGCTCTGGCCCTAACTGCCAGGTAAAAGCGGCAACCAGGTCGCCATCTTCAGAACCGCTCACGCTATAGCCCTGGCAGGCAGCGGACACATCCTCACCGCCCACCTTTATTACCAGCGACCACACAAAGCTGTCGCCCGGCTCAATCACTACCGTTTCTGGTAGCGCACTACCTGGCAGCCCATTCAGCGGCACGCTGTTGAGCGGATAAGCATTGAGCATGGTTTAACTCTCGCGGGCGTTGATTTGCCAGGAAACACCGCCACCGGCGTTGGCGTCTTCTGGCGGTTTGCATAGCACGGTGAACATTGGGTACCAGCCAAGACTGTATTGGCTGGCACCGGCCACGGGCGTGATGGTGGCCTCGCGGCCATCCATGGCAACCGGGGTTTGTACCCACGAGCGCCCAACCAGAGCATGGCAAAACACCGGCGCATCGGGCCTTACATCAGTGGTAATACTCACCACTGTGCTGGTGGTGGCCACCCGCTTTGGCTTGGGGCACAGCAATACATGCTTGGCATCCCAGTCCAGCGCGTCCAGCCCCGTAGCCATCCAGCCAGTGCCAGTGATGGTGATCAGGTGTTTCTTGAAATGCCGGGCGCGGACCTGCTCACCCTCAGACAGGGTGTAGTCCGTATAGCCGCCCGCATCACCAAAGGTCACATCGGGCACGCCCGCGTGCAGCGGCACCACAATCCCGCCCAACACAAAGGGTGCAGACATTAGCGGTTTCTCCCTTTGAGTTTCATGGTGCTCACAGCCTTGCCCAGCTCTTCCAGCACAGAGGGTTGACCGCTGAGCTGATAGGTTTGGCCGTTGGGCATAGTCAGGTTTAGCGGTTGCAGGCCGCCGCCCTGGCTGCTGACGCTGGGGGCCAGTTGGGGTATGGCGGGTAGGTTGCGCGCAGGCGGCAACCCTATATCACCACCGGTGGCATAGCGCGGCAAACGCATCTGATTCAAGCGGCTCATGAAGTCAGAGCCGTAATAATCCACAGCTCGCTTACGCATCATAAACTCACCGTTTGAGCCCCACATCAGGATACTGTCACTGGTACCGGTACCAGGTCCGCGCAACGGGCCGCCACCGGCAAAGCCTGGTGCAGACTCTCCAGTGCCCAGGGCTGCATCAACACGTGGTGCATCCACTTTGTCGGGCAGCACATAAGTGACAGGCACCTGCATATACTTAGCCCACTCAGCAGCCAAGGCCAGTATCCGCGCCTTGGTTTGCTCTTCAGACTCACCATCAGAGGCATAACCCACCTTGATGGTTTCCAGTGCCTTGGCGGTTTGAACCAATTTGTCGACCTTGGCCTTCTGCTCATCAAACGCCTCTTGAGCGTTGGTGGCATCCAGCTTTAAAGCCTCGTCCGCAATCTGCCCAAGCTCTTTAGCAATGCCAGCAAACCCATAGGTATTGGCCCCCGCATCACGCAACTCTTCTAGCAGCTGGGCCGCGCGCGCAGCTTGCGCCAAAGCACGCTCAGTGTCGCCAGCAGACAGCCCCGCTCGGGCATCTGCTTTAAGCGTGGTTACCTCCCCAAACGTGGGGCCGCCCGCGCTTGGTGGCGCACTAAAGCTGTTAGCTAAGTCCTGAAACCGCTTTTGCGATTCGGCTCGCAGCCTGGCGATAGCCTTTAGCTTGGCATCCAGCTCAGTGGCAGCATCGTCGTAGGCTTTTAGTTGCTTGGACAGTTCTGCCTTAATTGATGCCAGCTCGCCCTGCTGAATAGCTTGGATGGTTGCTGCGTGCTCTCGCTCGGTATCTTCGCGCTTCTGCTGAGCAGTTTGCACTGCTGCCAAAGCGTCGCGGTATACCCGCGCCTGCCGTGCTGCAGCTAGCACCTCTGGGCTAACCGGTGCGGCAGCGCCGTCACGCTCAAGGTCCGCGCGACTGGTCTGTTCGGCCAATGCCTTGTAATACTCCTGCGCAGCTTTAAGGCGCCGCGTATACGCGTTGCGCTCAATTTCCGTTAGCTGTGCTACTTCATTACCTGATAAAACCAGCGTTTCGGCGTAGCCTGCGTTGGTATCAATCACCCCCTGCAGAGCGGCTTCATGCTCGGCGATGGATTGATTGAGCCGCTGCATTTCAAGATAAAGCTTGCCAAGTTCTATAACATTGGAAGCCGTCCAGGTGACAATGCCTATTCCCACTAACCGGTTGAGCCCTGTAGCCAGCAAAGTCGCTCCACTGGCGGTGCTCCGTAAGGAAGCCAAGAAAAGAGAAAATGGACCGCGCAACCCATTGAACACCACGCCAAGAGCCGCCCCACCGGCCCCCAAAATAACGATGGAAGCGAGCGTAGTACGCACTTCTTCAGGTAGCTCGTTAAATGCATTGAGCATATCGGAGAGCAAATTAACAACTGGCAAACCAGAAGCGACTGCCTGACCAAACGAAATTTGCAAATCATTGACCGCTGCAGTGAAGCGCCTCACCTGCTGCGCCGGCGTGTCTTTCATTTTGTCGTATGCGGTTTGGGTTGTGCCTCCAGCTTCTTCCATTCCCTTAACCATTTGAAGCAAGCCATCAATGTCACCCGTCAGGGCGAGCACAGCGGTGCGCGCCTCGGTGTCTGGAATAATCTGCCGGAGCGCAGCAATTCCTAAATTCTTTTCAGATATCTGACGAAGCGTGTCAGAAAGACCATTCCACGTGATGCCCAAGGCTTCAAGGTTCTTTTTTGCCTCCGGCGCGGGTGCAGCCAGGTTGTTGATGGCGCTGCGCAGCGACGTGGTCGCAATATTGGTGTTGATGCCTTGCTTAGTCATTAAAGCCAACGCGGCCGTTACTTCACCAAAGCTAACTTCGGCCGCGGCAGCGGTGGGCAGCGCCTGACCGATCGCACTTGCAAGCTCAGGAAAGGTAGTCACGCCGTTTTTAACCGCTAGAAACAACTGGTCATAACGCACCTCAAGCATATCAACGCTTTCGCCGTATGCGTTAATAACTGAAAGTCCCAGCTGGGCTGCTGTTTGAGTGTCTGTAAGGCCTGCTACTGCCGCTTTACCCGCCTGCTCCAATACTGCAACACTGGAACCAACTTCAACACCCGAAGAGATAATGTCGTAAAGCGCAGAGGCGCCGCCACTAGCAGCCTCTCCCATATTGCGCGAAACCTGCCGAACCTCGTTGCCGACCTGCCGCAACTCACCTGCCGTTTGGCTAGTAATAGTGCCAATTTCAGCCATTCGTTGCGCAAAGTTCGAGTACTCATCAAACGATCGTCCTGCCGTTACACCTATCACACCAAACGCGATACCGCCCGCAAGCAATTCGCCACGCACTTCACGCAGACTCTCAGTCCAACTCGATGTAATATCATCTGCCTGCCCTACAGCCTCACTAGCCGTGGCCATCGCGCTTGTCACAGTACTACCCACAATGGCGAGTTCAGCGGCAGTCAGCTTGCCCGTGCTTTGCAGCAACTGAAGGTCGCGCTGCAGCTCACCTACCTTGGCTTGCGCTTCACCATAAGCCGCCAATCCAAGGTTCTGACGTGCCGCATCGATGGCACCTGCGCGATCACTACGCCCCATGCGCGTAGCCAGTTCACGCTGCAGTCGAGCCTGCTCACCGGCCAGATTCTTGGTATCTATCCCGGCGCCTTTCAGCTCGGTACGCATGCGCGAGAGCTGCGCAGTTTGGGCTTTTTCTTGTTGCTCCAGGCGCCGCAGCTCTTTGACTGAATCAGCGTAGCTTGCTGTCAGCTGTTTGGTCGGGTTGTTGGTACGTGCCAGCTCATTACCCAGCTCGCGCACGCGCTCGCGCGCCTGCTGAGATTGGCGACTGGTCTGCTCAAGAGAGCTTTCCAAATCACGGAACGCGTTTACACGACCCAAAGGCTTGGAAAGCTCACGCACCAAGCCCGCATACTGTTTGCTGAAGCCCGCAATACCTCGCTCGGCATCGCGGGTATCAGCCGTGAGCTTGAGTTCGACGTCAGTCATTTTGCGTTAGCGCTCTTGATGGCGGCCTGAAAAAACGACCAGGGATAGTTCAGGGCATTGGTATGCCCAAGGCGGATAAGCGAGCTGACCACGCTGTCCAGATTACTCAGCTGGCGGGCTGGGCTTTCGCCATGTCCGTCAGCTTGGCCAGCAGTGCGAAAAAATGCGGGTTCAGCTCCTTGCACTTGGCTTTCACCGCTTCCAGCTCGGAGGGTTTCAGCTCGCCCATTTCATCATCGGTCAAAGTGCACATACTGCGCAGCGTGCTCAGCTCGCAATCGCCGAGAATGAGTGAATCCACCGCATCCACTGGGGCACCCTTCGCGGCATCCTGCAGAAACGCCCTTACCTGCTGCACTGTCATTTCGTGCACAGTCACGCTCTGCGAGCCGACTTTCAGCTCACAGCTGTTGGTTTCATGAACCATGGGTTACTCCGGTACCAGAAATGAAAAACCCCGCCGGAGCGGGGCTTGGTGAAGATTAGAGCCGGGTGGCCCGGTCTACCGTTTGGGACTGTATCCATCCGGCTATTGAATGCGGCGGGCGCGACACAATTACCTGCTTGAAAGGCCCTTGACTGCCAACAATGCGCACAGTGGAGCCACTTGGCACAATCATTAGCAAGTTGCTGGAAAAGGCAAGCTCACTATCTGGCTGCTCTGGATTCTGCAGCAGCGCCACATTCTCATCATCAACGCGCCAATATTCGCCAGCAACAGCGCCTTCAAAGCCGGAAGGTTTTACCAGACTCTCACGCACCGCGTTGCCATCCGGCGATATATAGAGCCACCACAACAAAACAGCCGCTATGATGGCAACCGATAACTTCCAGGCCGAGTACTTTGGCTGATCTGGTTTTGCACTACGCTTAACCGTTTTAGTCGCGGGCACAGGCCCAATCTGCTCTTTTAGCGCCGCCCGCCGCGCCTCAAAATGCGGCTCACATAAGCCGCTACCGTTGTTCATACTGGGCTCGCTGCATTGCGAGCAAACCTGACCATCCACTGTCATAACCTCCTTTCAAAATCTCGTTGCAGAAACCATCTAGCCCTGATTAACAGGCATCCGCCAATGACTCACCAGTGTGGATTGCCCCTAATGTGACAAAAGCCACATTAGCCAAGCCCAAATGCTAACGCAACGAAACCCTGCCCCCTATCGGAGGCAGGCTCTGAAAAAAAGCCCTTCCCTGGGCTAAGCCACTTACTCTACGTCCTGAATCATCAGGTACTGCGAAACGCCTGTAGCCGTTTTGGTTTGGTCCTTCTCAATCTTGGCCGTGAACTCCATACCCTGGAATTCATCACCAATCAGGCTAAGGCTTGCCGGCGAGTGGTTAACACGGTAGGCCTCGATAACCATCGGCTTGCCGCTGCGCACTTCGTTAAGGCCCTCAAATACCAGGCGGAAGCGCTTGCCAGACTGCGTTAGCGCCTGAATGGTGGCGTGCTTGGCGTAGGAGTAATCTACCTCTACATCGACATCACCCGCCGCACCGGCACCATCTTCTTTAAAAATCGGGTAGCCGGATGGGCTCAAGGTATAGTCGGTGTCCAGTATCCAGGCTGCACCGCCACCTGCTGGCGTCACCACCACATCCGTGGCGCCAGGGTAAGCCAGCTTGATCATGCCACCCGGGAAAGCCTTGTGTGGCTCACCAGTAACAGTGCCCGCCGCCACATCCACAGCCGAGCCGTAAAGCGCTCGCGCAATGTTGGCCGCTTTAAAGTGCTTAGCGGTGTAGTTGATGTTAACGCCTGTGATGCGCAGCACAGAGGCATCCAACCCGCCACCCGGCGTGGTGTAATCCTGATCTTCAATTTCCTGCGTTTGCGCCTCATAGCTCAGTGCACTGCAGTTACCGAGGAAGATCAGGCCCTTGGGGTCGTCCAGGTCTTCAATCGAGATTTTGCCGGTACCCAGGTAGGCACCCCGTAAATCAGCCATTGGTCACCTCCGCCGCACCGGCCACAACGCCCTTGCTGATCAGCCAGTCACGCTGGTCTGGGGTTACGTTGATTTTTGCGTCTGCTTTGCAGGGCTGTTTTTTGTGGGTGTGCTCTTTCAGCAGAACGACCTCCACCTTCTCCGGCTGCAGCGCAGCGGAGCTTTCACTCTTAGCCATGGTTATTCTCCGTTGATGATGATGTGCAACTGCACCGGAAACAGCACCGTGCCCGCCGTAAGTCCGCCATCCGGCGGGAACAGGTTGGAGCTGCCAAAGGTGACTTTGTAGGGACCAGGCCGGCCCCAGGGGTTAGGTAAAGCAGGCTGAACGATCAGCGCGCGCGCTATGTCCAGCCAGAGCGCATCCAGCGCTTCGCGGTAGCCATCCGGGTGGTTGGGGTCTACCACGCCCACTACACGCCGCCCGATGATGGCTTGCAATGAGCCAGCATCACCTCTTGGCGCCGGATATTCATCAGGCTGAATCGCAATGAAGGGGTAGCCCAAGTCCTCTTCATTCATCAGCTCGGCGAGCCAGCCTTCCTTAATGCGGGTGCCAGCGTCCGTCTGGTACCCATTGCCGGGCGTAATCTCACCCAGGCGTTCAATCATTGCGTCGTGCGCCTGCTGGATGGGGTTGCTCATAGGTCTACCCGCAAAAGTTGCCGTTCTATTTCAGGGCCCAGCAGATCCTCTGCTTGAGCACCAATGTCGTCCAGCTTGGTTTCCAGCACCTGCGAAGGTGACGGGCCGTGCAATACCTCAATGGGTAGCCGTGGCTTGCGTATGCGCTCCACAATCAGGCCACCAGCTGGGCCAATGGGGGCAATGAATGCGCCCTCGATCAGCTCGGTATCGCTGCTGCTGACACGCACCCTGATGCCCGCCTTCACCCGCTTGCCGTTTGCGCCCTTGCGGTACAACTGCTTGTGCGGAAACTGGCTTAGCGTCACGCCCTTTTTACGGGCGTAAATGATGACTCGCAGTGCGTCTGCGGTGGCCGGGATGAAGTTCACCTCATTGCGGATGTAGCTGGGCTTGAGGTTGATTTCGTCCCGCACCTCGCGCCATGAGATGGTGCGCACCTTGCGGCCAACGGTATTCAGCGCCAGGCGGATGGCGCGCTGCAGCTTGCCCGGTACCGCAGCAAAGCGTGCAAGCTCACCGTCCAGCCCAGACACATCCACCTGAACCGTGTCGTAATAGGGCATGCCTCACCTCACAGGCAGCAGAGACCAACGCTCTACCAAGCCATCGGAATCAATCCGCTTGTCCAACCGGTACCGCTCATGGTCGTTGTGGATCTGCGCATCACCCTGGGGCTTGGGCACCTCACACAGCCGGATTTCAGCCAGTGCCGCAACCGGCCTGAACAGCCCGTCTGCCCCCTCAATCTGCACGTTCTTGCTGATGCAGATGGTGGTTTGCGGCAGAGCCGGTGTGCCCATCGGCCCGGTGTAGCACCAAGTGCTACCAAAGACCGCAAACAGGGATTCATCCGCCTGAGTCATCAGGCGGTCGAATTCGCTGTCCATCAGGCAGCGCCATCACCGGCGTCGGCGTCCGCGTCGGCATCGGGGTCGGTATCCGAGCCGGCGTCTTGATCGGCACCGCTGTCGGCGTTATCGGTATCTGCATTTTTATTGCCCTGTGCTTTGCCAGACTTTGCAGAAACGCTGCCAGCTGCAGCGACAATGGCGCCCTTGGCTTCCAGCTCTTTAACCAGATCGGCGGGCACTTCCTGCGGCTCGTTATCGCGCAACAGGCGAAGCTTCTCGCCTTTTTTGTCGCGGTATTCAACGGTGGTTTTCACCACATACAGTTTCTTTGCAGCCATGGTTGTTGCTCCTATAGGCGCCCCGTGGGGCGCACTGTCAGGGGTGGCTATCAGGCCACGGTGATGACGACAAAGGCATCCGCGTCAAAGATCACCGGCACCGGCGCAGACTGCGTTTGCAGCCATTCCACGCTGGGGTTATCGGTGAACCAGTTGGATGGGTAGCGGGTAGCTTCCACAATGCCGTCTGCATTGGCTTTGGCATCCTGAATACCGCCGTAGGCCAGTACGTTGTCGCCCATAGTGGGAGCCAGCAGCACAGTAAAATCAGGCATAAAGCCCTGCTTGGTACCGGTGCTGTCTTCGTACTTGCCGGTGTATACGATGATTTCGTATTCACCAAAGAAGCCCTTGCGCATTACTTCGCTTTCAACCTGCGGGCCAAGCTCCAACTGGCTGGTGCTGCCACGGCGGGTTTCGAGCTTGTCTTTCACCGCCTTAAACTTGCTGAACAGGCGCCACGCCTTTTTGTCCATCACGATCACACCAACCGGGCCAGTGGCATTTTCGGCCCAGTCTTCAAAGTCGTCGGTGGGGTCGTAGGTGGCCGCGTCAACGGTGTCCCACTTGGCGGCACCGGCCAGTACCACCTGGTTGGCGGCGCTGCGGCCATAGTCGATTTCTTGCGATTCGTAATCCTCGCCCTCGACTACCACCTTGCCGGTGATAACGCCCTGCACGCACATCCACTCTTCGCGGTGCACGATCTCTTCTTCGTGCTCTACCAGAATGTCGCCCACCACAGCATCATGCCGTTCAACGGGGCTCATGGTGCCGTTGAGCGCTTCGCCCATGCGCCGCTTGAGCAAGCGGGTAGGTTTCACCACATCAGTCGGCTTGAGATAAGCAGGCTTGAAGGTGGTGGTTTGGCCGCCACGCTCTTTGCGGGCACGGCCAGAGGCCATAGGGGCCACAAACGGCGCAAGGCGCACGCCTTTGCGGATTTTATCGAATGCCACTTCCTCACTTGGGAAGGTGGCAATACTTGGGAAGAACATCGCCATAAACAAGGCGGTGAACTTGGGCTGAATTTCCTTCACGCCCAACAGGGTGGTGGTGTCGTAACCAGCAGCCATGATGTGATTCTCCTGAAATGAAAAAAGGCCGCTATGCGGCCCTTTGGGGGTTGGTGCTACTGGCCTTAGTAGGGCAGCTGCAGGCTAATGGGAGTGCCCACAAAAGCGGTCAGCTTCTGCGCTGCCGTGGTTCCGGCAGGCCACTGCACCAGATCCGGATTGTAGGTGCCGGACTTGATCAGCTGCGCCTGCTTGTCACCAGCAGTGGCATCAACTGCGCCAAGGCTCATGCGCACTGCAACTTGAGAGCCGTCATCGGCTGCAGGGTCCCAGGCTACAAACTTGCCGCTGGCAGTAACCTGACCCAGCGGAGTGCGGGCGGCTAGATCTTCGCCACTGGCAACGGTGCCCAGCGTGGTTTGGGGCTGGTCAGATCCAGTGATCCAATCGTCGGTTGGCTCGGTAATGGTGCTCATTGCAGGTTCGCTCCTGTGGCTTTAGCCCAGCTGCCAGCAATACTTTTGGCTTTGGACTGGTTGTCATCGGTTGCAGCCGCATCATCGCCCAGGTTGGGCTGATCTTCGTTCGCCATCAGGCGATCGAGCGCGGTGTCTGCGTTAAGGGCGGCGCTTGTATCTTTTGGTGCTGCAGCCAGCGCGGCGCCGGCCTCTTCAACGCTCATTGCGGTGCTGAAGGCAAAGTGCTCTGCCAGCTGCTTACGCTCGCTGGCTTCTGCATGCTGGAGAATGCCTTGCACACGCGTGCGCTCGGCGGTGGCGTTGGCCTTGCTGTCCTGCTCTTGCTCCCCTTGCGGCGGCGCAGTGCTGGCTTCAGGCTTCACGGTTTCGTGAGTCATGGTGGCTCCTGTGGTGATGATCCTGCCCTGCGTGGACAGATACTCGGTGAATTCGGCGATCGCTTCGTGGCCGTTGACCAGCTGGTCAGCGAAGCCGATATCGATTGCCGCCTGGCCGCGATAGGTCGCGGCTTCGGTGGCCAACACCGCCTCAACTGACATACCCGTGTAGCGGGCGACCAGCTGGGCGAATTCTTGACGCAGCGCGTCTGTGTCGGTCTGGAAGCGCGACAGCACCTCCGCGGGCAAATCCTCATAGGGGTTGCCTTCAACCTTGTGTGATCCGGAGTGAATCAGCGTGACCTTGATGCCCTCTTCTTTCAGGTGCTCTTCATAGCTGGCGTGGGCCATCACCACACCCACCGAGCCGGCAATGCCGGTCTGGGTGATGAGCCGGCGGTTGCCCGCGCTGGCCAAGGCCATGCCGGCTGAACAGGTCATGTCGCAGCACAGCGACCAGATTTCCTTGCCTGACTGGTTCGACATCTGGCGCAGGCGGTCGGCGGTATCAAAGCAGCCAGCCACTTCGCCGCCCGGCGTGTGCATGTCCATCAGGATGCCTTTCACATCCGGCTCCGCCATCATCATGGCGGCGCGGTTGATGATGCCGTCATAGCCAGTCATGCCGCTGTAGGGCTTGAGGTAACCGTGCTTGTGTACGAGCGTGCCTTTCACATCCAGCAGCGCGATGCCGTCAACAACCTGAAACAGCACCTCTGTTTCACCCCACTGGTTAACGCCAGTTTTGGTAAAGGTGCGCGCATCAACTCGCAGCTTCTGGCCGGTAGGCACCGGCCCCTCTGCATCGCCCAGCTCTGTGATGTTCAGCCTGTTGGCCAGCGCGCTGAAAAAGACCCGCGCATAGCCGGGCTCCAGCAACAGGGGTGTGTTCAGCACCCGGCTGGCGATCTGTGGATAGTTCATTGATTACCCCTTGGTGGTGCGCCTGCCCATGCGGGTCAGGCGGCTTCTACTGCGTCTTCCGGCGCGATGGCCTGCGTTTGTACCCAACTGGCGGCAGGCAGGCCCGCCGCTTTGCGCTCGCTCATTTCGCGCACTTGCTGGGCAAAGGTTTCTTGGTAATCCTCACCAAGCAACGCCAGTTCTTTCTCATAGGTGCTGAGGCCAGACTCAATGCGCAGTACGGACTCTTTGACTTCCTTGAGGCCATCGATGGCCAGGCGACCTGCACCAATCCATTCGCAGTTGCACCAGGCGCCCTTGGCTTCATAAAAACCACGGGTGGCATTACGCGGTAGCCGCAGTTCGCCGCGCACCAGGGCCTCTTCAAAGGCCAATACAAACAGGTTGGTGGCAAAGCGCGCTGCAATCACCTTGCGGCGGCCCATGTAATAGCGCCACCCTTCCATCATGGATGCGCGGGCGCTGCTATAGGTGCTCTGGCGGTAGTCCCGTGCAAAGGGCTCATACGGCACGTTCAGACCCGCTGACATCCAGCGCAGAATCGACGACTCCAAATCCGTAAAGCCGTTGTCGACGTTGCCGCTGGTTTGCATGTTCAGCTTCTCGCCGGGCCACAGGTGCGGCACCTTTACGCCGTTCATGCGCAGGGCGTTGCCTTGATAGAAGCTGTTGACCTCCATCATGTACTTGGCCAGGTTGCCTGTGCCCTCTTCACCCGCGCCAATCACCTCCATGGCAGCATCCGTGCCCAGCTCGCTTTCAATCGTTGCCGCGTACATGGCATTGACGATCGCGTTCTGCAACTTGGTGTGCTGCAGCTTTGGCAGCATGTGCGACTGTTCAAGCACAGACAGAAACTGGTTGGTACCGCGTGTCTGGCCGTCTTCGGTCGGCTCAAAGATATGGATGAACTTGGCGCGTCCGTTGGCGGTTTCTCGCGCAATGCGCCGCCACTCCTGTGACATGCCAGAGCCCATGCCCAATCCAGCATCACCCGCCTGCCGCACGTGGTAGCCAACCGCTGCCCCGTGCCGGTCAAACTCAATGCCGTGCCGCAGGCCTTGCCCGTCGCGGCGTCCGTTGGGGTTGCTCACCCGCTTGGGGCTCACCATCTTGATGGCGGTGCGCATGGTGGTGCCGGCGCGCTCAACCCACTCGGCAGCGGCGGTAATCTCTCCGAGCCGGGTATGGGTGCCGATGGCCTCACGTACCATCATGGTGGCGGTGCGCTTGCGCTCTACATCCAGCCAGCAGCCAATGGGGTCTTCTGCATACTCGGTCCACCAGGCTTCCACATCCTGCGCAAAGGCGCGGGCGTCAGAATCGGTGATACCCAAGCGCCGCCAGCGCGGTTTGTAGCTGAGGCGGAACAGGTGACCCACAATGTTATCGATATGCAGTTGCACGCCATTGGCGGCAAAGGCGTTGTTGCGCGTTACGTCCTCGGCGCGGGCATTGCCCAGATCGAGCTGGGGCAGCAAGGCGGCATCGAGCGTTTTGAGCGAGGGCGTCCAGCGCTCAAGCTGGCCACCAAATCCGCCGCCCGCACCTTGGTAGGCGTTCATCTGCTCGCGGGCGGGCTTGCCGTTGGGGGCCAGAATGGTGATATCAGTCATACAATCACTCTCGCTGGCCCACGGCGCCGTGAGTTGCCCGCGCCCTGCTGGACTTCCAGTTGGTTAATGTAGCGCTCCAGGTCAGAGCGGTTAGTTTGTGCGAACTCTACTCGCTTGCCGTCGCGCTGGATGCTGACGGTCTGGGTACCCGTTAACAGGCGGTGTAATGCCTGCCGGGCTTCGGTCAGTTGATCCTGCGTTGACATCAGTCGTCTCCGTTCATCAGCCTGCCGAGGTTGGCAAGGTTGGCGGGTTTACTTGGCTTGCTCTGGGCTTTGGGTACCGGCGCAGAGGTTTTGCCGTCCAGCTCTGTGAGCGGCGTTGCTTCGTCTTCGGCCAGCAGGTCGGTCTGCATCAAGCCAGCCTCTACAGCGTCCCAATCGGCGGGCTGCTTTAGGTGCAACCGCAGGTAGCGCGCCAGGTGGATTGCGTAGGCTTCACAGTCAAGCGCTTCAATCGCTGCGCCCGCTTTCTTCTGATATACCTTTTTTCCTGCATGCCGTTTGCTGGGTGCTTTGATTTCGCCCAGCAGCTGCTCGAAGTAGTCCGAACGCACATCCTTATAGGTGTGCATGCGGCCTGGTCCGTCGCCAGTCAGTTTCAGCCTTTCATGCAGTAGGTCCTTGGCCTTGGTTACGCCCACCATGTAAACCTGCAGGCCGTACTTGGAAGCCTTGGTGGACTTGCTGTTAAGGTCGATCTTGCGTGGCGCGGTGAGAATCTCCGCGTCGATGGTAGAGCTACCTTTGATGGCCAGCAGCTTGGCAAAGCGCTTTTTGCGCGTGCGCACGTAGTGGTAAACGGCGTCGTTGGTTTGGCCATCTGATGAATCCAGGCTGGCCGCCGATATGCGCAGCGTGTAGCCCTTGCTCTGGCGGTATACGCCAAACAGGTAGCGGTCCAGTTCAGCCCACACAGGGTCATTTTTGTCAGCAGTGCTGGTCTCGGCTGCCAGCTCAGTCCAGAGCACCAACCAGCTTTCTTCACCCCGGCCCCAAGCTCTCATGATCAGAGCGATACGGTCATGCTGTACGTCAACCGTGAGCGTCAGAATCAGGCCGCCCGCCGGAACGGTCAGCTCGGTGTAAACCTCTGCCCGCTCTGCCAGCACCTCAGCACCAGGCAAGTCGGACTGATACTCAAACGGCCTGCCGCGCTTCTGGTTTACAAACTTGATCAGGTCGGTCAAGTCACCAGTATCAGCCTGCTTTTCAGCGGCCAGCCACTCACGGGCGATATCGGCCAATGTGGTACCAGGCAAACACGCATAAAGCTCATTGAGTTCCAGAAAGCCCGCACGCCCAGCAAAGGGCTTGGTCCGAACCCAGCCGCGCAAGGGATCGTCTGCTGCTACTGCGGCAAATACGGTGTTGCGCACATTTTCTTTACGCTGGTAGTCATCCCAGATTGATCCGCAGTGCGGACAGGCGTAATAAGCCGTCTCTGGTAGTGCGCGCCCGTACACTTCGTGCTGTGGCTGGCCTTTGTCGGCATACAGCCACTTGATGTGATCAAAATCGAGTACGTGCTTTTCGCCGCAGTCATGGCAAGCGATCGGCAATACGCGCATGTCGGTTTGCTTCAAACGGCGCTCTGTCTTCGACAGGTCTTTTAGCGCCGGTGTACCACCCACCAACATCTTGGAGTTGGGGTAGCGCTTGAGCCGCTCTTCCAGCAGGCCAATGGCATCACCCTGACCTTTCACGTTATCGCTGGTGTCGTCGGGCTCCTCAACCACGGCAAAGCCAACCGAGCTGGTCGACTTCACGTTGCCTGGCGAGTTGGATGCAACCAACTTGAGAAAGCCGCCAGGGTAAGACTTATGGTTCCAGCGGTTGCCCGCTTTCTTGGCCGTGCTCACGTCCATCAGCTTGGCGACCGGCTTATTCACCAGCACCGTTGGCACCAGCTTCTCATCATGAAAGCTCTTGCCGTCACCCTCTTTCGCAAACAGTCCCATGATGGGCATAGGACGGCAGCGCACCTGCTTCAAGATCAGCGCAATCATGAAGTACGTCCAGCCAATCTGGGACGCCTTCATCAAGTCAATTTCGTAGGTGTCCGGATCGTCAAACGCGGCGGCAACGCCAATGAAATAGGGCGTGTAGTAAAAGTCATACAGGCCATTGATCACACCAGACTCAGCTGGCAGATAGAACTCGGTCTCGATCCACTCAGCTGTCGGTATCACCCTGGGCGGATTGAACTGCGCCCCCGCCTCCAGCAATACGCTGGCCAAGGTTAGCCGCATAGCCGCCAATTCGCTTGACTGTAGATCCAGCAATGCTATCCACCAAACTCCGGTCGATGCTGACCTTGAGCGTAGATTCAAGCTGCTGGGCCAGCTTCTCAAACGCGGCTGTTACCTCGCGGTTGGTGTAGCTCGCCCAATCAGTCAGCGCGAACGCTGCGTCAGTAGTCGGTACCAGGGTCCCTAGTTTCTCATGGTAGGCCAGCCGCCCATTGGCAGACTTGACCGTCGATTCTTCAATGCGCGCAGCATTGAGTTGTTCAATCTGAGTGCCGCCCCGCCCTGCCGCTTTCTCGCGCAGGTCGCGGATATAACTGATCCGGATAGCGTCCATATCGCTCGCGTTCCAGTCGATACCCAGCGTCTTGAGCATGTCGCGGCAGTTACGCTCGCTCATGTCCAGATGCTCAGCGATCTCTTTCTGGGTAGGCATGGAATCTCCAACGAAAACGACCCGATCACATGACCGGGCCGTCTGGACTAGGCATCACAGGAAGCGGAACCCCCTATACACCCATCTATCTGCAAAAATTCTGCGGTCTACGTCCCCGCGTAACTCAAATAGGCCAGACAGGACCCATTATCATTTGGGGGGCTGCTGGTCTGAATTACCGGACGATGACGGCACATCACAAACCCCAATCCGCTTGGACGCCCAACGCTCAAACAAGCTGCTTGCCACGTCACCGCCCACCATCGCCGAGAAGATGCAAAGCGCGGCGGCCACGTATGGGTGCGCCTCATAGGCAAAAGCCAACATGAAAACCGCAATACCCGCAAACCCAGCCGCACCAAAGCGCATGCCGATGCGTGCAGCCAGTTGCTTCCAAGTGAGATTGATCAGCGTGGATGCTCGCAGCATCTCACCACTGAGCCCCGATGCCAGGGCCAGCAGTATCGCCATCCACAATGGGATATCTGCAATTGCCTTGCCCAGCGGTGCAGGGTTACTCGGATCAGACATGCGGCCTCCGGCGCAGTGGGCG
>TARA_R110001606_G_scaffold226223_2_pt1 | contig 21957 bp, 20 predicted proteins | sample TARA_R110001606 | Tara Oceans TARA_R110001606 (sample SAMEA4398315) | marine metagenome | biome: Polar Biome; feature: [SRF] surface water layer (ENVO:00010504); material: water (ENVO:00002006), including particulate matter (ENVO:01000060) such as... | depth 5 m | reverse complement strand
ATCCGCCCGGGATCGAATGATGCCGATTGGTTTTGGTGTCAGCGGGGGCATAACCGGAGATCACTGTGTCTGTATCAGCGCCAACTGCTGGAAAAGCAAGGGGGTTCCATGAAGAAAGCCGCTACGCTGGACGTTGCCAGAGACCGCTAGGCCTTGGCGCTGGCTTTTGCCAGCGGGATGCCACCGCGTGAGCGAGTCCCAGACCCAGCAGGCGCGCCTTGTCCACCTTGCCGGTCGAGATGCGCGTGTCCCAGGCCCGAGCACCGTGCGCTTTCACCTTGATCCCGATTTCCCGATAGACGCCGTGGGCGGTGCCGATGGCCCAGGCGCAGCGAGGCGGCAAGGCCGTCAATCCACCGCGGGCGGAGTCATAGTAGGGTTCCGCCCGCTCGATCAGTTGTCGGGCCAGGCCTGCCAGGGCCTCACGATGCCTTGGCGCGGTCATCTCCTGGCGTGGAATGCCGGCTTCCTCCAGCCACTGTGCCGGCAGATAGCAGCGACCGATGTGTGCATCCTCGATAATGTCCCGGGCGATATTGGTTAGTTGAAAGGCCAGCCCCAGGTCGCAGGCGCGATCCAGGGTCGCCTCATCCCTCGCGCCCATGATCCAGGCCATCATGATGCCCACCACGCCGGCCACGTGATAGCAGTAGTCCAGGGTGTCGTCGAGGGTGACATAGCGCCGCTGTGCCACGTCCATGGCGAAGCCGTCCAGGTGAGCCAGGGGATAGCGCTCGGGAATTCCGTGGCCGAGCGCCACCTCCTGAAAGGCGGCGAAGGCCGGGTTTTGCATGGGCTCCCCGGCATAGGCGCGACGCGTCAGGTGTCGCAGCTCGTTCAGGCGCGTCTCGCTGCTTTTGCCCGTGGTTTCCTGAGCACGAAAGCCCAACTGCTGGTCGTCGATCACGTCGTCGCAGTGGCGGCACCAGGCATAAAGCATCAGGGCGCTGCGACGAGTGGCCGGATCGAACAGCTTGGCGGCGGTGGCAAAACTCTTGGAGCCCACGGCGATCGTCTGCGCGGCATGCTGTCCTAGCTTATCGGTCATCGAGTCGCTCCAGCATCAGGCCCGCAGTGGCCTTGGCGGAACCGATCACTCCGGGCACCCCAGCGCCGGGATGGGTGCCGGCCCCCACGAGATAGAGGTTGTCGATCTTGGCATCCCGGTTGTGAGGCCGGAACCAGGCACTCTGGGTGAGAATCGGCTCCAGGGAGAAGGCGGAACCCAGGTGAGCGTTGAGCTCCTCGCGAAAATCCAGGGGCGTGAAGTGCCGACAGGTCACCAGGTGCTCCCGAAGCCCGGGAATATAGTGGCGCTCCAGATAGTCGAGGATGCGGTCGCGGTATATCGGCCCCTGGGTTTCCCAGTCGATGTTCGCCTTGCCCAGGTGCGGCACCGGTGCCAGGACATAGTGAGCGCTACAGCCTTCCGGTGCCAGGCTCGGGTCGGTGACACAGGGGGAGTGCAGGTAGAGGGAAAAATCCTCCGCCAGGGTGTCCGCGTTGAAGATCTCGTCGATCAATTCCTTGTAGCGGGGGCCAAAGCACACCGTATGGTGCTCCAGGCCTTGCGGTGGACGATCCAGGCCGAAATAGATCACGAACAGCGACATGCTGAAGCGCTTGCGGCCCAGGGCCCTGGCTTGGCGGGTGCCACGGGAATGCCCACTCAACAACTTGCTGTAGGTATGCATCACGTCCGCGTTGGAGGCCAGTGCATCCGTCGGGAAATGCCGGCCATCCGTCAGGGTGACGCCGTTCACCCGATCCCCTGCGGTTTCGATGCATGCCACTTCCGCGTTCAGTTCGAGGGTGCCGCCGAGATCCCTGAACAGCTGAACCAGGCCCTTTACCAGGGCCCCGGTGCCACCCCGGGGAAACCATACGCCCCACTCCCGTTCCAGGGCATGGATCAGGGTATATATGGAAGAAGTGGCGAAAGGGTTGCCCCCTACCAGCAGGGAATGAAAGGAGAAGACTTGGCGCAGGTGCGGATCCTCGATGAATTTCGAGACCATGGAGTAGACGCTGCGCCAGGCCTGAAGTTTCGCCAACTGCGGCCCGGCGGCGAGCATGTCGCGAAAGGCCAGAAAGGGCACGGCGCCGAGCTTGCGATAGCCCTCTTCGAACACCGCCTGCGAATAGCTCAGGAAGTGCCGATAGCCCTCCACGTCCCGGGGATTGCGCTCGGCGATCTGTCGCTCCAGGGCGGCCTGATCGTTGACATAATCGAAGGCAGGAGCATCTTCCCAGCATAGCCGGTAGAAGGGCGTGACCGGCAGCAGTTCGACATAATCTGCCATGTGTTTGTCTGCCAGACGAAAGAGCTCTTCCAGGGCGGAAGGGTCGGTAATCACCGTCGGACCGGCATCGAAGGTGAACCCCTGGTCTTCATAGACATAGGCACGGCCACCGGGCTTGTCGCGCTTTTCCAGCAGGGTGGTCTGGTAGCCGCCGGACTGCAGGCGAATCGCCAGGGCCAGGCCGCCGAAGCCAGCGCCGATCACCAGGGCACGTTGAGGCTGGGTCATGAGCGTATTCCGAAGAAGGTGGATGAAATCTTTTGTGGGGAATTCGCCCGCACTGCCTTGAGCGCTTCGCCAAGCGGCACCGGCGGCTTGCCCATCAGGATGCGCACCTTGTCGGCACGGTTCAGGCGTCCGGCGTAGAAGCGTTCGATCAGCGGTTCCGACAGACCATAGAAGCGTTGCATGACCTGCCAGCGCTGCTCCGGGCGGCCCGCCAGGAACAGCATGCGATTGAGCAGGCGAAAGTAGCCCTGATGTCGCCATTCCCGGGCGGCGAAGGCATGGATGGCCTGGAACAGCGACGCCCCATCGAGCTTGCCAAGCTCGGCGATGCGCTCCGCCAGACCCATGGCCTGGGGGAGGGAGTACCCAGTGGTGGGATGGAACAGACCGGCGCGCAGGCCGCTTCGCGGCTGGCCTTGGGCGTTCTGCCAGAAGGCATCGAACTCACCCGCCAGGATGATCGGCAGCACGCCGCTCTCCTCCCGCAGGGTTTCGACGACCCGCCAGTCGCGATCCCGCGCGTAGGCGTCGATATGCTCTCGCAGTCGGGCCGCGTCTGCCTCCGGGTGGTCCACGTAGTGGGTATCCTCGATCAGCAGGGTATCGTGGCTGAAGGGCAGCAGGTAGACGAAGCGGTAGCCGTCCTGCTGGGGCACGCTGGCGTCCATGAGGATCGGTTCTTCCAGGCCGTGGGGCTTGTCCAGGCGGACTTCCCGGCCGAGAAATGCCTGATAGCCCAGGGTCAGGTGAGCACTGTCGGTGGGGCCCCGACCGTCGATTACTGCGTTCGCGTGCAGCACCCGGCCATCCTCGAGCTCCACGCTATCCGTGGAAAGGCGGGCCACGCGCGTGTCGACCCACAGGCTGTCGCCCAGGGCCTCTTCCAGAACGCGGGCGAAATCCCGGGAGAAAATGCTGGCATAGCCTCCGTTCAACAGGCGCTCGCGGTGCGGGAAAATCACCCGGTGCCGCGGCCAGCGGCAGCCCACCATGGGCGCCAGCCAGGCATGCTGGTCTGCGGAGAGATCGCCATCGTGAAACGACCAGGTGTGATGACCACCGGGGCGACTTTCGCTTTCCAACATCAGCAGGCGCAACCCTGGCTGCGCCTGTATCAAACGCAGGGCGATCAGGCCGTTGGCCAGACCGCCCCCCACCAGTACAAGGTCATATCTTGGCGCGTTCATGAGTCAGACCTCGTCGCCAGCGACCGGCGCGGCAGGACAGGGGCGATGACGGCGATATACCTAGCCATGGGGCGCTTCCAGAGGGACGCCGCGATCATCCAGCAGCACCGCCGCACGCAAGGCATGCAGATCGGCGCTGCCGGTACAAAAACAGGCGATACGCAGTTGCTGGATGACCACCTCGAAGTGCTCGATCACCGCCTGACTGGATTCGGTGGCACTCTCGAGCACTGCCGCGGCCTGGCCCACCAGATCCGCGCCCAAGCGTATGGCCTTAGCGGCGTCCACCCCATCGCGAATGCCGCCGGAAGCAATCAGCGGCGTCTCCGGCAGGGTTTGGCGCACCGCTTGAATGGCCTGGGCGGTGGGGGTGCCCCAGCCGGCGAAGGCCATGGCGACCCGTCGCTGAGTCTCATCTTTCGCGCGTTCCGCCTCCACCGCCGCCCAACTGGTGCCGCCGGCGCCGGCCACGTCGATCATCGCCACGCCTTCTTCCACCAGCGCCCGGGCCACCTCGGGGGAGATACCCGCGCCGACTTCCTTGACCACCACCGGCACCTCGAGCGACGTGACCAGCGTGCCGATGGCCTGAAGCACGCCACGCCAGTCCCGGTCGCCGCCCTGTTGCACCGCTTCCTGCAGGGGGTTGAGATGAACGATCAATGCATCCGCCTCGATCATCTCAACCGCCCGGCGCGCCCAGTCGATTCCCTGGGGCTCCCGTAGCTGACCCGCGCCGATATTGCCAAGCAGGGGAATATCCGGAGCGATGCGGCGTAACTGCTTAGTCAGGCCATGATCGCTGCCAGACTGCAGGGCGACTCGCTGGGAACCGATGGCCAGGGCGATACCCAGGTGTTGGGCGGCTTCTGCCAGGTGATGATTGATCGTTTTGGCCCGCTCGGCACCGCCGGTCATGGAACTGATCAACAGCGGCGCGTTCACGGGTTTATGGAAAAATCGTGTGCTTAGATCGATATCGTCCAAGTGCAACTGTGGCAAGGCGCAATGGGCGAAGCGATAGTCGGCGAATCCCGTAAGGGTCGACGTGTTAGCCCGACGGGCGTCCAGCACGATGTCGAGATGATCATTCTTGCGTTTCACCATACTGTCATCGGTCATGTCGCGCTCCTGCTGGAGATGCAGCCCGTTGCTGCTTTAGGCGTTTTTTGAGTTTTCTGACATCTGGCGCGTAAAGGAAGCCGAAGGACACAGCACCCTCTCGAGTACGTACGGCATGATGTATGCGGTGAGCTTGAACCAGACGCTTCAAGTAGCCGCTCTTCGGCTGCCAGCGAATCGGCCAGCGTTGGTGAACCATACCGTCGTGAAACAGAGAGTAAGCGACGCCGTACAGCGTAATGCCTGATGCGATGGCCATGAGAGGCTTCCAGTAAAGATCCCCCACAGCAAACATGCCGACCACCACCAGCGAAAACACAACAACATACAGGTCGTTTTTCTCGAACACGCCCTCAGTGGGTTCGTGATGGGATTTGTGCCAGCGCCAGCCCCAGCCGTGCATAATGTACTTATGGGCGTACCAGGCGAACACTTCCATGCCCAGGAAAGCCGCTATCACAAGCAGAAGAGTCCAGAACCAGTCCATCATGTTTTACAACCTCTCTTAGGCCGGCGTCTTGAATAAGGGGAGGGCAGCTAAAAGCAGGCACACCAGTGCCACGGCAGCCAAGATGCCGCTGGGCTGGGCTAGCTGAGACCAGCTATCGCCGCGAATCAACGCCCCATAAAAACCTTCAATAGCCCAGGCATTCGGCGTGAACAAGCTCACCGTCTGTAACCAGTCAGGCATCATAAAACGTGGCACCATTGAGCCGCCGACGCTGGAAATAATGAGCACAAAAAACGAAGAAAAGGTTGTCGCCTGTTGCGTTGTTCGACACAGCGACAGGAGTAAAAGTGCCAGTCCGGCACTAGCGGCGGCGCAGGCAAGTGCCATGACAATGACTTTCGCCAAAGCGCTCTCTATCTGTAGTCCAAAACCGAACCTGGCAACCAGGAATATAGCGCTAGCCTGCAAAAATCCCAGACTTAACAAAAACAGAAACCGTCCCAGCAGTAACCGTGAATGCGCCGCTTTGCTCAGTAGAAGGCGTTCGGAGATACCGTTTTGGCGCTCTTCCAAACTGACCATGCCCGCGTTCACGGCGGACAATAACAAGAACAAAATAGTGGTGGCACCCGCATAGTAAGCAATGCCGCTAAGCCCAGATATAGACGCTGGCGCCTGGCCATAAACTGGTTGAAACTCGATAAGCGCGTCTTCGGCGGCTGCGCTGTCCGATTCTCGGGCCATTGCTTCTAAAGCGGCGTCCAAGCGCGCCTGTTGTTCGGGCGAGAAGCCATCAACCAAAGCTTCTGTGCTTTGCGCAAGACGTTGGGCCAGAACCTGTGGTTGTTGAGAGGCCAGGCTTTGTCGCAGCCAGCCTTGTAAAGAGAGGGCGGCAATTTCACGGGTGGGCTCGCTGACGATGGTAAACAGCGGACGGTTGTTATTGTCTGATTGCCCGTGGATGATCACCGCTGTGTCGAAATTGCCTTGTCGCACCTCTTCCAGCAGTTGAGCACGGCTCGAATCGGGCAGAGCCGTCATCTCCACGTCTTGGGACTGTGTCAGGTGCTGTGCGAAGTCTTGCAATACCGGATCTTCTGTTTCCACCACTAGCCCTACCCGCAAGTGCAGGTCGCCTTCCGTGGCGCCGGAGAAGATGCTGGCAAATATGGCGAATACCAGGCTGGGCAAAGCGAATGCCAGGAGTAACGCTCCGCGGTCACGCAACAGGCCTAGGGTCATCACTCGGAAAATTGCCCTCATGGCACAGTCTCCGCTGCAGAATCAGTTCGGGCACCGGTAAAGTGCTGCATCACGTTTTTTAATCCAGGTCGGCGTACCGAAACCTCGGCAATGGCATCACGTGCGTCGCCCAAGCCGCGGTAGAGGTGATTGATCACCCTATCCAGCGGTAGGTCACTTTGGAGCCACCATTCACTGCTCTCATCACTGCGAGGGCGAAAACCAATCTCCTGCAGCCGCTCACAGAGTGCCGGGAAGAGCATGTGAACCGTACGCACAACGAACAGCTGACGGTTGCCGAAGGTCTCCTGTATTAACGTCTGGGGCTCGGCCAAGGCTTTTAGTTGGCCTTGATGAAGAAGGGCGACGCGGTGGGATAGCGCTTCAGCTTCATCTAACTCATGAGTCACGACGACCATGGCCGCCCCTTGCTCGGCGCGGCGGCGAATAAGGTCGTGGATTGACATGCGCGCACTCAGATCGACCCCGGCCGTGGGTTCGTCCAGCACGAGTAGAGAGGGGTGGGAGACCAGGGTGGCTGCCAAGTGTAAGCGTCGTTGCATACCACCAGACAAGTGATCCACCCGCACATGGGCTTTGTCTGTTAACTCGATTTCTTCCAGCGCTTGGCTGACCCGTGTGGGCACCTGGTGGCGGCTGACACCTGCGCAGCGCGCGAAAAACTCCAGGTTCTCCCGCCCCGTCAGGTGCCGGTATAAACCCAGGAACTGGGGGGTGAAACCGATGGAATGCTGATAGGCCTTACCTGGAGAAAGCGCTTTTCCTGCAATGAATATTTGCCCAGAGGTGGGGCGCAGCTTGCCGGTGATGGCGCGCAACAATGTCGATTTTCCGGCACCGTTAGGCCCGAGGATGCCGAGTATTTCGCCTGGACGTACCTGTAAAGAAACGTCGTCTAAGGCGCTGTGGCTGCCGTAGACAACCCGTAGTCGATCAATGGTGAGTGCTGCAGTCGTCGTCATTCGCAAGGTCTAAACCCCAAGCCTTTGTGCCGCAACGTTAAAGGTAACGAACTGTTGTTCCACGAGCGCTGCGAGTAAGGATTCATCGTATCCTGCTCTACTCAATTGCTCTCTTGCCATGGCTTGTGCATTGCTCAATGCGCCGCGAACTTCTTCCGGTGTATAAAGAGAAAGCAAAGTGGTTTTCGCCGTATCCTGCTGCACGTCCTTACCGGTCTCCTGCACAAAGGTACTGTGATCCAACATATCATCGTAAAGCTGAAACAGCAGACCAAAGGCACGGGCAAAGCGCGTCAATGCGTCTATCACTTCTGCATCCACCCCCCTAAGTCGTGCACCGGTGACGACAGCAAACTCAAACAGGCAACCTGTTTTCTGGTGGTAGAGTTGCTCAATGGCGCTCTTGGAGCCCACGGGCTGATTTTGTAAATCAGCGATCTGCCCGCCAACTAATCCCATAGAACCAATAACATGGCTGAGATGAGCGCTCACGGCGACTTTGGTGGAAGCATCCACGTTGGGGCAATCGGCGATAACCCCGTACGCGAGGTTGAGGAAGTTGGTTGAGGCAAGAATGGCTGTGCTTTCGGAAAAGCGTATGTGCGTGCAGGGGCGATCGCGGCGCATAGTCGCATCGTCCATGCAGGGCAGGTCGTCGAGAATCAGCGAAGCGGTATGCACCAGTTCCGATACGCAGGCCATACGGAGGGTGCGGCTGTCAGTGGCCACGTTCGCAGCCAGAAGCGTAAGAAGTGGGCGCAAGCGCTTGCCTGAACCCAATAAGGCGTAATGCATGGCTTGATGCAGATGCGTGGGCGATGTTTCCTGAGCTGGCAGAAGGTTCAGCAAAGTTGCGTTTACCATGCTCTTTAGATGGACAACATCCATCGGTGGAGTCATTGGAGCCTGTCTCTTTCTACCTTGGGACGCGACAGACGCGCACTTTGCGGCGGACGCTTGCGGCTTGCGTGTAAAGGTCACCCTGTACCCCCGATTGCCTACCGATGCGGCCGTAATAAAGTCAGAGCTGACTCCATTGAACCGCCATTTGAAAATGGTACTGACCTAGTCTTTTTGGATCACCACGAAAGACGGGCGACTACACGCTTCTCATCAGCGAGTAGCGAAAACGACCAGCCATTGCGCTCACACAGCCGTTGCACGATACCCAGACCAAGACCATACCCTTGAGACGGCGGTGCCTCAGTCGGCGTGTGCCGATTATCAGCGTCACTGCTCACCTGATTGGTGACTAAGAGCTCATGCTCTTTAACACGAATCGTGATCGGCCCATGCGCGTGGAGCGTATGTTCGAACGCATTTCGCACCAGATTATTGACCGCAATAGAAAAAGCCTGTGGATGTCCGTTGACCCTGGGTTTTGCGAGTTCGTCGATATCAACATCGATGAGTTTGCGGGTCAGCAGGTAGCGCTGCTGATCTATCGCTTTGCTCACCAGCGGCATCACTAAAAACTGCTCGTCATACAATCCGTCGTCGGTTTCGCGAGCGAGGCACAAGAACATTTCAATCGTGGTTTTCATATCGAGCGTAGCGCGCCTCACTCGATCTACCACCTTCACATCGGCCGCTGACAAATCACTTTGTTCAAGCAGCTCAAGTGCGCCTGTTATGACCGTGATCGGCGTCCGTAACTCATGACTGGCTGAACTTGTAAAGAATCGCTCCCTTTCAACAAATGCGCTGATACGCTCTAGAGTTTTCTCTATGGTTCTGGCGAGCACGCCAACCTCATCATCGCCGAAGCGGCTGGAATCTATGCGTTTATGATCTTCGGCCGTTAGTTGTTCCGGGTCGATGTCTGCGACCGCTTTGGCGAGTTGCGCCACAGGGGCGACGGCTTTACGCATAACAACCACGCCCAGCCCGAAACCAAGAGTAGCGAGCGCACCCACGGCACCGGTGATAAAGAGCAGCCACCACCAATCCTCTGACGATGCAGCTTCAATCCCGGTAACATCGAACACCACAAAGCCGTGTTGCTGTTCATCGCCAGTAGCTACTACCGCGACATGCAGTTCTATATTCTCGAATTCGTACAAGCCCTCATCGGGATTGGTTTGTGCCCATTCCCTCAATGATTCAGGCAAGCTACCGATTTCATCGTACCCGCGAAGGTTCATCGGCATAGAGGGGTAGCTCTCTGCGGCACGCTGCAACTGATGCTGGAGCACCCGGTCTTCGGTAAACCTGATCGCAGCGAAGAAGGCGAACCCCCAGGCCACGCTCAATACAGCAACGCACACTGCAAATGCAATGGCGACACGCGTGCGTAAACTGTGCCGGTACATTACTGAGCATCCTCTGCAATTCGGTACCCGATGCGATGCACGGTATGAATTAACGGGCTATCAAACGGCCTATCGATAGCCTGGCGCAGCTTGTATAAGTGGGAACGAAGCGCATCGCCATCGGGACGCTCGTCAGCCCACAACAACGTTTCGAGATCATCGCGAGCCACAACAGACGGCGCCTCTTCCATCAATCGTTGCAGTAGTCTCATGCCGGTAGGGGTGAGATTGATGCGCTGCCCCGCACGATGCACTTGCAGCGTGGACCTATTCATAGTCAGATCACCAACCGTTAACAGGTTGTCGGTTTTTCCGTGGCTACGTTTGTACAGCGCCTGCAGTCGCGCATGTAGTTCTTGCAGTGCGAATGGCTTGACCAAATAGTCATCGGCTCCCGCCTCGAACCCCTTAAGTTTATCGTCAAGGGTGTCTCTCGCCGTTAGCATGAGCACAGGCGTTTCTACTTTGGCATCAGCTCGCAGCTTCTTGCAGAAACTTAGGCCATCCATCCCTGGAAGCATCAGATCCAGAACGATAGCGTCGAACGGATTTGTCAGTGCCAAGTACATCGCGCTTATACCGTCGAAGGCAAAATCCACAACATAGCTATGCTTTTCAAGATACTCAGCAATGTTCTCGCAAATGTCGCGGTTGTCTTCGACAATCAACACTCTAACCGGTGCCGCTCCAAGCACGTTTCCCATCAGCTGATCTCCCTTTTCAGGCATAACCCAGTTGCAGACCCATTAGTGACTCGGCCTCGCTGTCTGGATGAAACTCTGGGAGGTTAGCAAAGCCGATGTGACTAAAACGTCGCTGAAATGTGAAAGCGACAATCTACTGATACTAGCAAATGCGAATAGGACGGTATCGGCTTCTTCTACAGCTTTTCTGACCTTTTAATCGGGCTCCAGCTCATGGGACGGGGCTGCCCGGTAATGCGTCTTTCAGAAGTCTTAGCGGGGGATCGGAACGATCAAGAAGTATTGCGTAAGTTTTCAGTAAGTGAGCGGCTGTGACAGTCAACACGCTTTCCATCCAACGTTGACTGAAGGGCCTCTGATCTTTGAAGAATTCGCGCATGCTCTATCGACTCCTGCACCGGTGGCGCTGGCTTGGCGCCTGGACACTGGCCAACCTGCTGCTTACCTGGATGATCTCGCTGCGTTATGTCGGCTATATCCAGCCCGAGGGGGCCGAGCAGTGGGGCTACCTGCTGATGGTTTTCCTCGGCCATCTCTCGCTGCTGGTATGGCTGGGAGCTTTGCCGATGTTCCTGCTGGCCACGCTGTTGCGCGGCATCGGGCTATGGCTGATGACCACCCTGTGGGCGAGTGGCCTGCAGCTGTTGCTGCTGCTTGATACCTTCGTCTACGCTCAGTATCGCTTCCACCTGAGCGGCTTTATCCTCGACCTGCTGCTCAACGCCGGGGGAGATGTGTTCAGCTTCTCATGGGTCGCCTGGGCACTAACCGTCGGTGGCGTGCTGGGTATGTTGGCGGTGCAGGGAGGTCTCGGGCTGCTGTTCAGGCGACGTCCACCTTCACGGCCGGTGGGCGCAATGCTGGTAGTGAGCTTGTTGGCCCTGCTGGGGGTGCACGGTTGGCATGCCTGGGCGGATGCCCACTACGACCGCGACATCACCAGCATGACGCGTCATGTGCCGGTCTTCTATCCGGCCACTGCCAAGCGCTTCTTCGCCAAACAGGGGTGGGTCGACCCCCAGGCGGTGCGCGATCGGGTGGATCTCAAGGCGACGGAGGGAAAGGCGCAGGGCCTGGTCTACCCCTCCGCGCCGCTGAGCTGCTCGCCATCGGTGTCTTCCGACAACCTGCTGCTGGTGCTGGTAGATGCCCTGCGTCACGACATGCTCACTCCTGAAGTGATGCCGAATCTTTACCGGTACGCCAGTCAACCCGGTTGGTTCAGGGCGCGTGAGCATATCAGTGGTGGTAACTCCACCAAGGCAGGCGTCTTCAGCCTCTTCTATGGCCTGCCAGTCACCTACTGGGATGCATTTACTGCCAGCCAGACGCCCCCGGTGCTGATGGAGCAATTCGAGGCTGCCGATTACCGCTTTCAGGTTCTCTCTTCGGCGACACTGGTGAGCCCTGCCTTTGACCGTAACGTTTTTGCCGGTCTCAAGGATGTCTCGCTGAAGCCAGCAAAGGGCGAGCCCTGGGAACGCGACCAGCAGATCACCGATGATTGGCTAGCCTGGATGGACAAAGAAGAGGCAAGGTCAGATGAGCGGCCGTTTTTTGGTTTCCTGTTCTATGACGCCGTGCATGGCTACAGCCATCCGCCAGACTTTCCGCGGTTCACGCCCTATTGGGAACATATCAACCACATGAGCCTGGGGCCTGGCTTTGATCCCGAACCTTACTGGAACCGCTATCGCACGGCAGCACGCTATGTGGATCAGCAATTGGGACGCGTACTCGATGACCTGGAGCGCCGTGGGCGGCTTGAGGATACTGCGATAGTGATTACTGCCGACCACGGTGAGTCCTTCAACGAACATGGCAAGAACTACTGGGGACATGGCAGCAACTACACGCCGGAGCAGGTTCAGGTTCCGCTGGTGATGCATTTGCCGGGACTATCCGGTGGGGCGCTGGAGCGGCGAACGCACCACGCCGATATCGCCCCGACGCTGCTCGAGGAACTGCTCGACTGTGAATCGGCTCCTCAACACTACACCCTGGGGCAAAGCCTGTTGGACGCCGACCCCCATCGCGACTGGATGCTTTCGGGCAGCTACATGGGTTATGGCATCCTGATGCCCGACTACCAGGTGGCCGTGCATCCCACTGGGGCCTTCGAGGTCTATGACTACCGCATGAACGAACTCGACGATATCAAGCTCCAGCCCCGGGTGTCGAACGAGGTACTCAGGGCGCTGTCGAGGTTCTATCGCTAAGACACCAAGGATGGTGCATTGCAGGCTTTCATGATCTTCTCCCGCGAGCTTGGTATTGATTCCTTGAAAGAGGGTTGTTGGCCGTATTTGCGCTTAATAGCAAACTAGCGCTTGTAGGAAAGCATCTACTAGAAGCGCTCAAGAGATGGCGCAATGAATACGATGAACAGCGCCAGAAAGCCAAGTATCCCGAAGGCATAGTGCAGAGTGACAAAGTGGGCGGTAAAGCCAATCAACGGCGGCCCGAGAAGCATGCCGCCATAGCCCAAGGTCGCCACACTGGCGATAGCAACGCCGGGGGGTGTGTCGGGATCGTTCGCTGCCCGCGAAAAGGCCAAGGGCATGATGAGTGCGTAGCCGATACCGAGGAAGAAAAAGCCAAGCAGCGCTGCCATGAAATTGGCGGGAAGCACGGCAAGCAGTACGCCAAGGGCGGCCGAACACCCGGCGAAGCGTGCAGCGGTCGCCGGGCCTAACCGGGAAATTACGCCGCCCCCGATCAAACGCATGATGACCATTGCCAGCGAGAATACCGCGTAGCCTATGGCTCCCTGGGCTGTGGTCGCCGAGGTGACGGTGACCAGAAACAGAGCACTCCAATCGGCAATGGCGCCTTCGCCCAGAGAGGCGCAAAGGGCGATGATGCCGACCCAAAGTAGCACCCCATGGGGTAACGGAAAGCGCTTCGCACCCGCCGCGCGCGGCCTCGTTTCAGACTGCCAGCCGATGCTCCCCAGCAAAATCGTGCTTACGTACATTGTGATGCCGATGAGCGAAAAGTGCGTAAGCAGCGACAGATCCAGGCTGACTGCCATATAGCCCGCAGCGGCGCCGACTCCCGCCCCCAAACTCCACATGGCGTGAAACGATGACATGACCGGCTTTGCGATGAAACGCTCCGCCTCGCCGGCCCAACTGTTCATGGTGACATCCATGGCACCATGGCCGGCACCGAAGAGAAACAGTGCAGCAGCCGTCAACCAGAGATTGAAAGCGCAAGCGATCATCACTAAGGCAAGGGTATAGGCGACCGCAATGGCGAGTGTCGCGCGCGCGGCGCCAAAAGTATCCGACGCCCTGCCAGCCAGCGGAAACGAAATCAGAGCGCCGGAAGCAAGCACGAGCAGCAGTAGGCCGAGCCAGCCGCCATCCAGGTTGTGGTGCTCCGCCACCGTGGGAATGCGCGAAGCCCAGGTACCGAACAGGCCACCGTTGAGAAAGAACATGGCGGCGACAGCGAGCCAGACGCGTCGAGGACTAGGCATGCACAACCTCCATGGCTGAGCTACCAAACTCCTTCACTTCTACCGCCTCTGCATCAGTGATCAGGCAATCAATATCTTCGATAGCGACTGCTCTATGCCGTGCGCGTCGTCCAATTTTCTCACGAGAGGCCAGCACCAGGGTGCTCTTCGCCGCCCGGGACATGGCGTGTTTGAGGTACGCTTCCTGCAGGTCGTCAGCGCTGAGTCCAAATTCGGCATCCAGACCGCAGGCGCCGAGTATGGCGATATCCGCATAGAGGTTGGCAGCGGCAAGTAGCGCAGTATCACCGACATTGACCCCGCCGCGCACGCCCAACTGCCCCCCCAGCATAAAGACCTCGACGCCATTTTTTTGGCAGGCCACCGCGACCCAAGGGGAGGGCGTCATTACCAGCAGCCCCGATTTTGGCTGTAGTCTCTCGGCGAGCGCGAGTACCGTGGCGCCGCCATCAAGCAGTAGGGTATCGGCGTGGTTAATGAAGTTCGAAGCCCGGGCGGCAATGGCATCAATGGCCTGTGACGGGGCCTCAACCCGATACTGCAAGGGAGGTGAAGCTGGCGCAGTTGCAACCGCGCCGCCTCGAACCCGTTGTGCTTTGCCTTGCTGTTCAAGTGCAATGATGTCTCGGCGAATGGTGTCCAGCGACACTTCGAACTCAACCGCAAGGTCTTGCGCGATCAGTTGTTCGCCGTTGGCAAGCCTGGCCAATAACTGCTGCTGCCGGGTTTCGGGAACGTTAAGCATTATATCTCCTATACGTTATTTTGCATTTTTATGCAGGTTTGTGCATTTTTTAGCATGTTTTGTGCATGAGATGCTAGAGGCTCGAATAGCATTATTTGCTGCGAGTAGGACAGGCAGCCGCCCGCAATCGATAACGGCAGGAGAAGGGGGAGATGGTCAGGCAGCAAGCCAGACACTTTTAGTTGCGGCGATATTGAGAAAGTGGAATAGCAAAAGTATCTTGGCGGCTACCAGGTTGCAGGGTTGAGACGTTCGCAAATCCCTTCATCTACAACCTTTTTGGCATAGTGTTACTATATAACAGTAATCTATTTCTCAAATACTCCGAACGTCCTGGGTGGGCAGTAACAGCAAGATCCCGAGACAGACGATGGCGGTCACCTGGAACACACCTGTCATTTTCCAAAGGTCTGCTCCCACCCCGGCGAGGGAAGGCGATACCAGTTGACCTGCGGAAATAAGAAAGAAGGTTAGACCAAAACCTAGAGAGGGGGCTTCAGGAAAGCAATAGACACTCCAAATGCCGTATAGCGCGGTGATTAATATGAACGTGGCGCCAAACACCACTGCCGATATGGTGAGCATCAGCATGCCTTCACTCGCAACGGTAAGTGAGGCTATTGAGGTAGCAATGGCCAGCGTTGCCCATTTCAATATCCTAGCCAACCCAAAACGAGTTACCAGGTCGCCGGCCAATCCACCCGCCACACCGGCAATGCCGACAATCATCCAAAAGATCACGCTGCTTGTTTCAGAAAGGCGATTGTTTCCTGCAATCAATTCAACAGAAAATGTCCAGTAAACGGAGGTTACCAGCCCAAATAACAGCGCGCCCAGTAGTAAGCGACGCACCAATTTATCCTTCAATTTGCGTCTCAGCAGCATCAGCATGGGCTCCTGGCAAGCAGGCAACCTATCTGAGTGTTCTTCAAGGGAGGATGGATGGTGAGCAGTGCCGCGCGTAGAGCCCGGCATTATCAACAGGTTCCATAGCGTGGCTGTCAGCGCGATAAACGCAAAACACAGCCAAGCCAGTTGCCAGCGAGAGCCGGCAATGAGTGCCAGGGGGCCAGATACCATTACCCCAAAACTGGTTCCTGAATTAATGATGGCGTAGTAGCGACTCCGTTTGTCAGCGCGGCACAGTTGCTTGATGGCATCGGAAAGCGGTGGATAGGCCAGCCCTGGACTACAGCCGGCAAGTGTCACCCCCAGTGCTAACCACAGCGGGTTGCCTGCCAGTGCGACTAACAGCATACCCAGCGTCGCCGTCATCCCCCCCAATATAATCGGCAGGCGGGGACTAAAACGGCGCACCAGTATTGGGCTGACCAGCGTTGCCAGTAGATACCCCAAATAGGAGGCACTACCGATCGCGCCCACTGTTGCTTGGTCTAAATTAAAATCGTCTCTTATGGCAGGCACAAACAGGCCATAGGTATAGCGTGACAGTCCGTAAGTAGAAGCCACAATCAAGAGACCAGCGCCGATAACATTAAAGGGTGAGTTTCGCTTGAGTAAGCTGGGCAGGTACCTGCTCATAGCGCACGATACTGAGCAAGCATTTTGATGGAAGCCTTCAATGCAGCCTCAATAGGCCAATCCTGCATAAAATTCTGTGCTTGTATAATGGCGCCATCAAAAAGCGAATAGATAACCGTCACTAACTCTTCGAATTCACTAGGCTTCATCACTGCCCGATATTCATTCAGCACATAATTGGCGATAAGTTGTCGTACGCGATTCTTGTGGTCACGCACGACGGCTCTAATCGGGCTTTCCTCATTGCTGAACTCACCGGCCATATTGATAAACCCACAACCACGATAACCTTCTTCGCGGATCTGGTCGTACCACATGCTATACATAGCGGCGATACGCCTATCGGCCGATGCATGCTGGGCAATTCGCTCCTTGAGCTGGCGTATCCAAACTTCTTCGCGTTGTTTTAGCCAGGCGATAGCGAGGGTCTCTTTGCTCGGGAAATGGCTATAAAAGCTGGCCTTAGCGACGCCGGACTCACTAATAATCTGATTGATGCCCGTCGAGCAATAGCCCTGACGGAAAAACAATCGGCTAGCGGTCTCAATAATACGCTCGCGTGGCCGGGAGGCCGGCAATGGATCCATCGTCATTGTAAAAATCTCTGAACAGACAGGTCTGTCTATTAATATGGGCAGCCATCCTCAATGCGTCAAGCGCTAAAGGAATCCGATAGTTAGGCGTATGCGTTGATAGCCTGTCTTATCAATGGCTTGGTTATACGCTCTCACGGATGGAAGGAGTATTCCCAAGATCTACCCGCCGCATAAATATATGACCAGATCTTTACTTCAAATCACATAAGCTCTAACAGTGCTCCGGCGGACGGCGATAGGCGCTTGGGGAGATGCCGACTTTGTGGCGGAATACCTGCGAGAAGTGGCTAGGGTTCGAATAACCAACCTCCATCCCGATATCGATGATGCTACGGTCGGTGTGCAACAGCAGGTGACGCGCGCGGCCCATGCGCAGACGGATGAAGTATTGCGACGGCGACAGCCCCATCGCCTGTTTAAACAGCCGACTGAAATGGTATTCGCTCAACTGCGCCGCATCAGCCAAGTCCGCCAGGGAGAAGGCTTCGGCCAAGCGCTGGTTCATACGGTCGATGACACGGCGCAGTTTGTAGGCCTGCAGCGCGTTGTTACGCCTACCCGTGATCTTTGGGGCGCGATAAGTGCGGACAAGATGAACAGCCAGTGCCTGGGCAAGACTGCTGACGAAAAGTGAGCTGGGCTCGCGCCTATCGACCAGCTCCCGCCGCATCTGTTCGAGCAACATCCGCACCAGATCATCTTGTCCGGCGGAGATGTCTAGAAAGCTGATCGGGCTGGCCTGGCTGCCCAGTAAGTGACGGTATGCTTTATCGACCAGCGAATGAGCGAGATACAGATGCATCACTTCGAAAGTGTCGCCTTCTCTGGCCTGCCAGCGCATCTCATACGGTGATGCAGTGCTGGTCAGGTAGAAATCCCCCGCCTGTACCTGCGCCATTTCCCAATTGCCGCCCAAAGAGCGTTCCTCGACGATGGCGGAACCGGACAGCACCATCACCAAGAGCGGCTCGGCTACGGCTGGAACCAGCAGCGGTTCCGTGATGCTGTGATGCGTGAATAGTTGCAGTACCACTTCCTGTAACTCAGCTCGCTGCGGCAGTGCCAGATGCTCGCTCGGCATGCATTCCAACATGGCCTCTGCTGGGATTCGCAGGGTATTCCCAGGAGAAACGATAGGCTCGGGCTTAGTCACGAAGATCTATCCATCAGCGATCCACTCGAGTGAGAGCGTCAATCGACAGCTTAGCGCAAAACTGCGATAGCCGGCGCAAGTCTCCTAAAGCCGCTTCCACCTGCCTGCGCGATAGTCACTCCGTCATCAACGAAAGCTCCCCATGGGGGCTGGCCGGCGAATACCTCGCTTGGCCCCGATTTGGAGAAAAACCATGACTTACAGCATAAACGTTGTCCCGCAGGAAGTTGAAGGCAAGGTCGCGCTGGTAACGGGTGCTGCCAGCGGTATCGGCAAAGCCATTGCTCTGCTGCTGAATGCACGTGGCGCTAAGGTCATCGCTGAGGATATCAACCCCTCTGTCAGAGAACTGGCCTGGCCGGGGCTGATGCCTCTAGTGGCCGACATCACCCAAGACGGTGCCGCTGAGTCGGCAGTGGCTCTGGCGGTGGAGCAGTTCGGCCGACTCGATATTCTGGTGAACAACGCTGGTATCATCATTAACAAGCTGGTGCAGGACATGACGCGGGAAGACTGGGAGCGTATTCAGGCCGTGAACGCGACGGCGGCGTTTCTGCATTGCCGCGAAGCCGTGAAAGCGATGAAGCCGAACAAGTCCGGCGCGATCGTCAATATCGCCTCTTATGCCTCTTACTTTGCCTTCCCGACCATTGCGGCATACACCGCATCGAAGGGCGCTCTAGCCCAGTTGACCCGCACGCTGGCGCTTGAAGTCATTGAGCACGGTATCCGTGTGAACGCCGTCGGGGTGGGCGATGTCGTTACCAATATCCTCAACGATGTCATGGAAGACGGCCCTGGCTTTCTGGCCCAACACGGTGAGGGCGCACCCATTGGTCGTGCGGCACAACCGGAAGAGATCGCTGAAGTAGTCGCCTTCCTGGCGTCAGAGCGCGCGAGCTTCATGGTCGGCTCTGTCGTCATGACCGACGGCGGCATGACCGTCATGGCAGGCTGAGGGAGGCGTCCCACCTCGTAGCCACTTGAGCCAACACATCATGGCGCAGTGGCGAGCAACCCACCCTGGATCAGCGAGGCAAACGTCTTTGCCGCGTCTGCCTCGCTGCAGTGGCCGCGCACCCTCGCCGCCGTGAGTGCATCTCCCGCGCCAATCAGGCCAACGCAGCGTCGTTCGAGTTCGGCATAGGCCAGTTCGCAGTATGGCTAACACCACGGCGAACAGTTGGGCGTAGCCCTGCTGCGATTTCCTTCGATACGTCGGTAATAAAAGGCAGACGCCCGTTTCAGAGCTTGCCGTCCACGATCAATTCGCGGGTGCGTTTGAGCGTCGATAGCAAGGCGGCCTTGTAGCCCTTGTCGCTGTCGAACTGGGCCTGTTCGGCCTGTTCCTCAGTGCCGCCCGGCTCTTTACCGCGCAGGCCGAGGTAGCAGTAAAAGCGAAGCTGGAGCGCCCCCGCCTCGTCCTCGAACAGTTCGTTGATGATCGCGCCTTCGCGGGGGCCCGTGGCCTGGAAGAAAGTGACCTTGCCTTCCGGCTCCAGGGTGATGATCTCGCGCAGATTAGTGCCGGCGATGGTGGCTTCTCGCACGAAGTGCGTCGCGCTTTCCTCTACGACGTCGCAACGGGTGCATAGGCCTTCGGGCAAGAATAGGCGGGCGTCGCGGGCCTTGAGCACCAGGCCTTGCCAGGCCTGCGTGCGGGTCAGAGTGGTTTCCCCTGGCGGGTTCACCGGGACAGTAGCGGTCGAGTAGATCATGGTGAGTTTCCTTATGTTGATTGGGAGTGCGCTGCCGTCAGACTGAGGCCGCGACCTGGGTGGCGAATTCGCGATAAGAGTGAAGGGGGCGACCCAGAAGTGCAGTCAGCCGGTCAACGTCACCGGTATCGGGGAGCATCCCCTCGGTGATGAAACGCTCACTCATCAGGCGCATGTCGTAAGCCATCCAACTCGGCATGTGCTGCAATAGGTTCTGTTCGAACGCGGCGGTATCCTCACCCGGATAGGCGATGGGGCGACCAAGTACATCAGTCCAAATAGCGGCAATTTCCTGACCGGTTAGTGTGTCGGGGCCAACGAGATTGATTCGCTCGACCGGTAGCGGTACGGCTGACTGTTCGCGGCGCAGGAGCTCAAGGGCGGCGACCTCGCCGATGTCACGCGTGTCGACCATCGCAAGGCCCTTACTGCCGATCGGCATTGGGTAAATGCCGTACCCGGTGATTACCTCCTTGATGGTCAGATCGTTCTCGATGAAATAAGCGGGTCGCAGGATGGTGGCGTTAAAGCCCATCTGCTCGATCATGCGCTCCACACCATACTTGCCGGCAAAGTGCGGCACATTGACGTACAGATCGCAGTGGATGACCGAGAGGTAGACAATTCGCTCAATGCCGGCCTCACGGGCGAGATTAAGCGCGATCAGCGCCTGGGTGTACTCGTCGGGCACCACCGCGTTGAGCAAAAAGAGCGTCGAGACGCCGGAGAAGGCATTGCGTAGCGAGTCCACGTCGAGCAGATCACCCTGGACGACGCCAACACTCGCCGGAAAGTTGGCTTTCGAGGTATCGCGGACGAGCACGTGGACATCGGCATCGCGCTTGATGAGTTGTTCGACAACGTGGCGACCGACAGTGCCGGTTGCGCCGGTAACGAGAATGGTCATGATGATTTCCTTGGGTTGCGGGTTGTTGACTGATACTGGTTTGGGCGTGAAGACGTCACGCGGCGTTGAAATGGTCGACGATGTTGTTCAAGCAGACCTTCATGTATCCCTTCCACTGGGTGCCCACGAAAAGCCTGAGCGGAATCGCCGCCAGACCGTTTCTTGCGTGAAACGTATAGGCCCACTTAGCCTGCGTTCCGCCTTCTACGGCCACGAACCACCACTGGCCGCATGCATGCGACATCAGGTGCTTCAACGAAAAGCTCGGGTCGCTGACGCGGTAGGCGAAAAAAGCTGGGCGGTCGTAATGCGTGAGGCTCTCGCGCACGGTACTACCATCGAGAAGGTGCACGGTGCGTGTCGAGCCGGGCCGGTTCCACGGACCAGAGACATCTGACGTTGACGCCACAGCTGGCACGAGCCCGTAACCCGTGAGTATCTTTGGCAGTACGTCCTGTGCAGCAACGAAGTCGAAAACGTCTTTGATTTCGCCAGGAATAAAGCACTCTAGCGTGACGGCGATTCCCGGCCGTGCGGCGCGATGGGCAGCAGGGTCACCACTATTCCCATCCGAATGGTTATCGCGCGACTCGTCGGCCAGGGAAGTCAGGATTAGTGTCTTAGTGCTTTTCATAAGAACTCCTTTGGTTCGGGTTGCGTATGACCGAACAATAGGTGGTTTCATATTCAAAACAAAGACGCTAAATTAGAGACAGTTCGTATCAAATTTGAGACATCATGGATCTAAACGCTCTGAATGATTTCCAACTGGTGGCCGTCCACGGCGGTTTTGGACGTGCAAGCCGGGCCAGCGGCAGATCCAAGGCAACCCTGTCGCGCCGGGTGGCTGAGCTGGAAGAAAGCCTAGGCGTTCGACTCTTCGAACGAAGTGACCGCAGCCTCGAGCTGACCGAAGCTGGCCAACTGCTGCTCGCACGAATTGAGGGGCCAATGCGTGAGGTGGCTGAAGCAGTAGCGGCGGCGCGAGATGGCCTTGATACCCCGAGAGGAAGGCTGCGCGTAGCGGCACCGTTGTTGTTTTCGCAGGTGGCGCTCGGGCGACTGGCTGCCGCCTTCCAGGCGATCCATCCCGACGTGCAGATAGAAGCGGTGGCCGAAGACCGGCTCGCCGATCTCGTCGAAGAGCATTTCGATGTCGCCATCCGCATCAATCCGCACAAGGACAGCATGCTGGTGGGCAGGTGTTTTGCCCGAGACAGACTTGTCTTAGTGGCAGCTCCCTCGGTTCAGCTACCAAAGCAGAGCGGGGATGAGCCGCT
>TARA_R110001606_G_scaffold66094_7_pt1 | contig 21966 bp, 19 predicted proteins | sample TARA_R110001606 | Tara Oceans TARA_R110001606 (sample SAMEA4398315) | marine metagenome | biome: Polar Biome; feature: [SRF] surface water layer (ENVO:00010504); material: water (ENVO:00002006), including particulate matter (ENVO:01000060) such as... | depth 5 m | reverse complement strand
TAGCTTTGTAAGAAAAGCACCTTAGGTATTCGTCTTCACAAAGCTCTATATCCAAAGCTGCACTAGCTTTTAGAGCAGAGACTAGTTTTTTATTGGGTAGATTATCTAATATCATTTAAGCTCTCTTTGTGTGGGTAGACAATTTTATCTCCAATGTTTTTCTTTGTATTACAATACATTGATCATAAATTAAGAAAGTACAGATATGCAATTAGGTCATCAAGTCTCTGCTTTTTATAGGCAAGCCGGCGGCTCACCCTCCGGCAATTTTCACTTTGAATTTGAGTGCTTCGAGGATGGCTTTGAGTTTTTCGCGGTCGTCGCCTTGTACTTCAATGATGCCGTCTTTTACCGCGCCGCCTTGGCCCATTTTACTTTTAATGGTTTTGGCGAGTTTTTTTAAATCGTGTTGCTCGCTGTCAATACCAGTTACCAACATAACACCTTTACCTTTACGGCCTTTGGTTTGGCGTTCGATGCGCAGGGCGCCGTCTTTAAATACTTTACTAGCCACTTCTGTGCTTGGTTTTGGTTGGCTGATACGGCCTGTTTCGGTTGAATAAACGAGATTACTATCACTCATGCTTAACCTGCATTTAAAAAGTTAAATAAACAATGGCCTAGATAATATCAAATCTAAAACAAATTTGTGCATAGGGTGTTTTATTTTTGGTGATTTATCATTAACAAGTTATATTTAATACTAATTAAGAATGGATAATCTGAGCAGGAGTTAACTAATGGGTCTAAGTAAGAGTGCATCAGCAGATGGTGCTACACTGACTATTCAAATTAAAGGGAAGTTCGACTTTAATTTAGTGCAGTCATTTCGACAGTCGTATTCCGATATCAATGAAAAAACCGCTAAGGTCGTAATTGACTTGCGAGAAACAGATTACATGGATAGCTCCGCCCTTGGTATGTTACTGAATATGAAAAAGACCTTGGGTACCTCAGTTGATGCAATTCAAATCAGTAATTGTCAGCCGCAACTGAAAAAAATCCTGCAAATATCACGTTTTGATAAAAAGTTTGATATTGATTAATGCATATTCTCGTTGTTGATGATCAGCCACTTAATTGTACGCTTTTGAAAGTAATGCTGGTGCAACAAAATTACGAGGTATCGACTGCCGCTAACGGTGTTGAAGCATTAGCAATATTAGCACAGCAAAGCATTGATATTGTGCTACTCGATGTAATAATGCCAGTAATGGATGGCTATGAAACAGCGACAAAAATTAAGCTGTTATACAACGATGTTCACCTACCAATTATTTTTATAACCTCTTTGGAAGATCAAAACAGTTTTGAACGTTGTTTAGAGGTCGGTGGTGATGACTTTATTCATAAACCGTTTGATAAAGTAATTTTAACCGCGAAAATAAAAGCTCATAGCCGCACCCGCAAGCTGAGTTTAAAAACCCACGAACAAAATAAATTATTAGAATATCATTACAATCAAACCGAGCGCGAGCACGAAATCGTTGAGCATATTTTTAATAATGCCTTAGAAAACCAACATAAGTTTACCAACAACATTGATTTTCATCTTTCACCGGCTTCTATGTTTAATGGTGATATGTGTTTGGTTGGGCAAAGTCCAATTGGTAGTTTGTATTGTATGCTGGGGGATTTTACCGGCCATGGCTTAGCGGCAGCGGTAGGGGCATTGCCGGCGTCGAAAGTGTTTTACACTATGGTTAATAAAGGCATGGCGGTCAGTGATATTGCCGCAGAAGTTAATGCCGTATTAGTACAATTATTGCCCGGGCATATGTTTTGTGCCGCGACAATTATTGAGTTAAGTAGCTCCGGTAAAAGTGTTTCTGCTTGGCTTGGTGGCTTGCCTGATGCTTATTTAATTGATCAACAAGGAAGCGTATTAAAAACCTTAGAGTCACAGCACATGGCTTTAGGGATTTTAGAAGGCGATGAATTTGAGCGTGAATTAATTCATTTTGAAGTCGATAGCAGTATGCGTTTGGCACTGGCCACCGACGGTATTATAGAAACTACCAATGCAGACGATGAATTTTTTTCAGAGCAACGCTTTATAAAGGCACTTGCAAGCAAGCCCCAAGTCAGCTGTAAAGATGTGATCAATCAAGTGACCAAGTTTGCTCATGGCAGTAAACAACAGGACGACCTTAGTTTAGTGCTTTTTAACTGTATGGCGGTTCCTGCTGCGGCTGAAGAGCAAGCCGCTTACTCTCGATTACCGTTCAATTTTTCTTTAACGCTTAATTCACAGCAAATAAAACAAACCGATCCAGTGCTTGAAATCGTCGAAGTGATCACCCAAGTTGGCGGGCTAAAAGAGCACCGCTCTGATATTTTTTTACTGCTCTCTGAGGCATATAATAATGCACTTGATCACGGTGTATTAGGGCTCGATTCAGCGATTAAAAATAAAGAGGATGGTTTTATTGAGTATTATCAACTTCGAGAGGCAACATTAGCCAAACTCGTTGATGCATTGATCATTGTAGATATACGTTATTGTCCTGATACATTGAGCCTTTATTTTACAATTTGCGATTCAGGCAATGGTTTTGCAAACACCGACAGTAATGCTAACAGTAATAATCGCGAGCACGGTCGTGGGCTATCTATATTAGAAGAAATAGCAGAGCAGGTGACTTATAACTCATCGGGTAATCAAATTGAAATGTGTTATCGATTAGCGCAGCAACAAAGCTAGTCGTGGTTGTTTAGCCATGCTATGATTCGTTTTTTAGATGTTTGGATGGCTAAATGGTTTCTTCTTATTTATCTCTTGCGCAGTTAGATGTGCCTGCTCAGTTAGTCTCTGCTGAGCTTACTAAGCTCGAAAGCTATTTATCAAATCAGTCGCTTCCTGAGGTACGCTGGCAATATCAAATACCAGAATTGGGTGAAGGCGGGGCGTGCAGTTTATTTGGTTACTTACAAGATGAGCCGTTTAAACTCACTGATTTTTTACCGCAAGATCAGCACACCACGCAAAAGCTTGCTCAATTACAACTAATTGTTGATTACGTTGTAGCGCAAACTAAGGTTGATTGGTACGGCATTTACCAAAGTACAGCAACACCTGAGGGTCAGCAATTACTTAAACTGACTTACTTTGGCGCGCCAAGCCGACCGCTTTTTCCGCTTACTGAAGCATTTGCTGCTGGTAGTAATAATGTGCAGGTGGCACTGAGTAGTAAAGGGCGAGTGATCAACAACGTTGAGCAGTATTTGGCTGCGGGTGGTGAATATTATACCTGTGACCCTAAAGTAAAATCAGAAGCCTGTTTACCGCTTTTTGACAGTGCAAATCGCTGCGTTGGTATTGTTGATGGCGAAGCCTTTAATAACGATTTTTTCAACCAGCAAACATTAGCGCTATTAATTGCGTGCTGTATTAAAATTCCTCACTTTTTAGTGTAAATAACACTAGTCAATCTAGTGAGCTTTTATGTTAAGCTAAGTGCAACAGCTAACCCCTAAATAATGAAAGAGATAGTCAATGTTCTCAGTATTAAAACCATTACCCACTGATCCTATTCTTGGCCTTATGGCGGCCTATAAGCAAGATACTAACCCAAATAAGATTGACTTAGGGGTTGGTGTTTATAAAGACGAATTCGGTAGTACGCCGGTATTAAAAGCAGTTAAAAAAGCTGAAGCGTTTCGTCTTGAAAACGAAACTAGCAAATCATACATTGGTTTGGCGGGTAACTTAGATTACTGCCAAAAAATGGAAAACCTATTATTAGGTGAGCACCAAGCGTTATTAGCTAATCGTGTTCGTACAGCACAAGCTCCAGGCGGTACAGGTGCACTGCGAGTTGCAGCTGAATTTATCGTTCGCTGTAATCCAGATGCGACAGTATGGGTTACTAATCCTACTTGGGCAAACCACATTAGCTTGTTTGAAGCCGCTGGCCTAACAGTTAAAGAATACCCGTACTACGATTATGAAAACAAAGACTTATTATTTGATGAAATGATCGAAACCCTTACCCAAGTGCCAAAAGGTGATGTGGTATTACTGCACGCATGTTGTCATAACCCAAGTGGTATGGACTTAAACGAAGCACAGTGGAACACGGTTGCTGAACTGGCAAAAGATGTTGGCTTTACACCGCTGGTTGATATTGCATACCAAGGTTTTGGTTCAAGCCTTGAAGAAGATGCAAATGGTTTACGTATTTTAGCCAATGCAGTTGATGAGTTAATCATTTGTTCTTCATGTTCGAAAAACTTTGGTTTATACCGCGAGCGTATTGGTGCATGTTCAATTATTGCTAAAGACAGTGCAACAGCAGACATTTCAAACTCTGTTATGTTAAGTGTGGTACGTAGCATTTATTCAATGCCACCTGCGCACGGTGCTGACATTGTAAATACCATTTTAAGCAGTACAGAACTGACACAACAATGGCACAGTGAACTTGATGAAATGCGTAACCGTATCAATGGCCTACGTACTTTGATCAAAGACAGTCTAGCGGCAAAAGAGATTGCTCAAGACTTCTCATTTATTGACCGTCAACACGGTATGTTTTCTTTCTTAGGTATTAATAAAGAACAAATTGAGCGCCTGCAAAAAGAATACGGTATCTACATTGTTGGTTCAAGCCGCGTTAACGTAGCGGGTATCAGTCAAGCTAATATCGATTACTTTGCAAATGCTGTTGCAGATGTTTGTAAATAATCTTATTTAAATAGCGTTTATTGAAATAAAAAACCGCACTAACTTATTGTTGTGCGGTTTTATTTTTTAACCTAGAACCTAGAACCTAGAACCTAGAACCTAGAACTAAGAACTACGCGTCAATTAAATCTTCAACACCAACAATCAGCCAAGGCGCATCATCGCTGGTGGCACGCTCTAAGTGCCAAATTTCTAAAATAGGCTGTTCTTTATTATCGCCTAAGTCACGGTACTTCCCTTTAAAACGTACACTTACTTGCCATTTTTGTGTGTCGGTATCGGCACGTACAAGTTCTGCATCAATAAACATCACGTCAGTTGCAACGCTGTCAATCGCTTCACGTTCCGCTTTAAATTCAGCGACTAGTTCAGGGCTTAAGTATTCAGCCATCGTTGCATAGTCAGCATTATTCCATGCTGTTTGCAATGTATGATAATGGCTACGCGCACCTTGTAAAAAGCCGTTAGTATCAAAGTTAGCGGGTAAATTAAACGGTACGTCATTGGTTTGACTAAATCCACTTGTAGTGGTGTGCTCAGGCGCAGTTTGTCTCATTTTCGGTGCAGTAAATGCTCCTTGGCCGTGCGCCATTACAGGGGCGTTTTTACGACGTATTATACCGATGATAAGTTTAAAGATAATAAAGGCAATACTTGCCATTAAAATTATCTCAAGTAGTTGCATCCCTTCAAAGTCATCGCCCATCATTGCGGCGATTAATCCACCGGCTAATAAGCCGCCAAAAATACCTGCCATCATGCCTTTTTTGCTTGATTTTGGTTTTGCAGCAGGGGCGAGGGTATTGGTATCTGTTTGTTGTTTTTGTGCGGTTTGTTGTGTTTCTGGTGTTTGGCCACGTTTTTTACTACCAAACTTTTTACGTGCTTGTGCATCAAAACTTGCAGTACATAGTAGAGCAAGTAATGAAAATATAACAATCAGGTTTTTCATGAAGTTCCTTAAAACAAATTAGAACGGCGATTCTAAAGTAGTTCAGGAATTAGATAAATAGCGACAAACTGAATTAGTTCTAAAATGCTCAGTAGCTTGGTCAATAGACTAATTTAAAAGCAATTATTGGTTCAAGCAGGAAGAATATAACGATTGTTTCGTGAAGGTATAAATTGCATTGCCGCCATAATAACGGCAATGCAAAAGGAAGGTTAATTTAACCAGCGGATCGCACCATTAATACGATCATTGTAATTTTCTAATGGCGCACCAAGACTTGCTACTAAAATAGTATCTGCGTCAGCACCACGGTTAATATGGCCTTCAAAACGATCGTCTTGAAAATCATCGTCGCCGATGCCAAACGATTGCTGTTTTGATGGCACTATAAATACCGTCATCGGGCCATAGTCTGATTCAAAAACCAGGTGTAATCCCTTTTGGCCTTTAAAGTCACAAAACATTAGGTAAGTCACTTTACCTGGCAATTCATCTAAATGGCCGCCTAACACAGCAAATTTTTCATTTACCGTTGCTAAGCTGATTGCTTCGGTCTTTTGCAGCGAATTAATTTCATAGTAAACATGAGCAAGCGCATGTTCGCCAGCTGCGTACGCGACATTTTGTTCGCTGCTAAATAAAAATGCTCCCACAGCCACTAATACTGAGGCTGCCATGGCAAGTGGTAAACGAGCACGTTTAAAACGTGTACTTGCCTCAACTACATTATCTGTTCGTTGCGGCGGTGTTTGCGCGCTGGTATCAGCTGGTGCTTGGTTGAGTTGCTCAGTTGTGACCGACTCGTTTTGTGCATGCGCTGCGGTGTTTGCTAAAATACGCTCGGCAAGACCTGCTGGCACCGGTACGTCAAGTGCATTGGCAAGCTCTAAATCAAAGGCCTGCATATCATTAATAAATTCTTGTCGCTCAGAGTGTTGCTCTGCAAACTCCACAAGCTCCTTATCTGTGCTGTTTGGGTGTGCGCTAATTCGGCGACGAAACTCGAGATCATCCATTAATTTGATGCCCCTTTAAGTTGTTCATCATCACGGCTCAATGCCTCTTTTAACTGGTTTCTGGCGCGGTATAAACGCGTCATAACCGTGTTTTTATTTAAATCTAATATTTCTGCTATCTCTTCACCGGAGCAGCCCATAACGACTTGTAATAATAATGGCTCGCGGTATTCATCAGGTAACTTAGCGATTTGACGTTGGATCACTGTTTGTTCCATTTCGTCATCCAAGGTGACGCTTTTTTCGTCAACTAAGGTGTCGTTTTCAACATCGCTATAATCAAATTGTTTGCGTTCAAAACGACGGGCATTTTCCCGGCGTAAAATCGTCAATAGCCATGGCTTAGCTGCTTTTTGATCTAATAATGAATCCAGAGATCGCCAAGCACGTAAAAATGTTTCTTGGACAAGATCTTCGGCAATATTAGGGTCGCGGCAGAGCCAATAAGCAAAGCGATATAATTCGCTATGATAAACATGAACAAGTTTTTCATAGCGTGTTTTTTTCTCTGCCATATCAACTAAGACCTGACTTTTAGAGTTTTCATTTCCAAGCATAAGCACTTTTTTTATTTATTTTAAGTTATTTACTATTTGAGCGCGGGGATTGCTCCCCGTCACTTAAACTCTATTTATAAAGTCCTTTTAATACAGCTTGTTGTGATTTTTTTTGTACTTTACGTTGCTCTTCTAACATGCCGACAATCGCAATTAAATCAACATCTGTATCATTAGGACTATAGAGTGCAGCCCTTAGTTTAGCAATATGTTGACTAAGCTGTGCATTATCAGCTAGTTGTTCGAGCTTGTCTATTGCACCGCTCGATTGTTTTGTTAAGTGCATTGCGTAACGATTTAGCGCCTGATAAAAGGCACTTACATCATTGCTTTTAGCGTGTTTCTTTAATTCATCTAATGAAATTGATGAATCACTATGGGTTACTGTCGGCTTTGCTTGCATCAAGCTGCGCTGAGATTGACTGCGCCACCATAAAATCAAGGTAATAAACCATAATAAATAACCAATCACACTGATAATAATTAACCATAGCGGATACTGATTTATCGGCGTTGCTTGATAACTTATTGCTGCAGCATCTGTTGTTGCGCTTTGTGATGGCGTAAGTGGCTGCGCAGCAACGGCTGCTGGAGTGCTTGTGCTACTAGGTGTTACTGTAATAGTACGAGCTGGTAATGTTGCATAACTGATCCGGTTAATCTTAGTGTTATACCAAGGGACGCTTACCTCTGGCAGTGTATAAGTGCCTGGCATCTGCGGTAACAAAGCGTACGAGGCTGTTTGTTGTGATATTACCCGACCATCGCGAACCAAATGATTATTTTCTTTTTCATCTGGGTAACTGCGAATACCTTTGATTTCAGGCAGTTCAATATCAGGTAGTTGCTCTTTGGTGATACCAAGTGCAGTTAAGGTCAGCGTTCGCGTAATAGGTGTACCCACTTCTACTGTGTCGTCAGCGGGTTGCCATTGCTCATCTAAATTAACTAATTCACTAGGCAGCCATGCACCTTGGTAGTCACTTGGTATCGGTTTAATTTCAATATCGACATTATCACCCAGTGCAGATACATCTAATTGGCGATAGTCTTGGCGAATTCGACCTTGAAAAGTTGGTGCTTGAATCGTGTAACTACCACTTTTTTGGGGCTGTACTAGATACTCGCGAGTGATCACTAAGTAACGCTTACCATCAACAAGTTCATAGTTTTCAGTCTGCTTGCCGATTTGACTTAGCTGCGCATCGGGCATCGCGGGGGCACTTAAATTACCATCAAGTAACTCTTTGGCAAGATATAGCTTAACCGTGTAAAGCCCTGCCTCTTGAACAAATAGGCTGTCACTTGAAAGCGATGCTTTAATAAAAATATCGTTGTTTTGCTGCGCATCTTTACTGCGTTCAGCCACTTTTAATGCAATGGGCGCAGAGCTGACACCAGCTACACTAAATGCTGGGATTGTATAATCACCGGCAGTGCGGGTCATAAGTTTAATAGACCAAGTGGTTTCTTTTGAAATACTACCATTAATGATGTTTGTGCGGGTGCTGACACTGGTGCGGCCAACCACGAAGTCTTTTAACAGGACTGAGGTATCAGGTTGATCATTTTTTATGGTGTCATCTGCACTGATATTGAGCATAAAAAATTCACCCGCTAGTACCGGGTTTTTATCAACACTGGCTTGTAATTGCGTAACGGCCCACGAGGGCATAGCGCTGATAAGCAATAAACAACAGATTAATCGCATTACCATGATTTTTCGACTCCTTGTGGACGGCGTTGATTGTTTCGTTTTTGGGCTTCTAATTGCATTTTGTTACGTAACAGGATTGCGGGATCATCGGGTACTTTTCGCAATAACTGACTAAGCTGCTGCGCTTTCTCTTTCTCTTCGTTGGTAAGCTCTGCGGTTTGTGCTTGCATAGCTTGTTGCTTTGCCGCTTCTTCAGCTTGTTGCTGTTGTTCAGGAGTCATTTGTGGCTGCGCCTGCTTATCATCGTTTGCAGAGTCATCTTGGGGCTCGGTTTGCGCATCTTGTTGCTGTTGCCCATCAGTTTTATCACCTTGCTCAGGTTCCGCCTCCATTTGTGGCTCGTTTTGCTTGTCAGTTTGTTGATCAGATGGTTTGCCATCTTGCTGATCATCACTTTGCTTAGATTGATCGCCTTGTTGAGATTGCTGGTCCTGATTTGGCTGTTCACCTTGCTGTGACTTATCTTTATTTTGCTGATCTTGACCTTGTTCACCATCTTGGCTTTTTTGATCTTGGTTTTGTTCGCCGTCTTGGCCTTGTTGATTTTGCTGCTGTTGCTGTTGATTTTTCAATTGCTCAACGAGTGCCTGATTTTCTTTTGCTTGGGTAAAGTCGTCTTGCAAAGTTTGTGCTTGCTGATAGGCGGCAATTGCTTCGTCTAGCTTGCCTGCCTTTGCTAGAGCATTACCGTAATTATATAAACCAGTGGCGCTTTTATCTTGGCTAAATTGTGCCAATGCAGCATCAAAATTACCTTGCTGGTAAAGCGCCGCGCCTTTTAGTTGACTAGAATCTGCTGTGGCAGCTTGCTCATATTCACCTTGTTGATAGGCGTCCAGCGCACGTTGATCTTGATTTTTAAATACCGAAGGCAGCTCTACTGCATAAGCATTGTGTTGCGGTAAAAAGCTCACCACTAAAAATGCAGCTGCAAAAGCTCCTCGGCGAAAAATCCACAGCATCATTGGCAGTAAAATAAACAAGCCATAAATCCCCGCATCAATACGCCAGAGCGCTTGACTTTGTTTTTCATTTTTCAGTATTTCACTATTTGCACTGGGAGCAAAAATTTGAATATCGCGGGCACTAGGTTGATAAGTCGCAAATTTACCGCCACTGTTTCTTGCTAGACCATTAAGCATACTGATGTTGATGGTGGGGACCACAATTTGCCCGTAACTATCTTTTAAAAACCCACCTTCAGGAAGTTTAATTGGCGCGCCTTGCTCTGTTCCGATACCATAAATGTTTAATCGATAAGGGTTAGCGTCTGTAAATTGGCTGATATCTTGTTGCTCACTTTGTTCAATACCATCTGTTACTAAGATAATATCGCCTTCAAGGTATCCGGCTTGTGTTAATAACTCTTTTGCAGCATCAAGCCCAGCAAGTACGTTGGAGCCTTTATCAGGCATGATATCTGGGCTTAAACTTGGGATCAGGTTTTCAAGCGTCGCGGCATCATTGGTTAGCGGCGAAATGGTATAAGCAGTGCCTGCATAGGCCACTAACGCAGTGTCACCTTCTTTAAATAGTTTGATCATATCCAGCGCTTTGAAGCGCGCTTGCACTAAACGACTTGGCGCAATATCCGTGCTGTACATCGATAGCGACATATCCATCACAATTACACGGGCATTTTTGCTTTGAAATACCGGCACTTGTTTTTCTTCAAAACTGGGCCCTGCGCTAAAAATGACGGCTAACACTGCAAAGAGGGCAATTAGCCACATGGGTTGCGTATTTTTTTGGTTGTTGGTGTTGATCACAAGTTTTGCTAAGTGAGCTGCTATTAATTCACCTTGGCTGGTTTTCTTGTGCTTTATTATTGCAATAGTAAACACTAAACACACAGGAACTAATAACCACAATACGGTCGGGCGGATAAATTCAAAGTCCATTAGGCCTCCTGTCTTAATGCTTTTGCACTGATAAACATAACGCGCAGACCAATCAAGGTCAGTGCAATTAATAAAGGGAAGTAAAATAACGCACTTTGTGGGCGAAAGGTTTGCTCATCAGCGCTGATCGGCTCAAGTTTATCAAGTTCTTGATAAATTTGTTGTAAGCCGGCAACGTCTTTTGCGCGAAAATAAAGGCCGCCAGTTTGTTCGGCAATACGTTTTAGCAGGGTTTCATCTAAACTACCTCCGCTCATGCCTCCCATATTAAATAAGCTAAAGCCACGCGGATTATCAGAGCCTACGCCGATGGTATACACTTTAATGCCTTCTTCGCGGGCAAGCAGTAGGGCTTCTTCTGGATCTAAGTTACCGGCGGTGTTTTGACCATCTGTTAATAACACCACAATGCGATTGCTTTCATCTTTACTGGCAAAACGTTTTACTGATAAGCCCAGCGCATCGCCAATGGCGGTGGCACGGCCAACCAAGCCTATTTGCGCTTCTGATAGCATTTGGCTTACGGTTTTAACGTCTCGCGTTAGTGGTGTTTGTAAAAATGCCGTATCACCAAATAAAATCAGCCCTAAACGATCGCCTTGACGTTGCTCAATAAAGTCACTTAATACCGCTTTTACCATAGTTAAACGGTCAACATATTGGCCCTGATAAGCCATATCTTGCTCGGTCATTGATCCTGACAAATCCACAGCTAGCATGATATCGCGGCCTTCGTTAGGTAAGGTAATTGGCTCATCAAGCCAGGTTGGGTTAGCTAAAGCGGTGACTAAAAGCAACCAAACCAACCATTCAAATATACTAATACCACGCGCCTGTTGCTGGACAACTTGCGCGCCTAAATTGTGTTTGGCGAAGCTTGGAATACGTAAGCGGGTATTGCCTTCACTGTGCACTGGCTTAAATAAGCGCAACAACCAAGGCAGCGGTAATAATACAAATAACCAAGGCCAGCTAAATTCAAACATTCAGCGGCTCCTTTAATTTAAATTGCACAATGGCGAGTTTTAATTTCTGTGCCAGCGCAGTTTGATTGCTTTGTGATTGATAAAGGCTCATCAGCTCGTGTTCAGTAAATTGTTGTCCGGTCAGCTTATTTAGAGTAATACACCATTGTTTCGTGCCTTGTGATGCAGCACTTTGCTGATAATAGTGTAAAACCAGGCGTTTAATTAAAATATGTAGTTGCTGGGCATCTTCTGCGTGTTGTTCACTGAGGGAAATAGCTTGGCGTTTGGCTTTTTTAAACTGCCGTGCCCGGTACAACTGGTAACTTATAAAGCTTACAGTTACGAGTAACACGACAATGATGAGCCACCAAATAGGTGCTAAAGGCCACCAAGAAACATGGCTTGGCACAATCACATCATGGAGGCCAGCTAATGGAGAGGTTTGCATATTACTTTCTCACTAATTGCAGCTCAAGAGGTGTGGCTGCATTGAATGATATTAAATTAAGACCCGATTTAGTTAAGCGTTGCATTCGTGTGGTAAATGCTTGCTCAGCAGTTTTAGCAAATTTATCACGAAAACTTTTATCCATCAGCGGTAACGCAAAGTCACTGCCGTTGGCGCTAACCGTGACTGTTTGTTTAAACGCCGGTAGCTGATGCTCAAATGGGTCGCTAATATGGCAGCCGATCAGTTCACAATGTCGACTCAGTATTTCTAGTTGTTTAAAACTGGCATCATCAAGGGCGCTAAAATCTGACACTAAATAGACTAAGCTGCCCGGCTTGGCTAAATGATTCAAACGTTTTAGATTATCACTGAGTTTATTGTCTGCGGGCTCATCAATCTGCGCGAGTGCTTGCTGGTGGTTATTACACAAATTGTGGCATAGTTTTAACACGGCTTTTTCGCGGGCGCTGGGCTTGAGCTCTAAATGACCGTGTTGATTAAACACTATGCCACCGATGCGATCGCCGCGTTGGCACGCTGACCACGCAACCAAGGCACTGATATGCGCCGCTTGCACAGATTTAAGTAATAGCTTTGAGCCAAACAGCATTGAATTAGAAAAGTCTGTAAACACAAACACTGGCCGTTCTTTTTCTTCTTGAAACAACTTAGTGTGTGTTTCGCCAGTACGTGCTGTAACGCGCCAATCAATTGAGCGAATATCATCGCCTTGTTGATAATGACGTACTTCAGCAAACTCCATACCACGGCCTTTATGAGGCGCGAGATATTGGCCGGTCAGGCTATTTCTAATTTTAACTTTTGGCGCAAGCTCTAATAAGCGAGCTTTCGCTTTATAATACATCAGCTCTTTCAAGCCTAAGTCTACCCCATGGCTATGACTTAGGCTGAGCCACTGTTGGTTATCTAATTGGCTTTGCATGATTTATGGCACGGCAACAAGTTCTAAAATACGGCTAATGACTTGATCTTTAGTAACGCCATCGGCTTGTGCTTCATAACTTAAAATAATACGATGGCGCAGAACATTATGTAACACAGCTTGAATATCATCTGGAGCAACAAAGTCACGACCTTGTAACCATGCATGAGCACGGGCACATTTATCTAAGGCGATGGTGGCACGCGGACTTGCGCCATATTCAATCCAGCTGCCTAATTGGGCGTCTAGTTTTGCGCCTTCACGCGTTGCAATAATAAGTTGCACTAAATATTGCTCAAGTGGCTCAGCTAAATACAGCCCTAAAATTGCTTTGCGAGAGGCAAATAAATCGCTTTGACTAATTTGTTGTGCTGGTGCTTGATGCTCGCTCAACGCTTCGCCACGGGTAAGGCGTAAAATATCAAGCTCATGCTCGGCGCCTGGATAATCAATACTTAGGTGGAGTAAGAAACGGTCTAATTGCGCCTCTGGTAGCGGGTAAGTGCCTTCTTGCTCCAGTGGATTTTGGGTTGCCATCACCATAAATAAATCCGACAGCGGATAAGTGTTTTTACCAACCGTGACTTGGCGCTCAGCCATGGCTTCTAATAAGGCTGATTGTACTTTAGCTGGGGCACGGTTAATTTCGTCGGCTAAAATTAGGTTATGAAATAGTGGGCCTTTCTCAAAAACGAACTCGCTGGTCTGTTGGCGGTAAATATCAGTACCGGTTACGTCAGCAGGTAATAGATCTGGGGTAAACTGTACGCGTTGGAATGAGCCTTCAACGCCTTTGGCTAATGCATTTACTGCGCGAGTTTTAGCAAGCCCTGGAGGGCCTTCTACTAATAAGTGACCATCGGCTAAAATAGCAATAAGTAGTGCTTGCGTTAATTCTGGCTGGCCAATAATTTGGCTATCTAAATAAGTTTTTAATTGTGAAAATACGTTAGTGGCCATAGTAAAAAAACTGTCCTGATTTGCAAGGTTTATAAAAGCTTAACTAGTAATATGGGTAAATAGTTTATAACACAAGTGTTAGACTCAAGTTTTCAAAATAGTTCGTTATTTTTTAACGATTTTTACCCTAGCATAGAAAGCGCAGTATTTTTTGTAAATATGCTAAAAAAAGCCTATGGTTGGTAACTAATTATACTATTTTCAATTTCGCTATTGGCTTTAGCACACGGGTTGTTTAGAATCGAGGAAAACAAACAGGTCAGACCTGTCAGCGGGAGAGCATTAATGTCTGAGCAAAATATACTAAAAACAGCAAAGGGCGATCGTATTGCCATCGTCAGTGGTTTACGTACGCCATTTGCTAAACAAGCAACTGCATTTCATCATGTACCAGCCCTTGATATGGGGAAGTTAGTCGTTAACGAAATGCTTGAACGCCTTAACTTTGATAAATCTGAAATTGATCAATTAGTGTTTGGTCAAGTAGTACAAATGCCAGAAGCGCCAAACATTGCCCGCGAAATCGTATTGGGTACTGGTATGCCAGTATCTGTTGATGCGTACTCCGTATCACGTGCTTGTGCTACTAGTTTTCAGGCGATTGCTAATGTGGCTGAATCAATCATGGCAGGTTCGGTGCAAGTGGGTATTGCTGGTGGTGCAGACTCGTCATCGGTATTGCCAATCGGCGTAAGTAAAAAATTAGCAGGTAGCCTTGTTGATCTCAATAAAGCACGTACCTTAGGTCAGCGCTTAAAAATATTCTCTAAGCTGCGTTTAAAAGATTTATTACCAGTACCGCCTGCGGTTGCAGAATATTCAACTGGTTTATCTATGGGTCAAACTGCCGAGCAGATGGCAAAAACTCACAGTATTAGCCGTGAAGATCAAGATGCCTTAGCACATCGTTCACATACTCTTGCTAGCCAAGCATGGGCAGATGGTAAACTTGCTGATGAAGTGATGACTGCACATTTACCGCCGTATAAAAGTTTTATCGAACAAGATAATAATATTCGCCATAATTCAACGGTTGAAGGGTACGCTAAATTAAAACCAGCGTTTGACCGTCAGCATGGCTCAGTCACTGCTGCAAACTCAACACCGCTAACTGATGGTGCAGCAGCGGTATTAATGATGAGCGAAAGTAAAGCCAAAGCATTAGGCTATAACATTTTAGGTTATGTACGTAGCTTTGCATTCTCTGCCATTGGTGTGAATGAAGACATGCTAATGGGGCCGGCTCATTCAACGCCTGTTGCCTTAGCGAGAGCTGGCATAACGCTTGCCGATCTTGATTTAATTGAAATGCACGAAGCCTTTGCAGCACAAACGTTAGCGAACATGAAAATGTTTGCCTCAGATAAGTTTGCGCAAGAAAAACTCGGTCGCAGCAAAGCGATTGGTGAAATTAACATGGATAAGTTTAACGTTTTAGGCGGTTCGCTTGCATATGGTCATCCATTTGCAGCCACCGGCGCACGACTTATCACCCAAAGTTTACATGAACTCAACCGCCGTGGCGGTGGCTTAGCACTAACAACTGCGTGTGCCGCAGGTGGCTTAGGTGCAGCCTTTGTATTGGAGAGTGCGTAATGACACAGTCAGTATTTAATTTAGACGTTGATGATAGCGGTATTGCCGTTGTCACCATTGATGTGCCGGGCGAAAAAATGAATACCCTGCGCGACACTTTTGCAGATGATTTAACAGCCTTACTTGATGACGCAAAACAGCAGTCAGTGAAGGGCATGGTATTCATTAGTGGTAAAAGCGATAACTTTATTGCTGGTGCTGATGTAAAAATGCTTGATAACGTGCAAAGTCGTGATGATGCACTGGCGATCAGCGAATTATGCCACCGTGCATTTTTTGATATGAAAAAACTGCCATTTCCAACTGTTAGTGCCATTCATGGTGCGGCATTGGGTGGTGGTTTAGAATTTGCCTTGGCGTGCGATTATCGCGTATGTACAGACAGTGATATCACTAAACTAGGCTTACCTGAAGTACAACTTGGTTTATTACCCGGTGGTGGTGGAACGCAACGCTTGCCTAAACTGGTTGGTTTGCAAAAAGCCCTTGAGTGGACGTTAACAGGTAAACAAATTCGCGCTAAACAAGCTAAAAAATCGGGTTTGGTAGATGATTGTGTACCACAGACCGTATTGCTAAAAGTAGCAAAAGAATTTGCTTCAAAAGGTAAAGCGAAAGCGGCCAAGCCTAAGCTTGATCGTATTAGCCAATTATTAGAATCGAATCCGTTTGGCCGAAACTTCATCTTTAAAAAAGCACAAGAAAATGTACTGAAAAAAACCGGTGGTCATTATCCTGCGCCGTTGGCTATTATCAAAGCAATACGCGCAAGTGTTGAGCTGGATGAACTAAAAGCTTATAAAACAGAAGCGGAAGGTTTTGCTACTTTAGTAATGAGTAGCGAATCAAAGTCATTACGTGGGATATTTTTTGCCACCACTGAAATGAAAAAAGAGTGGCGCAACGACGACGCTCCAGCAATCACTAAAACAGCCGTACTAGGCGGTGGTTTAATGGGCGCAGGTATTGCCCATGTTAGTGCTGTAAAAGCCGGTGTACCAGTTCGTATCAAAGATGTTGCAGAGCAGGGCATAAGTAATGCCATGAATTACAGCTATAAAATTTTAGATAAAAAGCAAAAGCGCCGTATTTTATCTAAGGCTGAACTGCAACAAACTATGAACCGAATTACTGGTACAACTAACTACAGTGGTTTTAAACACATTGATTTAGTGATTGAAGCGGTATTTGAAGACCTAAGCCTTAAGCAAGGTATGGTGGCAGATGTAGAACGTGAATGCCAAGCAAACACAATTTTTGCTAGTAACACGTCATCATTGCCTATCTCACAAATTGCGGCAGAAGCTGCCCGTCCAGAGAATGTAATTGGCTTACATTATTTCTCACCAGTTGAGAAAATGCCATTGGTTGAAATCATTCCACACGAAGGCACCTCAGAAGAGACTATCGCCCGGATTGTAAATTTTGCCCGTAAGCAAGGTAAAACACCAATCGTTGTTAAAGATAGCGCAGGCTTTTACGTTAACCGTATTTTAGCGCCTTATGTGAATGAAGCGGCTAACTTATTACTGGCAGGTGAGCCAATTGAAAAGATTGATGCGGCACTCGTTGAGTTTGGTTTCCCTGTTGGACCATTAGCACTATTAGACGAAGTCGGCATTGATATCGGCTCTAAGATTGCGCCAATTCTTGAAAAAGAACTCGGTGATCGTTTTAAAGCACCCGATGCGTTTTCACGTTTAATTGATGCCAAACGCTTAGGCCGGAAGACTGGCCGTGGTTTTTATCTTTACGATAAGAAAGCTAAAAAAGTAGACGAATCAGTTTACGAATTACTCGGCGTGAGCCCATCACCGCGTTTAAATAAAAGCGAAATTGCTAAACGTTGTGTGGCACAAATGCTTAACGAAGCTGCCCGCTGTTTAGACGAAGGCATTATTGCCAGTCCTCGTGATGGTGATATTGGCGCAATCTTTGGTATTGGCTTCCCGCCATTTTTAGGTGGTCCATTTAGCTATATGGATAAACTTGGCGCAAACAAAGTAAGCTCAGAAATGGCTACTTTTGCTAATTTTAATCCGGTATTTGCGCCGTGTGCAGCTTTAGTTGCGATGGCTGATGCTGGTGCAAGCTTTTATCAGCCTGAGCCTCCACAGTCAAGTAAAGCAGTTGTGGTAGAACAAACCGTGGCGGCTACGCAAGACGTTGCCGATGTAGAACCTGTCGAAGCGGTTGAGGCTCAAGAAGTTATTGTTCCGCCAGCGCCAGCTACTGAAGCTGAATCGGTAACCGACGCGCACCCAGCTGATGCAAGCGATGATAAAGTGAAATAGTATTTAATTGCTAGTTATAAAAACGCACTGATAGTTTGAAGTGCGTTTTTTTATGCCTAGAATTTAAAAAATTTAGTTGCTGAAATCATTTTGCTTTGTTGTTATAACAGGGGCATCCTAACTGATACCGCGTAAAGACGAATAATGAACATCAGCACTGCAAGATTACAATTGAGACTCCTTGAACAAGACGATTGGGCGTTTTTTTTAGCTTTGCATGATGAGCCATGCGTTATTGAAAAATGTTTTGACAGGCCTTCTGATACGCAAATACGTAGTAAGTTTATGCAGCGGTTGGCGCCGTGGCACCCTACAGCCAATAAGTCTTTGTGTTTGATGATCATTGAAATAAAAACAGGCAAAAAAGTGGGCGTTACAGGGCTTACAACATCCTCATCAAACACTCCCGAAGTTGGTTATCTGTTAATGCCGGAGTTTTATGGTCAAGGTTATGCAACTGAAGCACTACAAGCATTTTTAACATGGGCGACGACAGCGTTTAACATTCAACAATTTACTGCTGTGGTTACGAAAGGGAATGTAGGCTCAGAAAAAGTGTTGGCTAAATGTGGCTTTAAGTTAGTTAGCGTTGAACCTTCAGCTTACGAAATTGGTGGGGTATTATTTGATGATCATCATTTTTTACTAACGTGTACGGAGTAAGGCTAAGTTGTACTGAACAAGTAGCTTGCGCAGTACAACATTAAAATTGTGACTTACATATGAATTTCAATCGCTTTGCGATCTTTTTCCGGCATATTGGCAACCACTAAGTTAAATGAATTATCAATCATACGTTCAATTTCACCTTGCGGGATTGAGCCATCTAAAATAACAGTATTCCATAACCGTTTATTCATATGATAGCCCGGGATCACTGAAGGAAAAATATCACGAAGTGATTGCGCTTCATCCGGGTCGCATTTTAAATTCATCCACCAAATAGGGTTGCCGTCTTCGTCAGTTTCCCCTTCGTTGCCAACCGATAAAGTGGCAAACATTTTATGGTTTACTTTATATACATCAACTTCTTGGCCGAAAGGTTGGGTAACCATAACCAGAGGTTTTTTTGCTAAATACTCATGTGCAGTGTGCTGATCCATGATCCAGTCCTTGAAGTCATTTTTGGTAGTTTAACCATAGCAGCTTTTTCGTAGTTTAGTCATGAAAAATCGATTAATAGGTAAAATTTATGAGTAAATACAGGCCCTACGAGAAAAATAGCGGTATGTGATATTTTCTTATTGAAGAAAATCCAGTTCGTGGTATGTTTCTGGGGATTTATAAATTATAGGAAATACACTGATGCCAAAGGCAAGTGAAGTTAAAAAAGGTACTGCGATTGAGTTTAATGGCCGTGTTTTAGTGGTTAAAGATATTGTTCGTTCTGTACCACAAGGCCGTGCTGGTGGAAGTTTGTACCGTATGCGCTTGTACGATGTAGTAACTGGTAGCAAAGTAGATGAAACATTCAAAGATAGCGACATGTTAAAACTAGCTGATTTAACTCGTCGTGAAGCAATGTTCTCGTATTTAGATGGCGAAGAATACGTATTTATGGATAACGAAGATTACACGCCATATAACCTTAATAAAGAAGCGATCAGCGAAGAAATTTTATTCGTCAACGAAGAAACCCAAGGCGTGCATGTCATTGTAATTGATGGCGCACCAGTGGGATTAGATTTACCATCAAGTGTTGAACTTGTGGTTGAAGAAACAGACCCTTCAATTAAAGGTGCTTCAGCGAGCGCTCGCTCTAAACCTGCACGATTATCAACTGGTTTGATCATTCAAGTGCCGGAGCATATTTCTACAGGTGACCGTATCCGTATTAATACCGCAGAGCATAAATTTATGGGCCGTGCTGAAAAATAAGTACGCTGCCTGTATTGATAAAAACCGACATCTTTGTCGGTTTTTTTATATCATTATAATTTATGCTCATTATTTGCCCGCAGTACTTTAAATCAGTGCATGCTTTGGTTACACTGCGCGCTCATTTTTTAAACTGAAAGAACGAGGCTGCTTTTGTATTTTCTGCTCAGCGTAGTATCTATTGTCGTTATGTATTCACAGGCAATTAAAAAAGGTATGCCAGTTAAACGCTGGTTGGTGCTAGCAGGGTTGTTAGGCCCCGTTGCATGGTGCTTGTTTAACTTACATTATCGTCGTGCACTAGTGCGCTGTGTGGGTATACAAGCGTGCACATGGCGACCATAGGCTGTCATTTATGCCTGTTGTACTAAACTAAGTGCCGCTTGGTTTTGTTGTTTCTTCAAAAATTCTGTAAATTCAGCTCGCGATAAAGGTTTTGAATAATAGTAGCCTTGCATCGTTTCGCAATTAAGCTCTTTTAAGATTGCAATTTGCTCTGCTTGCTCAACCCCTTCAGCCACCACATGTAAGTCTAAGTTATGTGCAATGGTAACTATTGAGTCAACCATATTACGGCCTCGCTCTGTTTGCATATCATCAATAAACGCTTTATCAACTTTTAGGGTATTAAGTGGAAACTGCTTTAAATATGCAAGTGATGAGTAGCCAGTGCCAAAGTCATCCATGGCTAAATGAATACCACGGGCACTGAGAGAGCGCATGATCGAAATAGCATCTTGTGGGTCGTCCATTACCGTACCTTCCGTAATTTCAAGTTCTAAAAAGTACGATGGCAAGGCGTGATTTTGTAAAATCACATCAATACGAGTAGTTAGATCCGGTAAGCTAAATTGTTTAGCAGACAAGTTTACCGCAACTCGGCCATTAAATAAGCCAGCATCCAGCCAGGCTTTAACATCACGGCATGCTTTATGAAGTACCACTTCACCAATTTCGATGATTTGCCCGGTTTCTTCTGCGATGGGAATGAACACGCCAGGACTAATAATGCCTTTTTTCGGAGTAATAAAACGCACTAAGGCTTCCATTCCAGTGAATTTACCGGTGCGGATATTCATTTTTGGTTGGTAGTAAACTTCAAAATGATCTTCTTTTAAACCAAATCGCATTAAGTTTTCAATTTGCAGGCGTTTTACTGCTTGGCGGTTCATGGTGTCGTTAAAGAATAAGTAGCTATTACCTTTCTTTTTCGCATGGTACATCGCAGTATCGGCATTTTTAAGCAGTAGTTCTGGGGTATTGCCATCTTCTGGGAATAACACAATGCCGACACTTGAAGTGATCACTAATTCGTGACCTGCCATTTTAAATGGCGTGGCAATGGCGGCTAAAAACTGTTTTGCCATTCTGGTAATGGTATGAATATCGTTAGTGCCAGACATAACTAAGGCAAATTCATCGCCACCTAAGCGGTAAAACACATCTTTTTCACGGGTGAGTTTACTCAACCGCATCGCTAGTTTTGCCAGTAAACTGTCGCCTAGTTGATGCCCTAATGAGTCATTAATTTTTTTAAAGTTATCTAAATCAAATACTAGTAATGCATGGTGGCTGTCTTGTTTTGCCAGCTTTTTAAGATCGGTAAAAAATAGATTTCGGTTAGGTAAGCCAGTTGTACGATCGCGATTTGATAAGTTATGTAGTTGTGATTCGGCTTTTTTACGCTCGGTTAAATCTGAATATACAATGACATAGTTACAAATTTGATTATGTTCATTCTTAATTTCATCGATTGAGATTTCAATCGGTAGTAGTTTTCGCTCACTGTTGCGCAGTTTAACTTCTTGTTGCCAATGGTCGGTAAGACGAACAGTATTTTTAATATCATCAATATAACTTTGCTCGTAACCTGGTAAGGTAAATGGCTTGTTTAAATAGTTATCTCGGTTCCCACCAAACTGCGATAAAAAGCTGGGATTAAGATCAACCAGGTTAAAGTTTTTATCGTAAATGGCTAATGCATCAGTGAGTGATTCAACACATTTAGCGAATAAGTTAAGGCGTGCCTCGGTTGATTTTAATTGC
>TARA_R110001606_G_scaffold148174_1_pt1 | contig 22036 bp, 10 predicted proteins | sample TARA_R110001606 | Tara Oceans TARA_R110001606 (sample SAMEA4398315) | marine metagenome | biome: Polar Biome; feature: [SRF] surface water layer (ENVO:00010504); material: water (ENVO:00002006), including particulate matter (ENVO:01000060) such as... | depth 5 m | reverse complement strand
GCAGGCCGAATGAATAAAAGCCTTGACGAAAGGCTTATACCTAACGGAGAGTATGTTGATGCTTTGAATGTAAGACTAGGATCTACTGAGGATTCTGAAATAGGTGCTGTAGAGAATTCTAAAGGTAATGTTCAGGTTACATCTTTACAGTATATTAATGGAACAAAACTTAGTTCTTCTGCTAGATGTATAGGTGCTTTTGAAGATGGAGCTAATGAAACTATATATTGGTTTGTACATGACCCAGCTTTTAGTATTGGTTCTACAGGATTTTTAGATTTAATATTATCATATCATGTAATTACAGGAGCTTTAATCTATCATGTAGTAAGTATAGATAACGGTACAGGTTCTAGTACAACTTTAAATTTTGATCCTAATTTTTTAATTACAGGAGTTAATAAGGTAGATAACTTATTGTTTTTTACTGACAACACAAACCCTCCTAGGGTTATAAACATTAATAATAATTATCCTGACCCTGTTGCAAACATAGATCAATTTACAGCAGAAGAAATAATGGTTATTAAAAAACCACCTATTTCTTCTCCAGTTATTACTTTAATTAAAACATCATTAGAAGACGCCTTTATGGAAGACAATTTTATTTGTTTTGCATATAGATACAAATATGCTAATGATGAATATTCAGCTACTTCTCAGTTTTCTGAACCAGCTTATGCTCCAAATGCATTTGAGTTTTCTTCAAACAGTTTTCTTAATGAAGGAATGATTAATAAATTCAACGGAGTTAATATTGTGTATAATTCTGGTGGAGCTTTAGTTACAGGTATTGATTTATTGTTCAAAGAAGCTACTGATCCCACAATTAAAATTATTGAAAGGATTGATAAGACAAATGCTGGGTTATTAAACAATACTAATTACACTTTCACCTTTACTAATAGTAAAATATTTACTGTTTTACCAGAATATGAAATATTAAGATTATATGATAATGTGCCAAGGTTTGCTAAAGCACAAACTTTAATGGAAAATAGATTAGTGTATGGTAATTATGTCGAAGGATATGATTTAACAACTATATATAATTCTCCAGTTGATTTAAGTTATAGCGCTTTACTACAAAGCACTCCTATTTCTTTATCGTCTTTAACCTCAACTTTTTTTCAACAAAGCTATACTGCATTTGGAAATTCATACACTAGTACTGCTAATAGGTTAGATATAAATTTTACTGGAAATACAGATAAAATGCTTGAAGGTTCAGTATTAAACTTTAGTTTTACTTTTGAGTTAGAGTCTTCTTTTGCTATAGGTTCCGCTGTTTTACCAAACACAAGTCAAGGTCCAACAACAATATCATGGTCTTATACATTAACTAGAGATTACAACAATACATCTACACCTATTCTAGAATTAATTGCAAATCAAGATTTTAAAGATCAAGTAGGTACAGGAGGTGTTAATGGCACAATACAAACAGTTGTTAATGCCCAAGCCGGTACAGGGATAACATTTACAGACGTGTTTAATAATGCTTTGTTAGCACAATTAGGAAGTGCTGCACCACAATATGATATAAACCAAACTGGAATTACTAACGCTACTCTTGCATCTCCTAATAAAGGAGAAGCTATTTTTTTATCAGGGAGCACAGGTAATGTTTTAAGTTTTGCCTTAATGTGTGCTCAGTACGAAGAAACAGGAACTGGGACAGATTTAATTATTCAGTATTATAAAATAACTTCTGCTGATTGTTCAATACAAGAAGTGGCAAACACTTCTAGTTTACATAGTAATAGAGGATATGAAGTAGGTATTATTTATATGGATGAATTTAACAGAGCGTCGACTGCTTTGGTAAGCACAAACAACACTGTAAACATTCCATGTTCAGCTTCTACATCTAAAAACCAAATTAATGTAACTATTCCCCCAGAACAAAGAGCGCCAAGCTGGGCGACAAGATATAAGTTTTGTATAAAACCAGATAGAGAAAATTATAATACTATATATTCAAGTATTTTCTTTGAGGATCCTAACTCTCAAAATAGTTTTTTATTATTAGAAGGAGAAAATGCATCCAAAGTTCAAGAAGGAGATAGGCTTATTATTAAAAGAGATGCAGGTGGTGCTTTGCAATCATGTAGATACGCAACTGTTTTAGAAAAACAAACACAAGTTGCGGATTTTATTACCCCTGCTAGCGGGAGTCCAGTTCCAGGAGGTACGTATATGAAAATGAACGCTAGAGATTTTGATACGCAAGAAGAAGAAAACGATGTTATTGATTTAGGTTTATTTAGAGCTTCGTGTTTTATTGAAAACGATCATCCTGTTGTTTATTATCCTTTTTATACAACTGAAGGATCAGTAAATACAACTTATAATGTACCTATAGGTTCGAGGATTGTAATGAAAATAGAACAAACTCGTAATGGTACAGGAAATTTATGTGAAGAAAGAACAAGTATATTAGAGCAAACTTTTATTGCTGACGATACATATACAGATATGTATCAATGGTTTTTAGATAGTAATGCTAAATACATTATAGAAAACAATGCTACTACTTTTTCAGGAACTCCAGCTGACCCAGTAGGGAACATTGTTATTGACGGACTAGTTACTGGTGCTGGAAACCCTCAACAGAGCGGAAATGCATTAAACGACGCAACTAGAACACAGGTATTTACAATTTTTGGCGGTGAATCTAATAGCCCTACTACTAAATCTGATGTGCTTGAAAACAATTATTACAGGTGGTATCAAAATACCAATGATAATACATACTCAATATTAGTTAGTGGAACAGCAGCTTGTAGATTTCTTAATGAAGACGGAGCTTCTTTTGCTCAAGTAAGTTTTGTTGTTTTTAGAAGAGACACATTTATAGCTTTTGAAACAGAGCCTGATGAATCTTTACCTGATGTGTGGTATGAAAATGATTTTTCTTTTGGCATAGATACACTAGGAAATCATGCGGGTAATTTAATAAATCAAGATATAGAAAACAACGTTTCAGGTTTAGTAAATACAGGATTTTTTAATTGTTATGCTTTTGGAAATGGTATAGAAAGTTTTAAAATAAGAGACTCTTTAGTTGGTAAAACTATGAACCTTGGAAATAGAATTTTTACCACATCTAACGTAGAGTATAAAGAAGCGATAAGATTTGCAGATTTAACATATAGTGGAGTATATAATGACGAGAGTAACGTAAACAAATTAAATGAATTTAATTTAGGATTATTAAATTTTAAAGCTCTTGAAGAATCTTATGGTGATGTTGAAATATTATTTGCAAGAAAAACTGACATACTTACCCTGCAAGAAGATAAAATATCTTATGTTTTAGCTGGTAAAGATATTCTAACAGATGCTTCTGGCGGTGGACAACTTACATCTGTACCAACTGTTTTAGGACAGCAAGTTGCAAGAATTGAAAATTTTGGTATCAGTAATCATCCTGAAAGTTTTGCTGCTTGGGGAGAAAACAAATATTTTACAGATGCAAAAAGAAACGCTGTAATACAATTAAAAGGTAGTTCATTTAAAAATGAACAATTAATAATTATTTCTCAAACAGGAATGAGAAGTTGGTTTAGAGATTTATTTACCGTTTCTTTTACTACTCAAAAACTAGGAGGATTCGATCCTTACATGAATGAGTATGTATTAACATCTAATACTATTTTAAAACCCGAAGTGCCTTTATGTTTAGCTTGTGGTGTTAGTAAGAACATAACGGTACTTGCAAACACAGACTTTATTTATTGTGTAGATGTTACTCAACAGTTAGGAACTGTTACTGTAACTTATACAATTCCACAAGAAGGAGAAGAAGACGTGGTTTCAGAGACTAATGTTTTAATGACTACTGAAAGTGGAGACCAAATAATTACAGAGGGAAGTGTGTCGCAAACTAAATATACGATTCAAGTAATATATGATGGTGTTACTTATACAAGTGGATTAGTTTTTCAATCAGGAACTTTTACTTTTCCAAAACAATCACCAGCACAAACACAAGCTACGGTTATTGTTTCTCAAGACTCTACACAAAATGATACTATAGAGATTAACGTAAGTTGTCCTGCAGAAAATGTTATAAATGTATACAGTGTTTGTGTAACAAACCCAACGGATGCTGGACAATTTATTCATAATGAATTTAGCTGGACGGATAACACAACAACCTCGCCTATCCAATCTGATTTAGTAACTTTTGGAACAAGCACAACATCATTTGTTATTACACAATATCAAGTTTTAACTGGTGGTCAAGGGTCGCTTATGATACCTCCAGATGGGGCTACCGTAACTTTATATTCTAATAAAATTAATTTTGATGATTTTGTTTTTGATGTTGCTGCGGATGCGTTTGCATTTTTAAGCACTAATACTACTTATGCTAATAATATTACAGATATTACAAATTTACTAGCAGCAGCAACAGTTATTGGAACAAATAGTGCAGCTGCACCTAACACATATACTGCAAACTTTACTATGCCTGTAGGGAATGAAACTAATTTATATTTAATTTACGATTATACAGCCTCACTTACACCAACGCCTGCGCCTGTAGTGCCTACGCCAATACCTGCACCTGCGCCTTCAGTATCGCCAGTTCCAGCACCAAGTCCGGCTGCGCCAAGTCCGTCACCAGTTCCAGCACCTGCGCCAGTTGTGCCAGTTCCAGCACCTGCGCCAGTTGTGCCTGCACCCGCACCCGCACCAACTGTTATACCGGTGCCTGCCCCAATAGTGCCAGTTCCAGCAGTTATACCAGTTCCAGCGCCAGCAGCGCCATTATTCTATTTCTTAATAGCGTGTGATTCTAGTCCTGGATGTTATTTTGAGTCAGCAACACAACCTCAAAATCAACAAAGATTTATTGACGGAAGTGCAGGAACTTTTTATTACTACAATAATACACCTGGTGTTGCAACAGATCAAGGATCTCCTTGTTCTAATATTCAATTGGTTTCAGCGCAAACAGGATGTCCAGGTCCAGGACCTGCACCTGCACCTGCACCTGCAGTAATTTCTCAATTAATAGAAGTAGCAGAATGTGGAACAACTACGCCAATTAGAAAAGTAAGAATAACGGGAACAAACGGATACACAACAAATCAAGCTTTTAAATTTACAAGCACTGATTGTAGCGGTGTGTACACGCCTAATTTTGATGGAACTAGATGTTGGTATGTGTTAAACCCTTCATCTTCAACTTTTGATTGTGATGTTACAATAGCTGCTCATTATCCAGGAGGATGTGTTGATTGTGAACCTCCTACATATAAAGAATACACAGAATGTCAAACAAGCAGCACTCAGGTATTTGAAATACCTTTTGGAACATCTATCCCAACAGTAATTGAATATAATGTAGGTGGTAATGATTTATGTTTTTCTAGTCCGCAAACTACATCTAGCACATCTGGAGTTTCTATTGTGGGGCTGACAACACATAACAATTGTTTTGATTGTGAAAATCCTACAATGTTTGTAAACGCTACACCTACTAACGGTTACATTGAATCAACTGCTTGTAATTTTGCTACAAGTAATTATATATTTACAAATGCAGCAAATGTAAACGCAATACAAGTAAACGATATCATGTATGCTAATTCTTCTAAATCAACAGTATTTGACGGAGGACTTGAATGGTTTGGAGTTTCAGATGTCTTGGGTCAAGCAACCCCAGATTATAAATTATTAATTACAACATTAGGAGTTGTTCAAGCTAAAGTGAGTTGTACTGCTCCAAGTCCTGCGCCAACGCCGGCACCTGCTGCAGCGCCTACTACAAATGTTCAAATTAGAGATTGTAATGATGCAAGTTCTACAGCTTATGTAAAATTATCAGGAACCTATGGTTCTTCTGCAATAGGTGTAGCACTTAAGATTAGTGGAGGTGGAGGAGGGTCTTGTGGAGCAGGCTTTACAGGAGCTAAATGTTGGGAAATTATAGCAATTAACACTGTGTTTGACTGTAGTGTTACAACTATTTCAGTAGACAATAGTTGTGGAGCTTGTACACCGCCTTCTCCAACAGCGCCAACTCCTGCTCCAGTTACTCCTATACCTACACCGGCTCCAGTTGCACCTAGTCCGGCTCCGGCACCAGCAGCACCAACACCTATACCGGTTCCAGCGCCTGCACCTATTCCAACACCTATACCGGTTCCAGCGCCTGCACCAGCGCCTATACCTGTGCCAGTAGCGCCAGCGCCTGCACCTTCAGTGTCTTGTAATGGTATTACTGTAACTCAAAATACTTCTTCTGGAATTAACGCTTGTCTAGAACCAAGAACTATTACTGGATTTTTTGACACCACTAATCTATGCACATCTACAGTTTATTACGGAGAAAACAATACATGTAGCTTTGTGTATCCATCTGCAGTGTTTGTATCCGACGGAGGTAATGTAAGATTTTGGACAGGATCAGCATGGGGTGGAGTCTGTACAGGATGTCCATAAATATTTGATTAATAAATTATTATTTCTACCTTTAATAAAATTAAATCAAATCAAATGGAGGAAATAAACAACTTTTTAACAGTTGAAGAATGTAATGAATTAATCAATATGATTAATGAAAATCACACTCGTTCATCTGTAGTAGTTGGTGGCACCGATCGAACTGACGTAACCGACCACCGAACATCTAGCACATCAAATTTAGACATGAACAACTCTTTAGTTGCAAGTGTACATAAAAAAATAGCTGATTATTTAAAGCTAGACATAACTAAGGGAGAAGCTCTACAAGGTCAGCTTTATGAGGAAGGGCAATATTTTAAACCACACAATGATTTTTTTACTGGGGCTGCATACGATATGCATTGTAAATCTTCAGGCAATAGAACTCAAACTTTTATGATTTATCTTAATGATGGTTTTGTTGGAGGCGGAACTAATTTTCCTAATTTAAATAAAACAGTTGAACCGGAAACAGGTAAAGGGTTATGGTGGGAAAATATAAAAGACGGAGAATATCAAAATCAATATTTACATGAAGGTGTTTCTATAGAAAAAGGAAAAAAATATATAGTAACTTCTTGGTGGAGAGAAAAAAATTGGGACGGAGCTGGCGATGAAAGTTTATATAAAGAAACTAAAATTGAAGAAAAAACAGAACCTGTTAAAAGAGAATCTTATATTGTTAAAGCATCTGCTAAAGATGTAATAGACAAACCTGTAATTACATCTAATAAGACGTTTACTAATGTTAATGATTTTCCAACATTTACCGAAAATGGTTTTGCAATAAAAAAGTGTCCTGATAATGTATGGAATATAATTAATGATTCTTATTATTTATTAAAAGATAAAATCCAAGAAGAAAAGTTTGAAGGAAAAGAAGATATAATAAAAGGTGGGGGAAGCGAAATACTTTCTTTTGACGCTATACCAGCAATAAGGTCTTACATTCATTCAGAGTTACAGTCAATGCATGAAGAGTGGAGTGGTGAAAATTTAGACCCTTCATTTATATATGGCATTAGATCTTATTTGAAAGGAGCAACTTTAACCGCCCACGTAGATAGAATAGCTACCCACCACATTAGCTCTATAATTATAGTAGATAAAAATCTAGCATGCGGGTGTTCAAACAAACCTGAATCAGAAGATTGGCCTTTAGATGTACAGGGACATGATGGGGAGTGGTATAAAATTTATGCTCAACCTGGAGATATAATTTTATATGAATCAGCTAAATGCGAGCATGCAAGACTTGAGTCTTTTGGTGGAACTTATTTTAGAAACTTTTATGTTCATTACAAGTTGAAGGACTGGTCTTATGCAGGATAAGTATATCTCGTTCGATGCATGGTGGGGTGGGTTAAATAATATAAGGATGACTTATGAAATGGCAGCAGCTATTTCAGTTATAACAAAAAGAAAATTAATTATACCTCATAGAATTTATTGTTTATTCTTAAGTGAGCACGATCAAAAAAAATCTTTTTTTAATTTCTGGGATTTATTTAATAAAGAACTATTCTATAAATATTTTGATTGTGTAGATTATTATGATGTTCCTGAATATAAAAAATATGAATCAGATATTCAATATTTTGATGGTATCTGTAATGATATTAAATGTTTACCAGAAACTAATCATCCTAATTGGGGTGTTAATGGAGACACTTATAGTAAGCCTTTAAATGTATACTATTTAAACCATTCGGATAAATTTATACATTTTCCTAGAAACATGTTTGGGCATTGGTATCATTTGATAGGAGGAATAAAAGATAAAGACAAAGAGATTATAAAATATAAGTTAAGAAACGGATTAAAATTAAACTCAAAGTATAATGAACAATTTATTTCACAATCATATAATGCTGTGCATATACGAAGCGGAGATTTCAATCAGACAAGACCAGACAGCACGGTTAGTTTATTTACAAATTTACGAGATATGATAGATAAGTATTTAACTCCAGACAAACCACTCTACATAGCTACAGATGAAAATAATAGAAAATTATTTGAGTGTTTAAATGGATATGAGTGTTATTATTTAACAGATTTTAAAAACACAGACATGGTTTCATCAATAGCTTATGACACTTTAATGTGTGCAAATGCTGATTTGTTTTATGGAAGCAGATACTCTACATTTACTGATTATATAAATATTATTAGGTATTACGAAGGTAAAAAAGATTGCAGTAAAAATTTATTAAACTACAAATTTAGTGGTACGGAAAATTATAGCTGGGAAAATTGTTATGTAGATGAATATTAAAAAAGAAAACATAGAATATATATTTGAATCTCCAGATGGAATTACCGTATACCGAAGGCGTGTATTTAAATATCAGCCTAGGGAAATATATGACAAAGCCAAAAAAAAATGGATTTTAAATTAGGTATATTTGGTAGCCATAATTCTGCTATTGGCATTGCGGTAGATAACAAAGTAAAAGAGGTAATCGAACTTGAACGATGGGTTGGTATAAAAAATGCTGCTTTTGCTTTTCATTTCCCTATTGATAATCCTGAAAATACATTCAAAGAAATTATTCTGTATTTAAAAAACAAATACAATGTAGATAAATATTCTGTGGTTGGATACACCAGTGATAATAATCTTCATCAACTTGTGGAAGCAGATGATTATAGGTATATACCTCATCATACTGCTCATTGTGCAAATGGTTTATATCAATCTGACTATGACAAAGCTTTAGTTGTAAGTTTTGATGGAGGAAGTGAAGAAGGTTTTTTTAAAATATTTGAGGCTAGCAAAGGAAACCCTCCTAAGTTATTGTCTAATATAGGTGTTGATTTATGCGTCTCTTATGCAGCTGTTGCTCATTACTTAGAGCCTATTAAAACAGAAGATAACTGGTGGTGGGGAAATTTAGTATATGCTGGAAAGATTATGGGATTAGCTGGTTTAGGAAAGATTGACTATAGTTTAGTATCTAAGTTTTATAGTTATTATTTAGGGCAAAGCGTAGACAATGTTAATGTAGCACACGAAAGATATCAGTCGTTAAATATACAGGGGAAGCCAGAGGATATTGCAGCTACATCTCAGTTTGTTTTTGAATCTATATTTAATGATATTATAAAAGGTTATAAAAAAGATTTGCCTTTAATATTCTGTGGGGGTGGTGCTATGAATATTATAAACAACGCTAGACATGACGCATTTGTCTCTCCTAATCCTGACGATAGAGGTTTAGCATTAGGATGTTTATTAGAAATAATTAAACCAAAAGAAAAAATTAATAGCATGTATATAGGTTTACCTTGGACTGGAAACAAACATAATAGTTTGACTCCTGAAGAGTTTGCTTTAAAAATAATTGATAAAAATATTATAGGTTTAGTGCAGGGTAACAGTGAGTATGGAGCTAGAGCTTTAGGAAATAGATCTATACTTTGTTTGCCTTCTAAAGGAATGAAAGATAGGTTAAACAATACTATAAAATACAGAGAATCTTTTAGACCTTTTTCTCCTTTATGTAAAGAGGAAGATAAAACTAAATGGTTTCAATCAAACGTAACAAATCTTTGGATGTCTCACAATGCTAAAGTAGTATTTAAAAATGACACCATTGACTCTATAGTACATGCTGATAACACAGCTAGACTTCAAACAATTACATCTGATTCTAATCCATACTTGTATAAAGTTTTAACTGTGATGGAAAGCAATGGGGTACAACCTATATTATTAAATACATCTTTTAATGTTCAGGGTAAACCAATATTAAATAATTATGAAGATGCAATGTGGATGTTAAACAATACAGGGTTAGATGAACTAGTAATATTATGATAAAGATAGTAGAGGAGTTTCAAACTACAGATGGTATAGGTGCAATGTTGTGGAAAAAAATTTACGCAATGTCTTATGCATACCAACATAAAATGTTATTTAAAGACAAACCCTTCAGTTGGTTTTTAATTCACCCTAGTGACAATGCAGAGAATGAAAAAATTTATTACGAGATTTTATATAAGTTTAATCATATATTATATAACCCCTGGAAAGAAATAGATTTTAATTCTTTTGAATGGGAGCTTACAAACTTAGTTGGACAGGGTGCAGCAGCGCCAGGATTTGCTGATCATTGTGATTTTTTACTTAACGCACCCGTGTTTAATAAACATTACGCAAAGCAAAACAAAAATATAGTTATTCACATGAGGAGGGGTAATGCGGTTAAATTAAACCCTAGGCACACAGATGAAGATGTTTATGTACACATATTAAATCAAATAGATTTTATTTGTGCACAACTAAAAATTTTTAATCCTAGAGTTATTCTACTAACTGATGCTCCCGATTATGACACGACTTATATGCCAATAAAAAAAGATTTAAAACAATACAGTATGTGGCATCAACCTTGGCTTGATAAAAATGATAATGGAGAATGGCCATTGCTAAGTGTAGATTGGGAAAAGATTATAAAAGCTTATCCTTCTATAGTAATTGAAAATAAATTATCTACTTATGACAGTTTTATGTTAATGTTAAATGCTGCAGTTTTGATTCCTGCATACTCTGCGTTTTCTCAGAGTGCTGCATTATTAAGTCACAACCAAGTTTTTGAATGGCCAGACAAGCACGGAATGGATCCTCAAATGAATTTATTTAAAAATACAGTAGGCAATATTGATGAACATGGAAATATAAGTCTAAAAAATTATTAACTTTATGTAAAAATTAAACCATGATATTAGAAAAAGTAAAATTAGATTTTGATTACACACACTTTCTTTCAGAAAAGCAAGACTATAATTATCATAAAGGTTCTTGTATCTCTTATCAAAGAGAAGAACAAAATGATTTATATAATGAATATGGTGATGGGTATTCTTACGATAAAAACAATACTGTAATACAACAGTTGTGGTATGATATTGAAGACCCTATCTTTGATGGCTGGGAAGATCAATTAGATATGGATATTAAAACCGTATCTACTATTATGCAGCCTCCTGGCAATGTTGTTACCCTTCATAGAGATACTTTTTTTAAATTTAAAAAACTTTATCCTGACGATAAAAGATCTAAAGTTAGACTTAACTTATATTTAGAAGACTGGAAGATTGGTCACATGATACAATACCAAGACATCCATAATAAAAAGAAGTGGACCACTTCTGTAGATTGGAAAGCCGGGGATGGTTTACTTTGGGATAGCTCCGTATTGCACCTTTCTTGTAACGCTGGTCAAAAAGATAAATTTACTATGCAGGTCTCAGGATATAGAAGAGATTAAGAATTTAAAACCATAGCAATTAAATTCGTATTTTTGTATTTAAATATATTTTATGGCTTCGTGTTCTACCTATGAATTAATATGTCCCTTTAACGCAATAGGAGAAGAATGTACTTATACTGTTGCTTGTTGTGGTGGTGAAAAAACAAGTGTAATTTTAACGCCTGAAGATATACAGACAGTCTGTGTTGAATTTGGTGGACGCGTATTAGTTACTTCGCTCTCTGGATCAGCCAACCCACTTGGAGCAACGTGTACTAGTAATTGTGGAGATGTAGATCCTTCTCCTTCACCTAGTCCAGTTCCAGCTCCAACACCGGCTACTCCAGTTCCAGCTCCTTCACCGACTCCTGGCCCCAGCCCAACACCGGCTGCGCCTACACCGGTTGCAGCAACTCCTACTCCTGCACCATCAAGTATTGTTCCACCTATACCATCACCAGTTGAAACAGAATATACATTAAGTTACAGTGAAACAGCTAGTGGTTGGCCGTCTTTTTACTCTTATAATCCAGACTATATGTTAGGGATGAATAATTATTTTTACACATTTAAAAATGGAAATGTTTACCAGCACAATGAAAACGACACAAGAAATAACTATTATGGCATACAATATAATTCACAAGTAACAAGTGTGTTTAATGAAATGCCACTACAAAACAAAATATTTAAAACTTTTAATTTAGAATCTGATAATGCTTGGCAGGTAAACTTTGAAACTGATTTGCAAACGCAAGGGTTTATTGAAAGCGATTGGTTTATTAAAAAAGAAGGAGCTTACTTTGCATTTGTAAGACAGAGTGGGGAGGTACCAGCATTGGCGCAACAATACGCAATGAGGTCTGCAAATGGAATAGGTAGAGCTTCTAATGTATCGGTTGTAGGTACTACTGGAACTATTAACTTTTCTATAAACCCATTGGTATCAATAGGAAGTATAGTTAGTATAGGTGATTATCTATACTCATCTGTGCCTTCGTATACCACTATAAGTTTAGCTGGTCAGATAACAAATATAGAAGTTGATTTACCTAACGCAGTAAACAGAATAACTTTCACTACATCCACAGCTGGTTCGCAGCCAATATTAATAAATGATCCTTATATATTATACATTAAAAACTCAGAAGCTGAGTCTCATGGTTTGCTTGGTCACTATTGTATCTTTACTTTAATAAATGAAAATACAACAGCAACAGAATTGTTTGCCGTAGAAAGCGATATAATGAAAAGCTATCCTTAAAAATTAGTATCTTTGTGAGAGTATGGACTTTAGTATAAGGAAATTAAATCCATCTGATTATGAAGATGTATTAGTGGGGTGGTGGAGAGATTGGAGTTGGCAGGCGCCAGCTAAAGATTTTTTACCAGAGAATGGAGAAGGCGGATTAATGGTAATGTTAGATGATAAGCCTGTTTGCGCAGGTTTTATATATATATCAAACTCTAAAGTTGCTTGGGTAGAATGGATAATATCTGATAAAAAACATAAAGAGAAAAGAAAAGAAGCTATTAATTTATTATTAGATAAATTAATATTTACATGTAAAAATTTAAATATGAAATATATATTTGCTACGAATGATAATAAAAATTTAATCAACACTTTTATAAATAAAGGTTTCAGAAAAGGAAGTATAACAACAGAGTTAATTAAAAAATTATAATATGGGACAAGATACAGCTGGAGATGGAGCTTCAGGATTTGGTAAAGCGTTAGGCGCAATAGGAGCAGCAGCAGGACCTATAGGCGCTGTAGTTGGTTTAGCAGGTAGTGTAATGAGTTTTGCAGATGCAAAAAAACAAAGAGACAATCAAGTAGCCGCACAGTTAGAAGCTGACAAAGCAATGGAAGAAGCGGGAAGAATACTTGAGGAACAATATATGTCTGGAGTAAGCATACCTATGGAGGCTTACGATTTAGAAAGAGAAGGAATAGCACAAGCAGGAGCTCAAGCTATACAAGCAGTATCTGAAGGAGAGGCTAGAGGAGCAAGCGCAGGTGTTGGTAGAGTTGTCGCTTTACAACAAGACGCTCTTGCTAAACAAAGATCTGGTCTTGCAGAAAGACAATTTCAATTAGAAAAAGATAAAGCTTCTGAGTTATCAAAATTACAGCAAGGAAGATTAGATATACAATTAGGTAAAGCAACAGGTTATCAACAAATGTTAGCTGATCAAAGAGCCGCACAATCAGCCTCTACGTTAGCAGGAGTTCAAGGAATATCTAGTGCAGCTAGTGACATCTTTGAGTTTTTAACTCCACTATATGGCAATCAAGGGAAGCCAAAAGATAAGGATAAGACTGATACAGAAAATAGTTAATTATGGCATACGGATACGTAAGGGATAAAGAACCTTTAAATATAAATTGGTCAGAGGTTTCAAAAAACTTTAGCGACAATCTTAAAGAACAAGAAAAAGTTCGACAAGATAAAAGAGATGATATACAAGAGCAGTATAGCGAACTTACTAAATCCTTAATAGATAGACCACAAGGAGCAAATTCAGATTTGAATACTGTAATAGGTAGTTATTCTGATCAAGCTTCTCAAGCTGCTTTAGCTAATTTAAATAAATTAAAAAGAGGAGAGATTTCCGAGCGTGAATATTATACACGTAGAGCTAATATGAAAAGTAGTACAGAAAATTTCTTTTTGTATGCAGATAAATTTAACACACAGTTAGCGGAAAACATGGAGTTAGTTCAATCACAAGACCCAGATAAACAAGCTTCAGGTAGAATGATAAATCAATTATCCATTGCTCAAGAATTTTTAAATTTTAAAAATACAACCGCTATCATTGACCCAGCTACTGATGAATTAATTTTAGTTCGTACTGATGAAGATGGAAACCCTACTGATGAAGTAATTGATGTAACTCAACTTGGTTATTTAAGTACAGAAAAAGAGTTGGCATTTAATTATAGAGGAGATATACAGAAAAGATTAGCAAACAGAGGTATAAAACAATACACAGAAGACGGAAAAATAATTACTACAATTCAAGGCGCTAAAATAAATTCATTAACAGCAACAGGAACTATTGATACTTTAGCAAAAAGTTTGGTTACTAGCGAAGCAAATGCCCTTAGTGTATTAGATCAAAATGGATATAAGTATACCAGTGATGAAAAATTATATAATGATAACTTGGCTGATAAGAACAGCACGGATAAATATATTTTTTATGACATGAAAAATAACAAATATCTTTATGATCAAGATGCTGCAGAAGCAATAGTAAAAGCTGAAATAACTAGTCAGATACCTGTAGAGCAGAAAGATGAAATAAGTGCTTTCCAAAAAAGAACATTAGCTAATGTTGATAGAGCTTTTAATCAGGGGGTAAAAGAATATGATCAAAATTTTGCTTTACTTCAACAAAAACAATTAGCTGAAAACGGTTTAACTGCAACCAATATTAATTCAGCTACCAACGAAATAATCCCAGCAAATGGCGGCGACCCTATTTCTGCTGTTAACTACATAAGAACTATTAATGAAGATTCTTTTGATACTAAAGCTAATAAGAATGATGTAGCTACTAATTTAGATGAAGTTTTAAAAACTGTGGACATTGATAATGCAGAAATTACTTTTAAGGATGGAGGAGAATTCAAAGTTCCAATGGACAAAGATGGAAAGGGAATCAAGAGAATTAGGGATATAGCAATGGCTCCGGGTAAATATTCTCCAGGAACACTCGTGTCAACTGCTACTAAAGCCGCTCTTTTATTGTTTCCAGAACAAATAAATGAAGCAATTGCAGATGGATTATCATTTATACCAGTAAATTCTTTTCCAACTGTAGATATTAAAATACCAGGGATGACAACAGAGCCTATTAGAGTTCCTGTTAATGCAAAAACTTCAGAATATTTAGAAGAAATAATGGTTGCTATAGGAAATGCAAAAAAATTAGGAACTCAGGTTGATCCTTCATCATTTGATTTCATAGTTAACAATGAGTTTTATAATCCTGGTATAGAAAAACAAGAAGAAACAATAGAAGAAGAAGTTGTTGTTGATACACCAGATACAATAGTAGATGAAGAGGTGGTTGTTGACAGCGAACCTGCTAGCGTTGACGGATCAAAATATAATGATTAAAGATTATGAACGAACAAGCTTTAAAAGATGCTTACGAATTATTTTCTCAAAGTGGATACAATGGTAGCTTTGAAAAGTTTGTTGAATTAATAACAAGCAATCCAGATGCGCTTTCTGATTCATATACTTTGTTTACGGAAAATGGATACGCTGGTACACTCGATGATTTTTCAGGATTGATGGGTGTAAAAAAAAAAGAAGAAACCGAAATCAATACGGATTCCAAATCGGAAATTGGTATTTCTCAGCCAAATACCTTATCAAGAAACCAACGTCTTAACGTAGGTGCTGGACCTGAAAAAGACACAGCAATAGAAAGAGCCTTTGGTAAAAACGAAGTCACAGATTTTTTTGGAGATATGTACAGAGCCTGGAAAACAGGAGCTGGACAAGGTGCTACAGTGGATGATGCATTAAAAGTTTTTGCTTCAGGATCTAATGTGTCGGAGGAAAACTTGCAAGATTATATAGACGCAGTAGAAAACATGGATTCGTTTTCTCCATCAGAGGAGATGCAAGATTTCAGTAGAATCTACGAGGCAGAGGGTAAAGGTATAAAAGGATTTTTAAAAGGAATTTACAAAAATCCAACAGCAGCCATTCAAGTGGCTTTATCATCTCTAAGAGCTATGATGAACCCTGGGTCAGTAGCAGCAGGGGCTGCTGGAGCAGGGACAGGAGCAGCCATAGGATCTGCGGGTCTTGCCTTAGCACCTATTACTAGTACAGTTGGTGCAGGTGCAGGTGCAATATTTGGCATGACAGGAGCTCTTGAAACAGGATTATCTTTTACAGAATTTTTAAGAGAGGAATTGAATGAAAAAGGGTTAGACTTTACTGATGAAAACATAAGAACTATACTTGAGGATGATGAGGCGATGGGTAATATAACCAGAAGATCTTTAGCTAGAGGTGCGACTATATCTTCAATCAGTGCGCTAACAGGTGGTTTAGCAGCTGGAGTAGGAGCTAACATTGGAAAAAATGTAGCCATGAAGTTAGGAACAACAGCAGGTAGAGCGGCAGCCGGAGCAGCTGGTATTGGAGTACAAGCAATAGGTGGTGGTACTGGTGAGGCTTTGGGTAGAGCGGCGGCTGGACAAGAAATGGATGTAGCTGAGATAGGTTTTGAAGCTATAGGAGAAGTAGCTAGTCCTTCTATAATAGGAACTATTGCAGGTATGGCTAAGGTCCCTAAATATGAGGTAAATAAGGAAAAGGTTACAGAAAAAACAGTTATTGATATAATAGATAAGTCAACAAGTTATTTAGAATTAGATAACACAGATATAAAAATTACAGATAGTCCTTTAATAGAGCAGGCTTTGAATGATAAGAAAAAACAACTGCTTGATGAGTTTACTATGGAAAATAGTTTAACTCCTGAGCAATTAGAAAAAGCATCTCAAGAAGATATACAGGAATTAGTATCTTTACAGAATCTATACAATAAGTATAAAGGTGAAGAAACATTACAAGGAATAAAAAATGCTGCAAATTTTAAACAACAATTTGATAATAAAATAGATGCCATTCAAAAGCAAAGCACAGAGGAAGTGGATGTATCAAAACCTCCCGCAGATAGCGAAACAGTGGGAAAGGGAGACACCGAACAACAGTCAACTACCAGAAAGGATCCATCCGAGCCAGTCACAGACAGTACGAAACAAACCAAAGAGGTCACGGCTCAGGTTAAGGACGATGCGAGCACGCTAATTGTTATAGATTCTAAAGATAAAAAATTAGAAAAAGCAGGGTATCAAGTTTCTAAAGATGAAAAATCAGAATTTTTACAAGACATAAAAGACAGGGGGCGGGATGAGTCAAGTTTTTCTTATGAAATAAAAGAAATAAATGAAGTACCATCTTTAGATTCAGTAGCGGTAGATAATCTTGGCCAAGTTAATATAGATGGGGAGAGAAAGACAACAGCTGACATTACAGTTACATATACTAACCCTGATGGTACAACGGAAAGTTTTGATTCAACTGTTGCGTTAGAACCTTTTGTAGAAACTGAACAGGTTACACAAGAAGAGGTTGTTGAGGAAGTAGCTCCAGCTACAAATAAAATAGGAAACTTTGATGTAGTTATAGAGGATAACAAAGTTGTAAGTGTAACAAAAAAAGGTAAAAAGGCAACGTCTTCTTCTCAAAGAAATGTAGCTGAAAAAATAATATCTACAGGAGCAATAGATGTAGACGCTGGGCAAAATTCTCAAAACCCAGGGCAAACCACTAAACCAAGGTCTATAGCTATAAACATTGAAAGATTAAAAAAAGAAATTAAAGATCAAGTTACAGACTTTGAAAATCTGATTAGTGGTTCAGGTATTGAATCTTTGTTTGGAACTAAATTTACATCTCAATCTATTAAAGATTATTTTGGTCGTTCTCCAAGTCAAATGGGCCCAGGATTTATACAAACATGGGTAGCTACTAAAGAAAATGGTGGTCAAAATATATCAGACGGATTTACAGATAGCAATGAATCGTTTTTTGACGCAGATGCAGTTGCTTCATTTATAGAAACAAACTTTAGTAAGAAACAATTTAAAGGTAGGATTGAAGGTGATTTAAAAAGTGAATTAAAACTAGAAAGAGAAAAATTTACTGAAGTTACTGGCTTGCCATCACAACCTAAGATAGTGGGTCTTGTTGCAAACGCACCTACACAAGAAGTAATTCAACAGCAAGCAAGTGAGGAAGCTGTAATAGCTGCACAAGAAGAAGCTGAAAAAGATTTACTTGATGCAAAAAAAGAAGGAAAAAAAGAGGAACGAGAAGATATTAATAATATACAACAAGAAAAAGCAAACAGAAAACGTGCTCAGTCTAATATTACACAAGGTAAACTGGGTACTGAACTATCTACTGTAATTTTACAAAAAATATTTTCAATTGATCCTAAAATTATAAGAAGCTTAATTAAGAATGAAGACTTGCCAGCTGAAACCTTAGAGAGATACAATGCTCTAGCAAAATTAATAGGACAGAAAAAGGCTGTATTGATTGATTTACCTACAGCAGCACAGATAAAAAAAGAAGCAGATTCCTTATTTAATATTTTAGAATCCGGTATTGATGAACAAATTGAAAAAGTTGGTGAAGCAACTACAAAAGAAAAAGCTGACGCAAAGTCTTTGAAGGATGAGATAATAAATATGGCTGTTAAGATTAATAAATCTTTAGATTTTCCGTCAAGAGAATTAGCACAAAAAATTAAAAATTTAACATATAAAGATTTAGATTTACTTATTACTACAACAGAAGATGGAGATGTAGATGTAAAAAAATTAGAGCAATTAATATTAATTAAAAAAAATATTGATGCCGGTTTTGTTCCTGCTGCAGCTAATGATATAATAAATTTAATTGAAACTAAAAAAGACTCACAATCTACAGCTCCTAAAATTATAAACATAGCCATACGTGGACTGCAGAGTGGTTTAAGAAAGGCAATATTTGATATAGGTAAAGCTTTAAATATAATTCAAAATGGTAATTTTTTTGAAGCAGTATTTAAATCAAACCCCAAAACTGTAATCGATGATCTACTGGGTAATGCCAATGATACTACAATATTTGAAAAATTAATTAGACCTTTAGCTTCTGCCTTTGCAGGATTTGATGTAGATAGAAATAAAGTATTAAAACAAACCATAGGAACAGCCGAAAAATTAATTGCTTTCGATGGGAAAAAAACAATTGAAAGGTCGCAGAATGAGATTGTGTATGATAAGATTAAGATTATGACTTATCTATTACAGCTTCAACACGAATCAAACCCCCTCGAAACTGATAAAACTAAAACATTAACTCCTGCTGCTATAGATTTTTTAAAGGCCAATATAGAATATTACATTGAAAGGTCGCCACTTGAAGCTGATGTATCAATAAAAATGTATAATGATATAATAAACGACTACGTTGTAGATGGCGAGGTTGATATAAAAAAATTAAAAGATTCTTTTTCTCCTAATATAAATAAAGCTGTTGAGCTTTATAGAAAAGCATTTGACGACTTAGCGGTTAAAACAAACTACGTATCAACAATACTAAGAAGAAACAAGGTAAATATTTTTAACAATTATGTTAAACATGCAGTAATGTATGGTACTAAAACTGCTTCAGATAGACTAGAGGCTGATAATATACGTACAAAAAAATTAGGAAGTTTTCTAAAAGCTTCTACTAAATCTGGATCTATAGAGGAAAGAACAGGTGGTGCGAATGCAATATATTTTGATCCTTCTTATGCTTTAATGAAAGCAAGTGATGACATTTTGTTAGATTTTAATATGACTAATGCCATTAGACAATTCAGAATGAAGATAGATGAATTAAGAAAAATAGAAGGCTTAACACCTTTACAAAGACAAGCTCTTAACGCTATAGAAGACTCTATGGAAAAAGCTTTAACGTCAACTTTTGATTCTATTAATTCTGATCCATCTGCTACCCAGAGTTTTCTTTCATTTATTCGTAGAGTAGGTTACGAGGCAACGTTAGTGTCAATGCCCAGAGCTGCAGCTGAATTAAGTTCTAACTTTTTGTTTGCTATTTCTGCAAACCCTGATGCCTTAATGGACGGTATAAATAATTACAAAGACGTTGTCATGAACGTAGAAGTAATGTTAAACTTTTTAAATAACATTGAGTCAACTGAAGCAACTAAGCTTGCTAACGTAGATGAGTTGACAGGAAAGTTTACAGATGATCAAGGTGTAGCTAAGTACACAAACGCTACAGGTAAGGCGGCTCCACAAATTAAAAATTTAATGTCACAAATATTAAATCTTACTGTTAAACCAATAAGAGAATTTACTGCTGAGTTGTCAAACAAAATGCTTTCTTATCCTGACCAAATGATTGGTAGGCCATTATACATAGGTGAGTTTGTGAGAGTTTTTCAACAAGAAACAGGAATTAAATTAACTCAAGATGATATAATAAAGATGTCAGAAGGGCCAGGTAAATCTAAATATCTTACTTTAGAATATGCAGAAGCCATAAAGAAAGCTGGTATTGCTGCGGACAAGCAAGCAATTATGTCTACAACCTCACGTAACCCTATACTTGCTATAGAAAAGTTTAAAAGAGATCCAAAGGCTAATATGTTCAAACAAATTTATATAGAAGCAAATTCTTTTATGGCAAACTTTTTTGCTTTTGAATACACTACTGCAAGAACAGCTGTCAATGCTCTTTTTAATCAAGGTTCTATATCTGAAAAACAAGCTTTAGGATTATTACTAGGTGTTACATTAAGAATGTCTTTTTATACAATACTATATCAAGTATTAAGTGATCAGTTCGATCAAATGTTTAGAGATAAAGAAGATGATGATATGGATGAGGCTCAAGAAATTTTAGATTTAGCGGGTAGATCAATGACAGGTTCCATACTTACGCTTTTGACTAGACAAACAATGGGTAATGTACCTTTCACTGCTATAGCTTATGGGTTAGAAAGATTTAACGAAAACAATTTAGGAGTTCTTAGAAGTGGAGAAGAGTACGATCCATATAAACACTCTATAGTATATTCTCAGTTAGGTAAAAAAGATATAGAGACCGAAGACTTATTAAGTAATTTAGGAAATGTATTTGCTGGGCCTTATAAGCCTCTTTTAAATACAGCTGATCGTTATTTTAGCGAAATACAAAGACAAAGTAAATCTAAAAAACCTCAGACAAAAAAACAACAAGAGGATCTTACTCAAAGAATGGCTTTAGAGATTGGTGGTAATGCAGGATTACTTCCTTTTTATAAAGATATTAGAAGAATAATATTACGTATGCAATATGAAGAAAGAGAAAAAACTAAAACAGGATCTTTATCTAAAACTGAATTAAGAAAACGAAATCCTAAGATATATAAAAAACTATATGGTCCGGGTAGTGCGGATGCTAGGCTTAGAGCTTTAAGAAGAAAGCTTCAGTCTAAGTAAATAAGTTCCAGAAAATAACGTATAGTATTACTGCGTTAATAATAAACACAATCATAAAGTTTAGTTGAGGCTTTGAGTATTTATATTTCATTCTCTAAAGAATCGGTAATGGTTTTAAGTTGTGTAGTAATCTTAGAAACCTCTCCTTTTAAAGCACTATACTCATGGTCAATTAGCAATTCATATATATTGTTTACAGACTCATGAAGATCATTCATAATATAAT